>Ga0209943_1000525_pt1 | contig 26499 bp, 25 predicted proteins | sample SalPonR1_B_D2_MG_FD_185698 | JGI IMG/M metagenome (GOLD analysis project Ga0209943, IMG submission 185698) | Salt pond soil microbial communities from South San Francisco under conditions of wetland restoration - Salt Pond MetaG R1_B_D2_MG... ... | reverse complement strand
GCCGCGCTACTGCTGAGCGGGTCGCTGCTTGCAGCCCTGATTATCGCGGTGGCGTACCTGTCGCTGCCGTGGCTGCAGATTCGGCGGCCCGGACAATTATGGGCCGTCGGACTGGGCTGGCTGGCGCTGACGCTCGTCTTCGAGTTCGCATTCGGATTCTGGCAGGGCAAATCGTGGTCCGAATTGCTCGAGGCCTACAGCTTCAGGGATGGCAACATCTGGCCTGTCGTCCTTGCGGTCACGGCCCTTGCCCCCTGCATTGCCGCCAGGCTCAGGGGCCGGGTTCAGCGCGGGTAGCGCCTCACGGTTCGTCCAATGCATCGCCAGATCCGCATGCGCCGCGCGCGCGCCGGTGCGGCGGTAAAAAGGAGGTTCTCCATGGAAGACGTTCTTGTCGTCATCGGACCCGGCTCGATGGGCAGCGCGATCGCGCGGCGTGTCGGCGCCGGGAAGCACATCCTGCTTGCGGACCTGCGCGAGGAGAACGCCCGGGCCGCCGAGCAGGCGCTGCTGGACGCCGGCTTCGAGGCGAGCACTGCGACGGTAGACATTACCGACCGAAAGTCCGTCAAGGCCCTCGCGCAGAAGGCGGCCGGGATCGCTAATGTCACGGGGCTCGTCCATGCGGCCGGGGCCTCGCCCTCGATGTCACGCCCCGAGATGATCGTGCGGGTGGATCTCTACGGGACGGCCGTGGTGCTCGAAGAATTCGGCGAAGTCGTGGCGTCCAAGGGCGCGGCCGTGGTCATTGCATCCCAGGCCGGGCACCGCTTGCCGGCGCTCACGCCTGAAGAGGACGCGGCCCTGGCCACGACCCCCGCCGAGGCGCTGCTGGAGCTTCCGCTGCTCCAGGCCGAACGCCTCGGCGACACGCTGCATGCCTACGAGCTTTCCAACCGGGGAAAGGCATTGCGGGTACGCGCGGAGGCCGTGCGCTGGGGCCGCCGACAGGCGAGGGTCAACGCCATCAGCCCGGGCATCGTCATGACGCCGCTTTCCCGCGCCGAATTGTCCGGGCCCCACGGCGACGGGTATCGGCGGATGATCCAGGCCTGTCCGGCGCGCCGGGCCGGGACGCCCGACGAGGTGGCCACGGTGGCGGCGCTGCTGATGGGGCCGGAAGGTGCCTTCATCACGGGCAGCGACGTGCTGATGGACGGCGGCGCCACCGCCGCGTATTTCTATGGAGGGCTCGAACTGCGCTGAGATACCGCTGTGCGGGCCTCGGGGCGGTGGGCTCCGCCGGTCATGATCAGCGAGGGGCCGATGGTCATAGGTCACACAGTAGGCAACGGAAATCACACAGCTTATGACAATTCTCTTGTTCCTCGTCGGACTGGCTTTCCTGATTGTCGGGGCGGAAGCGCTGGTACGCGGTGCATCCCGGCTCGCGGCCGTGCTCGGCATATCGCCGTTGATCATCGGGCTGACCGTCGTGGCATTCGGCACCAGTTCCCCCGAGCTCGCGGTGAGCGTCAAATCGGTGTTTTCCGACCAGGCCAGCATCGCCGTGGGGAACGTGGTCGGCAGCAATATTTTCAACGTGCTCTTCATCCTCGGCCTGTCGGCAATGATCGTGCCCCTGGCCGTGTCGCAACAACTGGTGCGGCTCGACGTCCCGTTGATGATCGCGCTCTCGATTCTCGTCCTGGTCCTTTCGCTGGACGAAAACCTCAGCCGCGCCAACGGTCTCTTGCTGATCGCGGTCCTCGTCGCGTATTTCTGGTTCCTGATCTACCAGGGCCGACGGCAAAGCGCCGGGGCGACCGAGGAATACTCCGGGGGATCCGGCACAGAAAGACCTGCGAAAAACCGCCGGAAATCCGACCGTGTCAAAGACCTGGGCCTGGTCGTCGGCGGCCTCGCCTTGCTGGTGCTCGGCTCGCGCTGGCTGGTGGACGGTGCCGTGGACTTTGCGCGATACCTGGGCGTGAGCGAACTGGTGGTCGGATTGACGATTGTCGCCGCGGGAACGTCGCTTCCCGAAGTGGTCACCTCAGTCGTCGCGGCGATGCGGGGCGAGCGCGACATCGCGGTCGGCAACGTGGTGGGCAGCAACCTTTTCAACATCATGGGGGTCCTTGGGATAACCAGCGTGATCGCGCCCGCCGGTATGGAAGTCTCGCCTGCAGTCATAGGATTCGACCTGCCGGTCATGATCGCGGTGACGCTGGCCTGCCTGCCGATGTTCTTTACCCGGGGCGTCATCAGCCGCCAGGAGGGCGCCTTGTTGCTGGGGTATTACGTGGCCTACACGTTGTACCTGGTGCTTGCCGCGTCTCAACATGACGCATTGCCCGGGATCAGCGTGGCCATGCTGTGCTTCGTGATACCACTGACCGCTTTGTTCCTGGCGATTACCGCGCTGCGGGAAATACGCCGCAGAAAAACGGCTTCGCCCGAGTGATGCTGCGCAGCTTCGCTGTCGTGCGTCTTCGCGCCAAGCGATTGATTTGTATATATTGTCGTCCCCGTTTCGTCTCATTTTCGGCGAAATTTCGTTCCTCGCCGGCGTGTCTCCGGGAACACTGGGGCCACCTCAAACACAACGGATACCAGCGTGATTATAAGAAAGCTGCGATTGAAGCGAGGGTGGACGCAGAGCCAGCTGGCTGAAATGGCGGGTGTCACCACGCGCACGATTCAGCGCATCGAGCAGGGCCACAGGCCGAGTCTCGAGACAGGCAAAGCGCTTGCCGCGGTGTTCGAGGTTGATCTATCCCTGATACAACCGGAGCACGCCGACATGAATAACGCAACCGAGCTGAAGACGGACGAACAATACGCGCTGATGTACGCGAAACGCATGAAGGCCTTTTATGAATCCCTGGTGACATATCTCGTCATTGCCGCGGTTTTCCTGGTGGCTTTCCACGGGCAGCCCGTCGTTTACCTGGTGATCGCGGGTGTCGGGATCGGGGTGATCGTCCAGGGCCTGGTCGCTTTCGAGCTCATCAGCTTCATGAGTCCGGGCTGGGAGCGCAAAATGGCGGAACGAAAACTGGGGCGCAAGCTTTAAGGCTGCCCTGGCTATGAAGATCGGGCCGGCCGACGCGGTACGTCGCGCGGCCGGTGACCGGTGTCGATCGGACCGGAGGGTCATGCTTTTTTATCTTGCTTACGGCTCCAACCTCCACCGCCTGAGGCTCGCGGACCGCGTCCCGAGCGCGAAACTGGTGGGCACGGTAGCCCTGCCCGGCCGGCGCATTGCGTTTCACAAGCTCAGCACCGACGGCTCGGGCAAGGCCGACCTGCTCGAATCCGGGGCTGAAGAAGACGTCGCCTGGGGCGCGGTCTACCAGCTCGCACCGCACCACGTGGCGAGGCTCGACAGGGCGGAAGGCCTTGGGAACGGCTACGACCGGTCCAGGATTCTCGTCCGCCTGGGTGAAACCCAGTGCGAGTGCTTCACCTATCGCGCGGCCCGCAGTCATATCGATGACGCGCTGAGGCCTTATCATTGGTACAAGGAATTCATCCTTGCCGGCGCGCGCTACCTCTCTCTGCCGGAGAGTTATATCGACAGCCTCGCGCAGGTCGAGTCGATCGATGACCCGCTCGAAGACCGGGCGGCCAGCAACGAGGATTATCTCGAGCGGATGCGGTGCATGCCGTTCACTTGAGCAGCTCGGACGCCAGGCCATCGTCCAGGCGTCGATCTTCAAACAGGCAAACCAGTGATGACAAAAATTCGAAGCTTCGTTATTGCGGCGTCTTTCTTCTTCTGTCTCGCCTCGGCACTTCCCGCGGCGGATGCGGAGTCGGCACCTTTTCCGGACGAGGGCACAATCCCCGCGGATGCCGTCCGCGCGGACTTCAAGCGTCTCTACGAGACGCTGGCGGCCGCCCATGCCGATCTCTATGTCTATCGGTCGCGGGATGCATACGATCACTACTACCAGGAAACGCTGGAGGCCATCGATGCGCCGATGACAGCGCTCGAAGCGGTGAAGCTGTTCACGCCTTTCGTCGCCTTCGGGCAGATCGGACACGCGAAAATAGGCTTTCCCGTGCAGGATTACATCGCCTATGTGGTGGCCGGGGGAACGCTGTTGCCGCTGGATATCCGCGTTGAGAACGGGCGGATCTTGATCGCGCACAACTACTCCGGCGCCCCCGTGCTCGCTCCCGGGATGGAACTCGTCGCCATCGACGGCCAGCCTGCGGCGGACTGGCTCGAGCGCATCGGCCGGCTCGTTTCCGCGGAACGCCCTTACATGACCCACGCGCAGCTGGAGAGCATGTTTCCTCGCCTCGTCTGGCTGGACGGGGGAGAGATCGACGCTTTCGAGCTTGGCGTGCGCGGCGCCGACGGGCGCGAGACGACGATCACCGTTGATGCAGTGCCGGCGATGACGATCGAAGAGCAGAAGGGCGCGCGGGAGGGAGAGCAGCACAGCCGGAGCGCGCAACTGCTGGCGGACGGCATCGCCTACCTGCGTCCGGGGCCTTTCTATGCTGCGGACGAGGGCGAATCCCAGGAAACATTCGAGAAATTCATCGACGAGGCCTTTCTCAAGTTCATTGCCGCCGGCGCGACGGATCTGGTGATCGATCTGCGGAACAACCCCGGCGGCGACAACAGTTTCAGCGATCCCATGATCGCCTGGTTCGCCGACGAGCCTTTCAGTTTCGCCTCGAAGTTCGTGGTGAAAGCCAGTCAACAGACGCGGGAGGTGCTGCGGGGCCTGGCCGAAAAATATCCCGGCGGCATTTCTGCGCAGATGCTCGAAACGATGCAGCAGTACAAGGACGGCGAGACCTTCGGCTTCGAGATTCCGCTGGCCGAACCGCGCGATCCCCGCTTTTCCGGCCGGGTATGGGCGCTCGTCAACCGGCATAGCTACTCGAACGCGACCACGGTGGCGGCGATCATCCAGGATTACGGCTTCGGGACGATACTGGGCGAGGAAACCGCAGACCTGCCGAGCAGCTATGCGTCCTCCGCGCAGTTCACCCTGCCGGCCACGGGCTTGACCGTGACCTATCCGAAGGCGTACTTCTTGCGGCCGAGCGGCGACGAGGCGCTGCGTGGCGTGGTTCCGGAGCACGCGCTCCAGTTCCCGATCGCAGCTTCCGGGCAGGACGCCGCGCTGCAGGGCGCGCTCGAGCACATCCTGTCGCAGCGGCCATGAGGCGCTGTTCGTTCGCGGCAACAAGCCATTTGCGGCATGGATGATTTCCGGCTGCTGATCGACCTGCACGCGCAGGGGCTGCGGCAGGGACCGGGCGGGGATGCGGAGACGGAACGGGCGCTCGAGCTGGCCCGTGTCGACCGGGCGGCGCCGCTGAAGATTGCGGACATCGGCTGCGGCACGGGCGCGTCCGCACTGTTGCTTGCCCGGCGCCTGAATGCGCGGATCACGGCGGTGGACTTGCTTCCGGACTTCCTCGAGGTGCTGCAGAAAAGAGCGGCGAGCCAGGGCCTGGCGGACCGCATCTCGACACTGGCCTGCTCCATGGACGCGCTGCCTTTCGGCGAGGAAGAGCTGGATATCATCTGGTCCGAGGGCGCGATCTACAATATCGGCTTCGAAAAAGGCGTGGCGGACTGGTGGCCGCACCTGAAGCCGGGCGGCCTGCTGGTGGCGTCCGAGATCACCTGGCTCACGAACGCCCGGCCCGGGGAACTTCAGCATCACTGGGACGAGGAATATCCCGGGATCGACGTGGCCTCGGCCAGGATCAGGATCCTTGAGAAGCACGGTTATTCGCCGGCCGGGTATTTCGTGCTGCCGGAGCGCTGCTGGCTGGACGAGTATTACCGCCCCCTGCAGGCGCGCTTCGATGACTTCCTGGAGCGGCATTGCAACCGCGCGGACGCGCGCGCGATCGTGGCCGCGGAACAGCGGGAAATAGAGCTTTACGAGAAATACAAGGCCTGTGTCGGCTACGGCATGTACATCGCCAGGAAGCCGCTTCACCGCGACCCGCTTTCTTGCTAGGTTCAGGGTGTTCGGGCGATGCAGGCCCCCCATGGATGAGGACATGCGAATGGCAGCAGGCCGCACTCTCCCGGCATCCGCCGTCGATACACTGAAATCCGCGGCCAGCGGCCCGGTGCTGCGGCCCGGCGAGCCCGGTTTCGACGCGGCGCGCACCGCCTGGAACGCGCGCTTCGACAAGACGCCCGACCTGGTGCTGCGCTGCGCCTGCACCGGCGATATCGTGGCCGGGGTCGATTTTGCCAGCGAGCACGGCCTCTCGATCGCGGTCAAAGGCGGCGGCCACGACTATGCCGGAAACACCGTGGGTGATGGCGGGCTGCTGCTGGACCTGGGGCCGATGCGAACCGTGTCGGTGGATGCCGATGGGCGCACCGCGAGCGTGGAGCCGGGCGCGACCTGGGCAGAGGTCGATGCGGCCACGCAGGCGCACGGCCTGGCCACGCCTGGCGGCACCGTCTCGACGGTGGGCGTCGCCGGATTCACGCTGGGCGGCGGGCAGGGCTGGCTCACCCGCAAGTTCGGCCTGGCGGCCGACAACCTGCTGGCGGCCGAAGTGGTCACGGCAGCCGGGGCGGTGCTGCGCGCGAGCGATACTGAAAACCCGGACCTCTACTGGGCCCTGCGCGGCGGTGGCGGCAACTTCGGCATCGTCAGCCGCTTCGAGTACCGGCTGCACGAGATGGGGCCGGAGATCATGGCGGGCCAGGTGATCTATCCGCGCGAGCGGGCGGGCGAACTGCTGCGCTGGTACCGGGATTACATGAAAAATGCGCCGGACGAGGTCGCGGTGTACCCCTTCTTTATCCGCATCCCGCCGCTGCCTGATTTTCCGGCCGAGATTCGCGGCGAGGTCGTGCTCGATTTCGTGATCGCGTATGCGGGCCCGGCCGGTGAAGCCGGTGCTCATCTCGCACCTTTCCGGCAACAGGGCCAGCCCGTCATGGACACGGTGGGCGTGGTCCCCTACACCGCTTTGCAGCAGGCCTTCGACGCGGGCATGGCGAAGGGCAATCGCTGGTACTCCCGCTGCCTGCAGTTCGAGGAAGTTCAGGATGCTTTCATCGACACGCTGCTGGACAAGCTGGACCCCTTTCCGGGGCCTTTTACCGCCGTCTACCTCGGCAGGCAGGGCGGCGCGGTCGGCAGGGTGGCGACCGACGCCACTGCCTATCCGCACCGCGGCATCGTGGATGCGCTGCACATATTTCCCGGCTGGGCGGATCCGGCCGAGGACGACAGCGTGATGGACTGGGCCAGGTCGCTTTACCAGGCGCTGCAGCCTTTTGCCGAGGATGGCGTGTACGTGAATATGCTGGCCGAGGACGAAAGCGATCGGCTGTCCAGCGCCTATGGCAGCAACCTGGCTCGGCTGGCGAAGCTGAAGAAGAAATGGGATCCCGGGAATCTCTTCAGCATGAACCACAATATCCCGCCCGCCGGCTGACGAGGGTTCTCCATGAAGGCAGCCAGCCACAGCGGCAACGAGGGAGGCGCCGGGCCTCGCGCGCTGTGGTCCTGGGCACTGTACGACTGGGCCACCGGGGCCTTTTTCACGATCATCCTGACCTTCGTCTTTGCCCGCTATTTCAGCCAGTCGGTGGTCGGGGACGACGTCGCCGGCACCGAGGCCTGGGGCAACATCGTCGGCGTGACCGGCCTGGTCGTCGCGTTGCTTGCGCCAATCCTGGGGGCGATCGCCGACCGCGGCGGACGACGCAAGCCGTGGGTCGTGTTTTTCACCCTGCTGTCGGTGGCCGCCTGCGCCATGTTGTGGTTCGTGCGCCCGACCATGGAGGATTTCTGGTGGGCCGCGGCCTGGGTGAGCGTGGGTATCCTCGGCGCGGAATTCGCGTTCGTGTTCTACAACACGATGCTGCCCGACCTGGTCGAGCCGGAACGGATGGGCCGTTGGTCGGGCTGGGGCTGGGCGCTGGGTTACGTGGGCGGAGTGGCCTGCCTGCTGCTGGCGCTGTTCGGCTTCGTGCAGACCGAGGGTTCCGTGCTCGGCATCGAGATCGACCGCGAACAGGCCGAGCATGTGCGCGCCACTTTCCTGCTGGCCGCCGCCTGGTACCTGGTATTCGCCCTGCCCCTGTTCGCGTTCACGCCGGACCAGCCGTCCAAGGGCCTGGGTATGGGCGAAGCGGTCCGCTCGGGGCTGCGGCAGCTCGGCCAATCGATCAGGAACGTTCGCAGCTATGCCGACATCCTGCGCTTCCTGGTCGCGAGAATGATCTACATCGACGGGCTGGCGACGGTGTTCACCTTCGGCGGCGTCTATGCCGCCGGCACCTTCGACATGAGCCCGGCGGAGGTGCTGCAGTTCGGCATCGCGATCAACGTCACGGCCGGGCTGGGCGCGCTGGGACTGTCGTGGGTGGACGACTGGATCGGCGGGCGCAACACCATCCTGCTCTCGCTGGCCGGCCTGATCGCGAGCGGCACCTCGATCCTGCTGGTGGAGGACGTGGCCTGGTTCTGGACCTGGGCCATGGTGCTCGGCATTTTCGTCGGGCCGTTGCAGGCGGCCAGCCGCTCTCACCTGGGGCGCGTAGCGCCGCAGGAGCTGAGGAGCCAGATGTTCGGGCTGTTCACCTTTTCGGGCAAGGCGACCGCTTTCGCCGGTCCGCTGCTGGTCGGCGCGGTCACCGCGGCCACCGGCAGTCAGCGCTGGGGCATGAGCACGATCGTCGTTTTCTTCGCCATCGGCTTCCTGCTGATGCTGACGGTCCCGACGGCGAAATCCGGCGGTTCCGCAGCGGACTAAGCCTGCGCCGGATGTGGCGCACCCCGCCGGTGCAGCCACTTGGCGCCCTCGTCGAGCAGCAGCAGCGAGACGGCTATGGCGACTCCGCCGCCCCAGAGCGCCGGGGAAACGGGCGCCACGTCGAGAACTTCCCTGAGTCCCGGCGTGTACATCGCCGCGATATGCACCCCGTGGGCGGCAATGACGGCGAAGATCAGCAGCCGGTTCGCGGCCAGCGGCATGCGGAAGGCGGAGCGGCGCTCGGAGCGGCAGCTGAAGGTGTGCACGTTCTCGAACAGCACCATCTGCAGCAGCACGAGGTTGCGCGCCTGGAATTCGTCGAGTCCGAAACCTTCGAGCAGGATATAGAACAGCAGGAAAGCCACGCTGCCCATGTACAGGCCGGAAAGCAGCGTTTGCTGGATCATCAGGCGGTTGAAGATCGGCTCGTCGGGCGGGCGCGGCTTGCGATCCAGCGCGCCGGGCTCGACGCTTTCGGACGCCAGCGCCACGTCCTGGATGCCGTTGGTCACGAGGTTCAGCCACAGCAGTTGCACGGCGGTCAGCGGCAGCGGCAGGCCGGCGAACAGTGCGAGAAAGAACAGCAGCACCTCGGCGGCGCCGGTCGAGAGCAGCAGCCAGGTGACCTTGCGCACGTTGTCGTAAGCGCCGCGGCCTTGCTCGATGCCGTCCACCAGCGAAGCGAAGTTGTCGTCCGTGAGTATCAGCGATGCGGCCCGCCGGGCCACGTCGGTACCCTCGCATCCCATGGCGACGCCGATGTGCGCGCTCTTCAGCGCCGGGGCATCGTTGACGCCGTCGCCGGTGACGGCCACCAGCTCGCCGGCGTCCTGCAGTGTCTCGACGATCAGCGTCTTCTGCGTCGGCTCGACGCGCGCGAACACCGGCGCGGCGCGGATGCGTTCGGCCAGCGCGTCCTCGTCGTCTTTCAGTTCGCGCAACTCTGCGCCGCTCAGCGCTTCGTCGTCGTCGCCGGCAATGCCCAGCTCACGCGCAATCGCCAGGCCGGTCTGCGGGTGGTCCCCGGTGATCATGCGCACTTCCACGCCCGCCCTCCGGCAGCGCTCGATGGCATCCGGCACCTCTGCGCGGATCGGGTCGATCAGTGCGGCGAAGCCGAGAAAATCGAGTCCCTCCAGGTCGCTTTCGTCGAAGTCGCCGTCCCCTTCCACGCGGCCGGCCGCCACCGCCAGCACCCGGAAGCCGTCCCGCGCCAGGGCGTCCTCAGCCTCGCGCAGTTTGTCTTGATCAATGCCGGCGCACATGGGGAGAACGGCCTCGGCCGCGCCTTTCACGTGCGCCACCACGTCGCCGTCGACTTCGTTGAAGGAAGCGGCATAGCGGCGCTGCGCACTGAACTCGATCCGCCCGCTCTCGGGGTAACGCTCGAGCAGCTCATCGCGCTCATTGCCACTCTTCGCGCCCAGCACCAGGAAGGCCAGGTCGACGCTGTCGCCTTCCGTCTCGGCAACCTCGTCGCCGTCGGCGAAGCGGATCTCCGCCTCGTTGCACAGCATGCCCGCGCGCACCAGCCTTTCGATCGCGTCTTTCGCCTCGCCTTCCGGGCTTTCGTCATCGCGACGAATACGCCCCTCGGGATCGTAGCCTTCGCCCGAAACCTGCCACTCGGTACCGTCGGCAATTCGCAGCCGCCGGATGGTGAGCACGTTCTCGGTCAGCGTGCCGGTCTTGTCGCTGGCGATGAGCGTGCAGGAGCCCAGGCCCTCGACGGCGGGCAGCCGCCGGACGATGACGTTGATGTCGGCCATGCGGCGGGTGGCCAGGGCCATCGCCACGGTGATCGCGATCGGCAGCCCGGCGGGAATGGCGGAGACGGCCAGCGCGACGCCGAGAAAGAACAACTGCTCGGGCGCCACGCCCTGCAGGAACTGCGTCACGCTGAGCAACGCGACGGCGAGCAGCACGAAGAGCGCGATCTGGCGCGTGAATCGCCGCAGCTTCAACACCAGCGGCGGCGCCTGGGAGCCGCCGCGCGCCAGCGAGCGCGCGATCTGGCCGACCTGGGTGTCCTCGCCGATTCGGCAGACCATGCCGGCGGCGCTGCCGTTCATGACGGTGCTGCCGGCGAACACCATCGTGACGCGCTCGCTGACCACCGCGTCGTCGTCGAGCTCTTCGTCCGCGTTCTTGCCGACCGGCGTGGACTCGCCCGTCAGCGGGGCTTCGTCGACCTCGAGCCCGTTGCAGGAAAGCAGTCGCAAATCAGCGGGAACCGCGTCGCCGGATTCGAGCCGCACGATGTCCCCGGGCACCAGCTCGCTTGCATCGACACGCTGCTCCCGGCCGTCCCGGGCCACCCGGGCGCGTACGCGGATCATTGCCTTCAAGGCCGACGCGCTGGCCTCGGCGCGCCCTTCCTGCACGGCGCCGACGACGGAATTGATGAGCAGCACCGCGCCAATGAAGGCGGCGTTGGCGAGGTTGTCCAGTGCCAGCGACACCACTCCGGCAATCAGCAGCACGTAGATCAAAGGGTCGCGGAACTGGCGCAGGTAGATGCGCAACAAGCCGGGCCGGTCTTCCTCGGGGAGTTCGTTCGCGCCGAAGCGCGCTTGCCGACGCTCGACTTCATCCCCGGACAATCCTTCCTTGCGGGACTCGAGCTGGTCCAGGGCCTCCCCGGGCGCAAGCCCGTGCCACGCCGTTTCGCGTTCCTGCCGGTCGTCCGAATCGGCCGCCGAAGCCATGCTTTTCAGTCGCCTCTCGTGCAGTCCTTTCCTGCTAAGCTTAGCCGAGCCGCGCGTACCCGAGGGGAAGCTGCATGATTCCAGACGAACCGGTACGCGGTCGCACGCCGCCAAGCTGGGTGGGCGCGCTGAGCGGCACCGAGCGCTGCCGCGCCTATAGCCGGGGCTTGCTGCCGGAGACACCGATGGGGCGGTTGTTCGGCTACCGCCTCACCCATGTGGCTGCCGGTACGGTGACGCTGGCCATGCCGGCCAACGACACCAGCATCGCCGGCCTCGGCCAGCTGGAGATCAGCGCGCCCATGGTTGCGGCGCTCGAAGGCGCCTGCAACACTGCGCTGCCCGCCGGTTTCGACATTCTGCCCTTGCGCCTGGCTTTCGACCCTTTCCGTCCCGCCTGGCCCGGGCGCGGCAACCTCCTGTGCCGCGCGCGCGTGGTCAGCAGCAGCAACCTGTTCGTGAACGCGGTGGTGCAGGTCGAGGACTCCGAGGGCCGCCACGTCGCGCAGGGCTCGCTGCACGGCGCGGTGGTTCGCATCAGTCCCCCGTCGCCGCCGCCGCCGGAGAAGATGCCGCCGGTACATGAGCCCGTGTACGACACGCCGGATCCCTACCTGCGCAAGGTGGTGATCAGCCCGGTGGTCGAGCTGATGGAGCGCGAGAACGGGCTGGAGATCATGCGCCAGTTCAAAGACGGCCGCATCCAGATGCCGGTCGCGTCTTTGTATGGTGTCCTGCTGCACGACGTGGAGGAAACTCGCGCGACGCTTTCGATGCCCGCCAGCGAGTGGTTCTGCGGCTTTGGCCACAACGTGTCGGCGCAGGCCATTGCGGCCTTAGCCAACATGACGCTGTTTTCGGGCGTCGTCAGCCTGCACCAGCCAGGAAGCAATACCCTGTTGCTCGGCAGCTCGACCCACTTTCTTCGCCAGGTGGCCGCCGACGGCCGGCGCGTGCACGCCGAGGTCGTCACCAGCGAGCCGGCGCCGAGCCTGTACATGGCGAAGGCCACGCTGCGAGATGCCGATGGGCAAATAGTCGCGCAGAGCGTCGGCTCCATCATGCGCATCGATTCGAGCAGGCGCGAGCGGCGGCAGCCGGCGCCATCCCGTCGCGTGCTGGCCACGCTGCTGTTCATCGACATCGTCGATTCCACTGCCCTCGCCGGTCGCATGGGCGATGCCGCATGGCGCAACTTGCTGGAAGAGTTCAGGCTCAGGGTCCGCCGCGAGATCTCGCGTTTCAACGGGACGGAGGTGGACAATGCCGGCGACGGCTTCTTCGTGCGTTTCGACTCCCCGGCCTACGCGATCGAGGCGGCGCGCGCCGCCAGCGCCGCTATCTCGGGAATAGACGTAAAGATGCGCGCGGCTGTCCACACCGGCGAATGCGAGCTCGAGGGGACGCGGCTGGCCGGCATGGCGGTGCATGTGGCCGCGCGGATCATGGCGGCGGCGGGGCCGGGCGAAATCATGGTCTCTTCGACGGTCAAGGAGCTCGCCGGCGGCTCCGGTTTTGCATTTGTCCACCGCGGTGAACATTCGCTCAAGGGCGTGCCCGATCCGTGGTCCCTGTATAGCGTGGCCGACTGAATCGGTCCGGCGAACAGTTCCGCGGCCAGCCCGTTTGAAGACGTTTCACAACAGTGCGCTGATCTCGCCGCGGATCGGCGAGACCGGCTGGTGAACCTTTCTTATGCGAAAGTCCTCGAGCGAAGCGCCGTCGCGCACGGCCGCCAGCCACGCCCCGGGATCGAACTCGACGCCGACCGGGTTTGCTTCGAAATCCGGTCCGCAGATGTAGGCATTGCATTCATCGTCGGTGTCGAAGGCGTTGACCTGGAATTCCATCTGGTTGCCGTCCGGGTCGGCGTAGTACATCGAGACCGTCAGCCCGTGGTGGACGCACCAGTACGGTTCGACGCCCTTGCTTTTGCAGTGGGCGTAGTTGCTAAAGAGATCCTCCAGCGAGGCGTGCGTCCACGCCAGGTGATCGACGCCGACCCAGCTACGGTTTTCGGGTTCGGAGCCCTCCGGGTCGATGACGGACAGGTCGAGAAAAGCGAAGCGATGGTGTTCGTCATCAAAGGTCAGAAAGGCCATCGCGGGGTTCTTATGCTGCACGCGGGCTCCGAACACCGCGCTGTACCAGGACACCATTTCATGGAAGCGGCGGGTGCGATAGACCACGTGGGCCAGCGCTCTGGGTGTGACAGGCATGAAGCTCTCCTCGGAGGGCATCTGAAGTGAAACAGAACCGTTTCGTCGTGGCGCCGCAGTCGGGCCGCAGCAAAATCGATTCGGCGAAACATAACAGAAAACTCTCCAAAGTATGATCACCGTAGGGCGCAGCATTGCAGCACCGGGCTGAGCCGATCATCCGCTTTGCCCTGTACACAAAGCCTCATGCAACGGGTACCCTGAACACCACCAGGGCGGCTCCGGGCGCGGGGCCCGGGCTGGAAAGGGAGCAACAATGACTCCAGGCACATGGAACGAGCAGGCGGCTTCATTGGTCGAGCAGGCCGTGCTGGCGCCCTCCAGTCACAACACGCAACCCTGGATTTTCCGCATCGGCGCGTCGGCGATCGACCTGTTCGCGGACCGGCACCGTGCTTTGCCGGTGAACGATCCCGAGGATCGCGAACTTGCGATCAGTTGCGGCGCGGCGCTGATGAACCTGCGAGTCGCGGCCGGGAAACAGGGCTTCCATGTACAGGTCGAGCGGCTGCCCGATCCGGAAGACCCGGACCGGCTCGCGCGGCTGACCGTGCGCCGTGAAAACGGTGAGCCTGGAGAGCTTGATGAGGATGCCGCGCTGGCCGGGTTCATGGCAGTGCGGCGCACTTACCGGAAGCGCTTTGCGGACCGCAAAGTGGCGGCGGCCACTGTCGATCGCCTCGTCGAGGCGGCGGACGGCGCGGCGACCTGGCTGAAGCCCCTGCACGCGGAAGAGCACAGGCGGCAGGCCGCGAGACTGGTCGCCAAGGGCGATGCCGAGCAGTGGGCCGATCGCAGCTGGCGGCGTGAGCTCGCGGCCTGGATGCACCCGAGGCGACGTCGGGATGGCTTGACCGTCCCCGCACTGGCAGCCCCGGTGGCGCGGCTGGTGGTCCGCACCTTCGACATGGGCGGTCGCGTGGGCGCCAGGGACCAGGAACTCGCTGAAGGTTCTCCGCTGCTGGCTGTGCTCGGGAGCGAGGGCGACAACACGCTCGACTGGATCCGGACCGGCGAGGCGCTGCAGCGCGTCCTGCTCAAGGCCTGCCAGTGCGGCCTGCAGGCCTCGTACCTCAATCAGCCTGTCCAGGTCGCGTCGCTGCGCCCCGGGCTTCGGAAGCTCGTCGGCAAGGGATTCCCCCAGCTGCTGCTGCGCTTCGGGCACCCTTCGGAGACGATCCCTCCAACGCCGAGGCGGCCGGTGGAAGAAGTCATCGAGTGGCAAGGCCGTGGCGCCCGCGACTAGGGTCCGCGACGCCACCGTCGACGATGCAGCGCTGATCCTGCGCTTCGTCAGGGAACTGGCGGCTTATGAAAAGGCGCCGGACGCCGTGAGCGCGACAGAGGCGGACATTCGCCATTCGCTGTTCGGCAAGGACGCCATCGTGCGCGGGGTGATCTGCGAAGTGGACGAGGAGCCTGTCGGGTTTGCCGTCTATTTTTTCAATTACTCGACCTGGCTGGGGCGGCGCGGCCTGTACCTGGAAGACCTGTACGTCTCCCCTGCATACAGGCGAGCCGGCGCCGGCAAGGCCTTGCTGAAGCACCTGGCCGGAGTCGCCCGGTCACTGGGCTGCGGGCGCATGGAATGGAGCGTGCTCGACTGGAATACGCCGGCGATCCGTTTCTACGAGTCGATCGGCGCGGAGCCGCTCCGTGAATGGGTGGGTTATCGTCTCGCCGGCGAAGCCTTGCGGCGCTTCGCGGGCAGCACGTGAAATGCCGGGTATCTTTCGAATGATGCGGTCGATTTTTCTGCTCCTTGCCCTCTGCTGCACGAACCCGGCAGGAGCGGACTCGAGCCCGGCAGATCTCGCAATGATCGACGGGCCGGCGATCATGGCGGAGCTCGAGGGCCGGGAAGCGATCTTTTACGCCATGGACGTGGAAGATGGCCGGCATTTCGCGTGGGCGACGGAACGCGCCGATGAGCGTCACCGGCCGTTTTCCACCTTCAAGATTCCGAACCTGTTGATCGCCCTCGAGACCGGCGTGGCCGCTTCCGTCGACGAAGTGCGCCACTGGGATCCCGAGCGACGTCCGGCAAGGGGGTTCTGGCTGGACGGCTGGAGTGGTGACCAGACGCTGGCAGAGGCCTTCCGCCGCTCGACTGTGTGGTTTTTCCGCGACCTGGCCCTGGAGATCGGCGGGGCGCGCTACCGGCAGATGCTGCAGGTTTTCGGCTACGGGAATGCCATGGCGCCCGATGACGACGATCTCTTCTGGCTGGCGGGGCCGCTGGAGATTTCGGTACGCGAGCAGGCGCTGTTCCTGCGCAGCTTGTTGCGGGGCGAGTTGCCGGTGCACAGGGACACCGTCGGGGCGTTGCGGACAGTCAGCCTGCTCGAAGAACAGGACGGTTGCCGGCTGCATGGCAAGACAGGTTCGGGTCCGGCGCCGGGCGCCGGCATGGACGGCTCTTTCGAGGGCTGGCTGGTGGGCTGGGTCGAGTGTGCGGACGCGGCGCCGGTGACCTATGCTCTGTTCGTGCGAGGTCAAAGCTATGCCTCGATCGCGCAGTTTCGCGGCACGATGGCACGGAGCTTCCTGCATCGCGCCGGCGCCTGGCCGGGTGCGCGCGAATGAGCCGCCACGTGAAACCGGCGCTGCCGCCGAAGAATCGAGGGTCCGCTGCGGACAAGCCGGTGAAAGCACAGACCAAGCACAAGGAAGCGCTGCCCCGCGTGGTGCAGATCGGCTTTCACAAGTGCGGAACGCGCAGCCTGGAACGGTTGTTTCGCGGCGCCGGGCATCCCGTGGTGAAATACAAGCTGCGACGGCCCTTCCGGCGCAGTCGCAATGCGGCCCTGCTGATGCGGCAGAACCTCGAGCGCGGCCGCAAGGCCTTCGCGGGATTCGAGGACCAGGTCTTTTATGCCGACCTGATCTACCAGACCGAAAGCGACAGCTTCGAGCCCATTCGCCACTTCCGGGAGATCCTGCGGGACTATCCGGACACGCTCCTGTTGCTGAACCTGCGTGACCGCGAGGACTGGATCCGGTCGCGCCTGAAACACAGCCACGGGGAGTTCGCCCAGCGGGTCATGCGCCAGCGCAATATCGACTCGATCGAGAAACTGGCGGAAAGCTGGCGTGAAGAATGGGACGCTCACCTGGCCGACGTGCGGGCTTTCATGGCAGACCGGCCCGGACAACTCGTCGAGTTCGACATCGATGCGGACTCGGTCGAGGCGCTGGTCGAGCGGCTGCCGGCCTACGGACTGCACATGGAGGACTGGGACGACGTCGGACGGACGCGCGGTGTCCGTCGTAATCCGCTGGTCGAGAAGCTCAAGAAATTCTGGGCCCACGTGCGCTGGCGCCCGTCGGACTGAAGCCGCCGCGGCCGGCGTGGCCGCCCATGCCCGGTGTCCTCAGGCGCCTTCGGCGGCAGTTGCGAGGTCGGCCTCGAGTTCTTCGTAGGAAAGCTGCTCGATCCCCATCTTCCGGAACAGCGACTGCAACTCGGGCCGATAGTGCTCGATGGTCGGGTGCGGCACCTCGATGGCGATTGCGCGCTGCTGCGGCTGCAGCCACTTGACGGTGAACAGCGACGAGCTGATGTCGGCGAGGAACACGCAGTCCTCGCGCAGAAAAGGCAGCAGCAGCTCGAAGCCCACGCGGTTGTCGAGATGCACTGCCCGCGGATATCGCTTGCGCAACTCGTCCAGCAGTTGCGAGCGCGGGTGGGCCTTGATGGCGATGCGCTCGGGCGCGCAACGTGCGCCGAGCATCCGCATCATCCTCTCCGTATGCGCCCAGGTGTCCGCGTAATGCTGCTCGTGCGTCAGCAGCAGCACGAAGTCGAGCTCCGCAAGAGCGGCCCGGTCGATGCCGGTGATGTCCGCCAGGGCCTGTGACATGCGCTCGAAGGCCGGCGTGTCGAAGTAGCGGCTGTCGAAGGGCAACACGGTCTTGCCCATCTCCCGGTAGACCGGGTGGACCAGCTCGGGGAACACCGCGTAGACCTTTGAGATCCATCCGGACGTGCCGAGAATCACCGGGTTCTTCCACCAGCTGCCGTAGTAGAGCTTTTTCAGCAGCGCGTCGCCGTACTTGTGCTGGAAGCTGTGCATGCGCCGCGACCCGAGATACGTATGTAGGCCGTCGTCGAGGTAGATCCCTTCCACGGCCGGGTCATGCTGGCGCGCGACGTGCATCGCGTACTGGAACTCGACGTGCCGGTCGGTGCCGGTGAAGATCTTCGCCGCCGGGCGCTCCGCAAGACAGTCGTGCAGCACCTTCATGCGCTTTTTGCGCTGGCGGGCCTTGCTGCCCTGGCCGCGGCCCGGGCCGCTTTCGAGCGTGAGCACGTCGCAGAACACCTGTCCGTCCCGGCTGATCACCTCGCCGAGGAGTGTCGCGTTGCTCTCGATGCGGGAGGAGATCACGGCGATGCTGCGGGCGTCGCTGTAGCGGATCGCCATGTTGACCGCGAGCAGGAAATGCAGCGGCGAGGAGATGAAATAGTAGTGGTAGCCCGACACGGTCCGACTCGTTTGCCAGTCTCGGCGTGATTCTACGGGACTGTACACCCTGGGGCTGTGCGCCTGATCATCAAGAGTGCTCCAAGGTGGGCGTTTACTCGGGGTGCAGGTAGAACACTTTGCTCATGATCTGCCAGCGACCATCGATCTTCACCAGCGTGAAGAAATCGGTGAAGCGATGGCCGGTCCAGTTGTCGATCTCCAGGCGCACGGTGGCGGCGGTACCTTCGATGTCGATGCGGGATTCGCCGGCCTCGACATCCGCCGCTGGACCATTGTCGTCGTGCCACTCGTAGAACATGCCGATGGGTCCCGCGAACAGGTCCGGGCCGACGTAGCCACAGATCGTAGCCAGTTCATGGAAGAGCGGCCGCAGGTGATCGCTGCTGCCGTTGCGAGCGCCCTCGATATAGGTCTGCATGATTGCGCCGATCTGCCGGGGATCATCATTGTCCGACGAGGTGCTCATTTGTTTGCTCTTCCTCTGTAAACCGGGTGGGCTGCAGGTCATGGCCCGTACGGCTCGGTGCCACCGAACCGGGCCGGAAAGATTCACGCGAACATACCAGAAAACCGGCGCCGGAAGGTTTTGCCGGGCGGGGCAGGGCAGCATTGCTGGCGGGCGGTTCGCTGGCCTCGGGCGCCAGCATGAATGGCACCACCCCTTTGCAGCGCAAGAAGCCAGCGCTTGCGATCCGCGGCCTGTATCGAGGAAAGGGGACTTCCCGAACGACCCGCGCGCCTGTGACGAGAGCGGCCATGTGCTATACCCGGAACAACTATGCGCTGACATCGGAGTTATAGAATGCCATGGCATAAGAAAATAACCGCAGCATTTCTTACTGCAGTTTGCAGCACCAGCTTGCTGACGCCGGCCCCGTCGATGGCCGAGGCGCCCGTGAGCTGGTCTCACGAGGATCCGGACCTGCAGTGGGGACCCTGCCCGGAGTTCATGCCGGAGGGCTGCGCGATCGCGGTGCTGCACGGCGATCCTTCCAAAAAGAACGCAGATATTTTTTTCAAGGTGCCGGCCGGAGCGGTCGTCCCGCGCCACACGCACACTTCGGCCGAACGCATGGTGCTGGTCTCCGGCGCGCTTCGCGTGACTTACGACGGACATGAGCGGGTGGACATGAAACCCGGCATCTACGCCTATGGTCCGCCGGAGTTGCCCCACAAGGCCGTTTGCACCGGCGCAGAGGCGTGCGTGCTGGCGATCGCCTTCGAGCAGCCCATCGACGCGTTTCCGCATCCGCCAGGCGGCAGCTGAAGCACCCCCCCAGCAGCGGACCGACTGACCGCACCACCCCGGAGGCGTTAATATCGAGGTCGGGATGCCGGCGCAACAGGCTGGGTGGGCGTGATGTCGGAACACAAGTTCGAGTACGGCCCGGTCGCAAGGGGCGCCTACATGGCCATGGTCTGGCTGGTGATCCTCACGGCCGTCGCGTTTCCCGAGCTGTTGCTCTGGCACCTGCTGCTGGTCTTGTTTCTCGGCCTCGGCTTGCGTCCCCTGCTGGAAAAGACGGGGCTGTACGACCTGTACGCGCACGTCACGGTTTCGATTGCGGAACGATGGGACCGGAAGTTCGTCGAAGAACGACGCCGGGAGATCGAGCGCAGCAAGCGGCGTAAAATGTACCGCCGCTTCGGCAAAGACGACCCTCGTCTGCCGAAAAACTGGTGACCCGGCTCGCGTAGATCGCCTCGTACCGCTCACCTCTCGTTTTGCCAGTGCCTGGAATTTCGCCCATGAAAAGCTTTCGCTGTGTCTGCTCTCTCTTGATGTTGGTGATCGTTGCGCCTGTGTGGGCTGAGGAGCCCGCGGCGCAGGACGAGGGCATCCTGGTCCCCGTGGAACAGGTGCTGGAACTGGGACCATTGCCGCTGTCGGCCGGGCTGCTCGAAGACTCCGACAAGACCGATGCGCTGCAGCGCGCCATCGTCGCGCAGAAGGCGCAGGGCCCGATGCCGCGGGCCGGCGCCGGGGTGCCGGTTTTCGGGCGATCGTTGTCCTGGCAGGAGCGGTCACCGGCGTCGGCGGCCGATCCCGATGCGGCGGGCGATCCGGAGACCGCGGCGCTGTGGCTCTGGTCCTGGCAACTGGATACGGATCGCTTCGTGAAGGGGCACCTGAAGATCGAGGGCCTGGAGGGCGCGGCGCTGTTCAACGGCGTGACGCCCGTGACCGGGGACGACGAGAAGGGACACGAACTGGCGCTGCGCAACGGCACGCACACGCTCTGGCTGTTGCACCGCGGACCGAAGGGCGAAGACCCGCCGGCGCTCAGCTGGCACGGCAAGAGCGCGGTCGACCGTGTCCGGGCGCACACCCGGCCCGAGCGGCGCGTCTCTCCGGAGCGCCTGACCAATGCCGAAACGGTCAGCAGCATGGCCATCTCGCCGGACGGGCGCTACCTGGCGCTGGCCTTCGACGGCCACAGCGACGCCGCCGATATCGACCTGCAGCGCATGGAGATCCGCGATCTCGAGGATGACGGCATCGTGCGCCAGTGGACCGGCGCGCGGCCGAAGGCGCTGGCCTGGAGCCCGGACGGTCGTTTCCTCGCCATCCAGGAAGACAAGAACCTCTGGCTCCACGGCTGGCCCGACGGCGAGGCCCGCTTGTTGCTGGCCAACCACGAGAACCTCGGCAGTTTCCGCTGGCATCCGGACAGCGACTCGCTGGTTTTTTCCTGGACCGAGCCGTTCGAGGCCGAGGACGTGAAGGCGCGGCGCATGCGCGCCCTGGACGACCGCTGGACCACTTTCAGGGACAACAGCCAGCTCTACCAGGTCGATGTCGCCAGCGGCATGGTTCGTCCGCTGACCGTCGGCGAGCGGTCCGTCACCCTGCTCGACATTCACCCGGACGGCGACCGCCTCCTCGCCACGGAGCGGCTGCCCGACCACGCCGAGCCGCCGCACAGCCTGACGCGGCTGTTCGAGATCAGCCTGGCGGACCTCGAGCAGCGTGAGATCGGCCGCTACCGCGTGCTGAATGGCGCCCGGTTTGCGGAGGAAGGCTACTGGCTGCTGTCCGGGCCGGGCCTGCCCATCGGTGACGGCGTCGCCTTCGAGGCGGACCGGTTGCCGAACGAGATGGACACGCAGCTTTATCGCCTCTCGGCCGACGGCACGACTGCGCGCAGCGTCAGCCGGGCGCTGGATCCGTCGATCGACGGGATCCATCGGCTCCCCGGCGGGGACCTGCTGGTGTCGGTGACGGACCGCGACTACAAGTCGTTGCTGCGCTTCGAAGCAGACCGCGAGCGTTTCACGACGCTGGAGACGGGCGTCGAAGTCATGGAGTCGTTCGCCGCTTCCGAGGGACGGCGCCCGGTGGTCGCGGTTCGGGGCACCGATGCGGACCGGCCGCAGCGCGTGCACCTGGTCGACGTGACCCGCAATCGCAACCGCACGCTACTCGACAGCCAGCCTGCCGAGTATCCCGACGTCAAGCTGGGCCGGGTCGCGCCGTGGACCTTCACCAACGCCGCCGGCGACCAGATCGACGGCCGTTATTACCTGCCGCCGGATTTCGATCCGCAGCAGGAATACCCGCTGATCGTCTATTACTACGGCGGCACGAACCCGGTGAACAGGCAGTTCACCGGGCGCTACCCGTTCAACCTGTGGGCCGCGCAGGGCTACGTGATATACGTGCTGCAGCCCCGCGGCGCCACCGGCTACGGCCAGGATTTTTCCGCCTTTCACGTCAACACCTGGGGCGAGTACACGGCGGACGATATCATCGAGGGCACCCGGAAATTCGTCGCCGCGCATGATTTCGTGGACGGCGAGCGCATCGGCAACATCGGCGCCAGTTACGGCGGCTTCATGACCATGCAGCTGGCCACGCTCACCGACCTGTACGCCGCTTCGATCTCCCACGCGGGGATCAGCGCGCTGACCGGCTACTGGGGCCAGGGCTGGTGGGGCTACAGCTACAGCGGGCTTGCCAGCCACGGCTCCTTCCCCTGGAACAACCCCGAACTCTACGTGGGGCAGAGCCCGGTCTACAGCGCCGACAAGGTCACCACGCCGCTCTTGTTGCTCACCGGCGATTCCGACACCAACGTCCCGCCGGGGGAGAGTCACAACATGTACACGGCGCTGAAGCTGCTGGGGCGCGAAGTGGAACTCGTCGAAATCCCGGGCCAGGACCACTGGATCCTGGATCGCGAGAAACGCTACGCCTGGTGGGACACGATGCTGGCCTGGTTCGATTACTGGCTGAAGGACCAACCCGAATGGTGGCATCACCTCTACCCGGAGACCGCGGAGCAGGACTAAATGCCGTACCCTAGGCATCCTGTTTTCCACTGACCGAGGAGCTGCCCTATGGCAAAGCCGAATTACGCTTTTGCAAAGCGACAACGCGACCTGGCGAAGAAGAAGAAAAAGGAAGAGAAACGGGCGCGCAAGGCTGCGGCCAGCGACACGCCTGATGAAAGCACTGCCGAAGCGCCCGAGGAGGGCGCGGCGCAGAATGAGTGACCGGGCGGCGCGCGCACGGCGGTAGCGGCACCATGTGGGACCAGCGATTCAGCGCCGAGCATTATGTCTACGGCAAGGACCCGAACGGTTTCCTCGAGGAAACCGTCGATCGCCTGCCGGGCCGCGAGGTGCTCTGCCTGGCCGAGGGGGAGGGGCGCAATGCCGTGTTCCTGGCCCGTCACGGCTTCAGCGTCACGGCGGTGGACGCCTCGGCCGTCGGCCTGGAAAAGGCGCGCCGGCTGGCCGCGGAGCACGGCGTGGAAATCGACACGGTGCACGCCGACCTGGAGGAATACGCGCTGGGCGTCGATCGCTGGGACGCCATCGTCTCCATTTTTTGTCACGTCTTGCCGCCGTTGCGGCGCAAGGTGCACGCGCAGGTGCCGGCGGCGCTGCGACGCGGCGGGGTCTTCCTGCTCGAGGGCTACACGCCGGCGCAGCTGCACAACAATACGGGCGGGCCGCGCGACATCGACCGGCTGATGACGGCGGAGCAGCTGCAGCAGGAGTTGGCGCCGCTCGAGTTCCAGTGCCTTCGCGAAGTCGAGCGCGAGATCGTCGAGGGCGTCCATCACACCGGCCTGGCCGCGGTCGTGCAGGTCATCGCTCGCCGGCCCTGATCGGAGGAGACAGCACATGCTTCGCTATGCCATCGGCAGTTCCAGCCTGGGTCGATTCTGCATCGCCGTGGGCGAGCGTGGCATTCGCGGCATCCGCCTGGGCGGAGAGGATCCGGAACTGGTCGCGCGCATACAGGCCGACTTCCCCGCGGAACACATTGCGCCGGACCCGGCCGGCCTCGCGGAGATCGTGACGCGCGTGCAACAGCAGATCGAGGCGCCCGGCACGCCGCACGACCTGCCGGTAGACGCGCGCGGCACGCCTTTCCAGCAGCGGGTCTGGCGTGTCCTTTGCGAAATCCCGGCCGGCCAGGTCATCAGCTACGGTGAGCTCGCGCGGCGCGTCGGCCAGCCCCGCGGGGCGCGGGCGGCGGCCCAGGCCTGCGGCGCCAATCCCGTTTCCATCCTGGTGCCCTGCCACCGCGTGGTGCGCAGCGGCGGCGCCATCGGCGGCTATGGCGGCGGCATCGCGCGCAAGCGCACGCTGCTGGCCAGAGAGGGCGTGCACATCAAGTGAAGCATCACGAGGTGGTGGTGATCGGCGCGGGCGCGGCCGGGCTGATGTGCGCCATCGCCGCCGGCGCGCGCGGCCGCGAGGTGCTGGTGCTGGACCACGCGAACAAGGTCGGCAAGAAAATCCTCATGTCCGGCGGCGGGCGTTGCAACTTCACCAACCTGCACTGTGGCCCGGACAATTTCATTTCCGCGAACCCGCACTTCGCCAAGTCGGCGCTCAGCCGCTACACGCCCGCGGATTTCGTCGCGCTGGTGGAAAAGCATGCCGTGCCCTGGCACGAGAAGAAGCTGGGCCAGCTGTTTTGCGACCGCTCGTCGAAGGACATCGTCCGGCTGTTGCTGGACGAGTGCGCCGCGGTGGGGGCCGAAGTGCGCACCCATGCGCCGGTCGAGGTGCTGGAAGTGGGCGCGCCCCACCGGCTGCGCACCGCGGAGGGCGAGCTGAGCAGCGAGTCGCTGGTGATCGCCACCGGCGGTTATTCCATTCCCTCGCTGGGGGCGACCGGTTTCGGCATCGACCTGGCGCGTTCGCTGGGCCTGCCGGTGCGGCCGACGCGCGCGGCGCTGGTGCCGGTGACGCTGCCGCCGGAAGCATTGCGGCAGCTGGAAGGCCTGGCGGGCGTCGCGCTTGACACGGTGACCCGCGCGGACGCTGCCGACTTTCGCGAGAACATCCTGTTCACCCACCGCGGTCTCAGCGGCCCGGCCGTCCTGCAGGCCTCGTCGTACTGGCGGCCGGGCGAGTCCCTGTTTATCGATCTTTTCCCGGAGCTGGACATCGCCGCGCACATTCGCGAAACGCGCCGCACGCGGCCCCGGGTGGAACTGAAAAGTTTATTGGCGGAGTTGCTGCCAAGGCGCGTAGCGCAGCGCTGGTGCGAGCTGTGGATGGAGAGCAAGCCGCTGGACCAGCTGGGCGAGGAGGACTTGCGAGCGATCCGGGCGGCCTGCCAGCCGTGGACGGTCCGGCCGGCCGGCACGGAGGGCTACCGCACGGCCGAGGTCACGCTGGGCGGATTGGACACCGCCGCCCTGTCGTCCAAGACGATGGCCTGCCGCGATCATCCCGGCCTCTATTTCATCGGCGAGGTGGTGGACGTGACCGGCCACCTGGGCGGACACAACTTCCAGTGGGCCTGGGCTTCCGGTCACGCTGCCGGCCAGTACGCGTGAGGGCCGGATCCGATCGAGATCCCCGGGAGAGGCGCGCCAGCGACGGGCCTGTGCGACTGGAATGGTGTAGATTTCCGTGATGCCCGCAGACGCGCCGAACACCATGCAGAGCCCGCGCTGGTCGCCGGCGGTGCGGTCGCGTCCGCGGAGGCCGGCATGAACGGCAGCGCGCCGCCGCCGACCCCGCTTGCCGACAAGCTCGCGCTCGGATTCCTGCGCCTGGCGGCCAGCGGCTGGGTGCCGGCGCGCTGGTTCCTGCCCGCCTTGCCGGCGGAGTCCGCCCGCGCCGCGGCCACCGGTCGCCTGGAGGTGGAGATCGTCAGCCACTGCTGGGGCTATGCGCACCTGCTGGCGTACCAGCTGAGCTCGCTGGCGCTGCATCCGCCGCAGCGCACGGCGGTCACCATGACGGTGTTCTACTCCGAGGAGGACCCGGACACCGCCGCGCTGCTGGAGTTTTTCGGTGCCAAGACGATCCCGGGCGTGACCTGGAACTGGCAGCCGCTGCACAAGTACCGGCTCTTTCGCCGCGCCATCGGGCGCAACCTGGCGGCCCGCGCGACCCGTTGCGACTGGGTCTGGTTCACCGACTGCGACGTGGTGTTCCACGCCGGCTGCCTGGACGGGCTGGGCGACGCGCTGCAGGGGCGGCGCGACGCCCTGGTGTTCCCGCGCGAGGAACGCGTCTCGGCGATGCTGGCGCCCGGCGATCCCATGCTGGAGGCGGGCAAGGGCGAGCCACGTGTCGTGGAGATCGACACGGGGCGCTTCTTCGCCCAGCAGCGCGACCGCGCCACCGGGCCGCTGCAGGTGGCGCACGGTGACGTGGCGCGCGCCTGCGGCTACTGCGAGCAGCTTGCGGTCTACCAGAAACCGGTGGCGCGCTGGGCCAAGGCCCACGAGGACCGCGCCTTCCGCTGGCTGCTGCGCAGCTCGGGCGAGCCGGTCGAGGTGCCGGGCGTGCACCGCATCCGGCACGTCAGCAAGGGGCGCTACCAGGGCAGCCGCGGCTCGAACTTCCTGCGCACGCTGGTGCGCCGCATCCAGTTGCGGTTCCGCGAGGGCGCTGCGGCACGGGGCGAGTCCCCGGAAAGAGACGGCCGCTGAGGGCATGAGCACCATCCGTTTCCATATCGGCGCGCACAAGACCGCCAGCACCCACCTGCAGATGACGCTGCTGGGCGCGCGCCTCCGCGAAGGGACGCGTTACGTGCCGCTCAAGCGCCTGCGCCGGACCCTGGTTTCGCCGGTACGCAAGCGTCGCCCCCGCCTGCCCTGGCATCGCTGGTACGGCGGCACCTGGCTGTTCTCTGACGAGAACGTGCTCGGTACCACCCAGGACGCGCTGCGGATGTACCCCGAGCCGGCGCGGGCCCTGCGCTATTTTCTCGATTGCGGCCTGAGTCTGTTTTTTTGTGTCCGCCGGTACGACACTTTCCTGGCTTCCGCCTATGGGGAGAGCTTGTGGAGACGCCGCGCCCGCCCCTTCCCGCCGGAACTGCCGCAACGGCGCTGGCCGGACGTGGTGAGCGAGCTGCAGCGGGATCTGCCGGGTGTGCCG
>Ga0209943_1000524_pt1 | contig 26510 bp, 20 predicted proteins | sample SalPonR1_B_D2_MG_FD_185698 | JGI IMG/M metagenome (GOLD analysis project Ga0209943, IMG submission 185698) | Salt pond soil microbial communities from South San Francisco under conditions of wetland restoration - Salt Pond MetaG R1_B_D2_MG... ... | reverse complement strand
CCGAATAGTGAGTGAAATACATGGAGCTTGATGGGTAGTTTTCCGGCATTTGACTGATGTCAAAACCTGAAAGAGACGTTACCAGTATTGCTACAGAAACAACCAGGGTCAATATGGATACGGAAGCCAAAAATGATGTAAAACCGGCCAAACGGGAAGAAATGTCTTGATTTAGACCATGCCCGAACCTCCTCCATGCTCCGAGTAAGGTTGTTAGCGTGAGCAGCAGAACAAGGCCAAATGAACCAAAAAATGTATTAGGGTTATTCATAAATCCAACTCTTTCCATACTATGAACACCACTGCCATCAGCTAGTGCCGCAACGTTACCCAGGTCGTCCCGAATGACTGACAGCCGCTGGCCGGCGGCATCTTCAAATGTATCTTCCCGCTCTTCCCATCTTCTATAATAAGTACTCTCTCCCAATCCACTTAATACAATTGCGCTGTCGGATACTGTGGAAAGGGTAACAGCCGATGATAGTCCCATAACCGCAGCAAAAGTTGAAAAGATACGCCTGTTATTAAGGTACGTTCCGGCCAGACCCTCCAGTTCATCACCAGTAGACTCTTTGATCAGGAAAGGCTGATAAGTATAGCCGCGAATCTGGTCGATAATAAGTTCTGGAAGCTGAGATATAGCAGATGAACTTTCAGCACTGTTTTGTGACAGAAAAATTCCAAGATTCAGCTGAGGCACCATTACCATATTAGTCAGGAAAGCTGCTGTACCGCCACCATGGCCAATCAGCCTCAGCCCTCGGTAAGGCTGGTCCTGAAATCCGTGAGCAACATCGGCGCCGTTTGGCCTGTCATTGTAAGCCCTGGTCCACATCTGTTCATGAGTAGAAGACGAAAGCAGCCGTACACCGCCTAATTCCCCTCCATTTAAATGAAACTGCATCCAACGAGCCATATCAGTAGCGGTAGCTGCCATACCGCCTGCGGGCCAGTATGCACCAAGCTGCATATAATTTTGAATATCCAGCGCCCCTCGATCTGGCTTATACCCGGTAGCCAGATTCACGTTATCATTTTCATTCATTTCAGCAGGTAATTCAATAATGGTATTCTCCAAGCCAAGTGGATCCAGAATTTCTTCCTGCAGGATAACCTCAAACGGTACTCCTGCTACATCTTCAACAATCTGTGCGGCAAGTGCAGCGCCCCAGTTCGAGTAAGATGTTCGCTCACCCGGCGGATATACCCGTTTGGGCTGATGATCACTCAAAAGCTGAGAAAGAGTGCGCGGGTCATCGTCCGCCACGGTAAATAACTGAATGGTATCCTCGAAACCTGCCCGGTGAGACATCAGGTGGCGCATCGTGACGGGCTCATCAAAAGCCTCCTCAACCTGAACTTCTTTAAGATAGTTATTAACGTCAGTATCGAGGTCTAATATCCCCCGCTCAACCATCATCATCACTGCCGTCCAGATATAGGTTTTGGATACGGATCCAATCCTAAATAGTGTTTGATTCGCCTCAGCCGGACGCTCAGATTCAATATCGGCCAACCCGTAACCACTGGAAAAGAACAGGCTGTCGTCGTGCAAGACCGAAACGGTTAAAGCTGATAGTTGATTTTCGCGCCTCTGTGCTGTAACAATGCCCTCAATAAACTCACTTAACTCCTGATAATTTACCTGACTGACTGTATCCATCTCAATGCTATCTCGCCCGCCAATAGACAGATTATTAATCTGCTGACTGACAAGACCATTTGCATTCACCGCCGGCGAACTCATCAATATAAAACTGAACAGTAGAGTGACGCTTAAAGAAATTAAATTGCGGGCTTTCAATATTATCAAAGAGGACAGAGTTTGAATAAGCAGATGTTGGATTTTCATAGTCTCTCATATTTGTGTTTAGTTCTCCCGTAACAATGAAAAAAGTATTATTTCCCAACTGGTATATTATATGATTCCATATCTATTTTCAACTGAGCTTCATATATAATGTCTTGTAATACATTGCCTTATCAGTATTTTAATTTAAACTATAGATTGCCTGTTGGACGGCCTTAAACTATCCGGCTATCGAATACTTTTGCCGGATGATTGATGACATATCCAGTTAATTCTCATAACCTGCATTATTTCCAGGCAGAATAAAATTCTCAACCCGGTACTAGTTAGCTTCTGTTTCAGCTTCATTCACCTCGATCCAATACCCATCCGGATCCTGAAAATAAAACTGTCTTACACCATCTGCCCGCGAGGTATAGCTGTGAGGCGTACCAGAAGAATCGTGAAGCAATATATTCTTTGAGTTGAGCCGTGAAATCATCCCGTCAAGATCCGGTGTTTTCAGGGCAAGATGCAGTCCCACGTTAATCTTGATCTTGGATGTGTCTCCCTCAACAATATGAAGTTCTCCGTCTCCCAATGAAAACCAGCGTATATACGGCTTTTCAGTTCTGTTTTTGATCTCCAGAAGACCGATCACCTCGCTATAAAATTTGGCGCTCACATCCAGACTATTAACCTTTATTGTATAATGATCAAATGTCAGATTTGTCATTTGGCCGTAAAGTTTTGTTAGCATTTTATTAATCAAATAAAAGAAATTTACGGGGACTTGGCCACATTCCAAGACTCGTGTATATACAAACTAAAATATCACGCAGATGGCGTACACTGATTCACAATCTATTTATTAGGATCTGCTAGCTGATATGACAGCCGGAACGTCCACTGCCATTAAAATAGTTAAGTTTATGCATATATAATCGGTTTTTCGAATGCCTCAATTCACTAACTCATGACGCAATTATTGCTCTTATTTATTTCTTCTCTTTCTCTTTTAGCAGTGACCCATGATATCGATTCATCCTGCAACGGAATAAGTGTCACGCTGGATCAGTTCAAATGGGAAAATCGGGTGTTATTGATTTTTGCAGAAGATTCTGACAGCGACATGTATCAAGCTCAAATCAAATCACTACATTCTCATCAAGTGGGTTTAACAGAAAGAGATCTGATCATTTTTTCTGTGTTTGACCAAGAATGTTCAAATTTGGATGGCAACGAAATTGACGATATATCAGCCGAGAGAATACGGAATGATTTTTCTGACCAAAAAGAAGCATATTCCATCTTTCTAATAGGAAAAGATGGCGGAGTAAAACTTCATAAAAATCAGTTGCTGGATATTGATGAGCTTTTTAATGCTATTGACAGAATGCCCATGCGCAAGCGCGAGATGAGAGATGGCAGCTGATAATTAGCAGCTCTCCCTTACATCAGATAATTTTCCTGCATTGGTTACAAGCAAGGAAGATATGATGAGGGCAGATTTTCTGCTTTTAATAAACCAGTGAAAAAACGTCATAGAGTAGCATAGCTGGGTTGACTTTACTAAGTTTCAACCTATTACTATGATTAAAAATATCTGCCTTTAAGACATAATTATATTCATCATGGATAGAAAAGAATGGCTGCTCAAAACATCACTTTTAACAGCAGGAAGCCTGGGACTGTCAGGTAATTGGCTGTTACCCTTTGCAAATTGGACTAATCGGCCAAATGGACCAATTTCTGTGGAAATACGCGAAGTGAATGGCTTATTTCAATTGTACAGGGGCGGTGAACCATACTATATAAATGGGGCCGGAGGTAGTGAACATCTCGATCTGCTTGTTTCTGTCGGCGGTAATTCGATTCGAAGGTGGAGTACGGGCAGAAATACAATGAATATGCTGGACAGAGCCCACAATCTTGGGATTACAGTTTGTTTGGGATTGAATATGGGAAAAGAGCGCCATGGCTTTGACTATAACAACAAAGAAGCTGTTTCCAAACAACTGGAAAGAATGCGCGGAGAGGTTTTGAAATATAAAGATCATCCGGCTGTTTTGATGTGGGGAATTGGCAATGAACTGGACCTCAACTATACAAATACCAATGTATGGCAAGCAATTAATGATGTTTCACAGATGATTCATGACGAAGATCCGCATCATTTAACGACAACCATGATAGCAGGCATAAATCAACAGAAAATAGATCACATAAAAGAGAAATGCAGTGATTTGGACTTACTTTCTGTGAATACATACGGAGGCCTCTTGTCGCTTCCCAAAAATATACGGGACTACGGCTGGAATAAAGCCTATATCGTAACAGAATGGGGGCCAACAGGCCATTGGGAGACTCCCCGTACCGAATGGGATGTTGCAATAGAAGAAACCTCAACGGTAAAAGCAAAGCTCTATAAAGATCGGTACCAGGCTTCGATAGATTCAGATACTGAAAAATGCCTGGGATCATATGTTTTTTTATGGGGGCAAAAACAGGAGAGAACACACACCTGGTACGGCATGTTTATGGAAAATGGGGATCCGATAGAAGTGGTAGATTCCATGCAGTATAACTGGACCGGTAAATGGCCTGAAGAACGATCCCCCGGTATTAATGACTATCAGCTTGACGGAAAAACTGCATACGACAACATTTACCTCACGCCCGGACAACAGGTAGAGGCACAGGTATATCCAAAATATCGTACTTCACATAAGATAAAAATTGACTGGGAAGTCTATAAAGAGAGTACCGACCTGAAGGAGGGAGGCGACCGGGAAGAGAAGCCCCCTATGGTGGAAGGCCTTATCAGAGGAAGCGAAAATGAAATTGAAAGCGGGAGTTCAGCCGTTAAACTTAATGCCCCAAAAGATACAGGTCCCTATCGTATCTTTGTTTATTTAAAAGACGAAGAAATTAATCGGGTGGCCACAGCAAACATTCCCTTTTATGTTCAAGATTGAAACCAATTTTACTATCGGGAATTGATTGTCTGCATATTACTTCCTTTCTCCGATTTGAACACCCTGAGAGCCTAAATTCAGTCAAAAAAGAGGGGGGGATCAAACAAGCGTTTCGCTTGTCCTGTCAAAAAGTGACCGGTTTACTGAGCCGGCAGCATTACGATATAAACCATTCACTTCGCTGCAGAAGCCTTTCGGCCCGGGGCTTATTGTTGTTCTCTTGAAGGGGAACTTCGAATGAGTTCTGCAAATCTGACCTTTTCTTTTTATCTCCGGTGCGGGCTTTATCAGAATGAAAAAACCAGGCCGTTTTTTAGCGTGTAAATCAAATCGGGTGTCTCGCCGATAGGCTCAGATTCATAGGTGAGAGTAAACTTTACGCGATAGGTGAGATATTTTGAAATTTGCATCAACAGTTGGTTTTCTGATGTTACTCTGGGATCAAAGAATTTGTCAGGCCGCGCCTGGTAGTACCCAATCAGCAGCAATTCAGTTGTTTCAGATAATTCTCCGCGTATTGCAACATTCGACGTTGATTTAAGCAGATCATTTGTGATGAATGTGTCGTCAGCCAGTTTCCATTGCTCGTGTTCGAACATGGCGCCGCTTACAATACTGCCGCGTATGCCCGGCCGATCCAAAAACCGATAGCGGATAGACCCTCCAAACAAATATCTTTCATTCAGCCCGAGATTCTCGTTGTATTGATACTGCGTAAATATTTCCGGCGATATCTTGCTGTTTTCATTAAATGTGCTTCTTAGATGAAAATAACCGTTACTGATCACGCTCGCTCCATCTACGTTAATGAGCTCGACACTCGTCAGAAACAGGTACCTGTGCTTTCCGGAAAAATAAGACGCGTTGGTCTCGTTGCCGAGTAAAAACACACTTTCATTAAACTTACTGAGCGATACATCAAATGCAGTTTCACCCGACCAGGAGGCCGTTGTATCGATTGCCGCCTCTGTCCTGAAGCTTTCTACATTGAGTACCTGGGCAACAGCAGTGCCGGATAGTAATATTATTAATGGAAATAGTAACGTAATGGCTGCGAAGCGGATTATCATCTGTATATAAATCTTTTTAGGGGTTCATGATGAGAAGTATCGGGCAAAAAAGGTACAAAATGGTGCTTTGAGGTGTTAGAGAGAATTTACATTTTTGAACTTTAATTTATTCAGATTCAAACTAATGTGCCCTATTACGTGCTAAACACTTATACTTGTTTATAATCATACAAAATAACTAAAGATTATATATATGAAGAAAACAATAGGCGGACTTCTGAGCATCGGCGGGTTAATCGGCGTGATTTATTACACGTATCAGTACATACAGGATTCAGAATCTTTTAGTGCCCTCGGCGCAGATGTAGCCGTGAGTACTGGAAACTGGGTTCCAATCGTTATCTCCGCCCTTGTTATGGTGGTGGGAATCTTGCTGAGCAGGGCGAAGTAACACATTTTCAACTTCACATGCTTAAGCGATTACTGATAATGGCACTCAACTGCCTGAAACAACTATAGCATGATAGGAGCAGCAAAATCAAACGGTGAACACACGCTGACTGAATGAGCAGATCATCAATCATAGCCTGCATGTGTTCACCGGATTGTAAGTTCAATGAATCATTTCACAAGCACCAGCTGCCGGGTCTGGACAAAGTTATCTGTCGTAAGTCTGTAAAAGTAAATACCGCTTGAAAACCCGGAACCATCAAACCGAACGGAGTGATAGCCGGCGGTCATCGGGCTGTCGAGCAATTCAGCCACTTTACGGCCGGTCACATCATAAATATCAAGCGTAACGCGGCTGGTTGTGCCCAGGTCAAAACCAATCGTTGTCGACGGATTGAACGGGTTCGGATAGTTTTGAAAGAGACGATGCTGCTGTGGTGTTTCCGAAATATCATCTTCGTTTGATGTGGCCATACCAAGCCCTGGGTTTACCAGGGCCCAGGCAATATTATTGTTTTCGTGCACTTCGCCGATATCTCCTTCCTCATCAATCACTACATAAATTTTTGAATCTCTATTCAGTCCTTCGGGCATAATCCAGCCTCTGAGTTCCAAAACCGCGCTCTCTCTCGCTCTGATTTGTGGAATCTCAAACACATCCTGACCGTCTTTATCTGCAAGAAGTTCTCCGGCAATTCGTGGATCGCCCAGATAAAACCGCACTGACGTAGATGCAAAATTATCCTTCAGACTGTAGTTCTGAATCCTTGCAGAAATTGTCACCTCTTCTCCTGCTTCAGGTCGCAGCGGGTTAAAAATAATGTCTCTTGTCTCCTCCTTTTGCACCGTCGGGTTTGTGCTGCCAATTCCTTTCTGCTCATCAAATTTCCAGGGGAGATTCATCGTTAGATCGGGGATGGAACCGTAAGCCTCTTCCCACCACGATGGCACGCCCGCGCTTACATCAGGTGATACGGCGTAGTCAAGCACAAGTGCCCCGTTTGAGGCCCAGTAAACATAAGGGGATACAGTATAGGTTTTTGAGCCAAGAATGGTTGCATCAATTGTACCAAATTCCACCATCAGCGCACTTTCCTCACGCACCGTGGTTTTGTGCGTTGATATCTGTTCATTGTTATACTCATCAGACACTTTCCCCGTCAGGCTTGCCCGAAACGGCCCATAACCTCCGCTTACAGTTGCCTCTGCAGAGCGCGATACCTGCTGGAAAGCTGACTGCTCACGCTGCGTGATGTTTTGCGAGCTAAAGCGAAGCTCCCATGTCTGTGTGGCATTTCCGGAGAGCTCCCAGGTATCTCCACCGCCCCCTTCCAGGTTTCCGTCTCCAAAAAATACGGCGCCCGCGGGCAGGTCAGGTTCAGACCGGTACGACAGAATATTGCCAACCTCATGATCTGATATATAATCCCGTGCATTGCCGCTTTTGCTGCCCATCCATGTGTTTTGAAGACTTTCAACACCCGTCAGCTTGGGCACTACCGCAATCACACTTCCCTGCCGGCTGTTATCGGCGTATACAGGATATTCCAGGATCTCGTAATTCGATACGGTTGCATAGATTCGGTCGTCTTCAATTGCGTCTGAAGTCACTTTTACCGTAACAGTTTCTGTTGATCCTTCAACATTCGAAAATCCTTCGCCATATTTCCTGCCAAGAGAACCCTTTACACTTGCTTTAATAAACCCAAAATCTGCACTTGCCTCGCCTTCAATAGACTGCGACACGCCCCAGTCGGAATTCACCTGCGTGGAAACTTCCATCTCCGAACTATTTGCATTTTCGTAAATCGACCGATGCTCACAATTGATTCTGAAATCAGCATCATAGCACTCATTGATGTCATACGTAACATCATCGATAATATCGTAATGGATCGGCGGGGCGTTCAGAATAACCAGAGGCTGAGTAATATCGGTAACGGTCTGGCGTGATGGAGGACCGAGCTTTACGGCATCGCCGTCGAAATCCCCCACGGCCATGGCAAATCCGTCAATCGCTATACTTGCCGTAAAATCACTGCCGTTGCCTCCGACGTTAAAATCGTCTGTATCAGTACTGTTTTGCCACACTTTAGTACCGCTGTTCCCCATAGTAACGACTTCCATTCTCAGTGAATCACTGTCAGAAATGTCAATATCTGTAAGCGCAACCGCACGGTGGTACTGCCGGCCTTCTGATGTTCTAATAGATACACCTTCAACACTGGAGCCAATGTTAAGACTTTCATCCGGTTCAAAAATCCTGACCGCATTCCGGTAGTAAACAAGGATTTCATCGGCGCCATCAAGATTCACATCTTTGCCAATCAGCGACAACGGATGTGCATTTTCTCCGCGGCTGCCCCATCCGCCTGCGGTGCCCCTGCTTTTTGTAGATATATTATCCAAATCGGTATCTACTTCAATAGTGTACAACACGATTCTGAGTATAGATTCGTTGGTTTTTCCTTCATCCCACACGAGGGCAATATCATCTTTAAAATCACCACTAAAGTCACCTGTGGTTACCGCCAGGCGCTGGGCATATTCATTCAGGTTTCCTGCAAATTCAATCGGACTGCCAAATTGATCCGTCACAGGTCTGTTTGATGTTTCTATCAGCTGTTCATTTTCGAAGTCGTAGATAGATGCACTCATTTTCCATCCTGCATCTCCGGCGGACGAAAGCGGGCCGGGTTCAACGTATACCAAAACAATTTCATCGGTACCATCCCTGTCGAAATCACCCGTGGATATATCAAAGCGGCTGCCCTGCCTCAGGCTGCGAGATGCATCTTCTATAAAGGGGCTAAGTTTTCGATTGGCAATTTGTGCCCGAGGCTGCGGCATCAATGTGCCGTCTGTGTCATAAAGGATTATCTGTATCGATCCGCCGTCGGGATCTCCGTTTTCCGCCCAGTATGCAACCACCAGTTCAGGCTCATTATCGTCGTCGAATTGTCCTGATACCATGCGAATCCAGCCATCTAAATCAAACGTATTCTCCTCTGCCTTTAATTTCGGAAATCCATCGTCCTGAACTGATTTTCGGGTTGCGTTTGACCAGCTGAATGTAGCGGGATTCATTTCAGGAATAAACATCGTAACAGTACTATCCGGCCCCGGCCAGATTCCGGCAAACTCTTCAAATCCATCGTTATTAAAATCGCCGGTGGCTATATCGACCTGCTCGGTATTTCCATGAATTCCCCAGGGAGATTCAACTATCTGACTGTTTACCTCGCTTAACACTCCATCGGTAATATCTCCCGCGGCATCAACAATTCGTATGGTTGCATTTCCATTTGCCCCGGAAACAATCACAATTTCACCATTTTCCCCCAGCATATAATTTCCCCTGAACGGGTCGGAGGGATCAACTTGTGCCTGCACGGTGTGATGCATCAGCAAGCTTGAAACTAATAACACTATAATACTAAAGATTGGCAAAATGATGGCTTTCATGACTCTTCCTTTGTTGGATTTCGGGATTATTACTGATCTCTGCTACTATACGCGCAAAGACCGTCTCAGAATGGCGAAATTATTTTTACCCTATCGATATGTTCAGGCCTTTATGCAGTACGTTTACCATATTGCAATTTTGAAACGGGAATGTGATTTCTTTTAGCCCGTTATCTCCCTTATCTTATCACCCCGGATACGAGGTATGCATCTATCTTTATCATTACCATTACAATTAATTGCGACTGTCACCATTCACTATCTATATCACTATTTCACACATATGCTGGCTATCATTCATTTTGAAGGCAATATGCAGTGTGATGCAAATCCGGAAAGGAATCTCAATCAGTTCAACCATTAAGAATCTATCAGTATGAAACGAGTAGTTGTAACAGGTCTCGGAGCGCTCACGCCCGTAGGCAACAGCGTCGACGATTTTTGGAATGCTTTAAAAGAAGGGAAAAGCGGCGCGGCTCCCATCACAAAATTTGACGCCACTCCATTTCGCACGCATTTTGCTGCCGAATTGAAAGATTTTAACCCGAAAGATCATCTTAATCGAAACGAGATTAAGAGGACAGATCCCTTTACCCAGTATGCCCTTGTATCCACAGACCAGGCGGTAAAAGATTCCGGACTCGACTTTGACTCCATGGATCCGTTCGACACCGGCGTAATTTGGGGAACCGGGCAAGGTGGAATGCTCACGTTTGAAGAGCAGGTTCGTGAATATGTCGAAAATGATTACAAACCCAGATTTAGTCCATTCTTTGTCCCAAAGCTAATTATGAACATGGCGGCAGGTATGATCTCCATGAAGTACCACCTTATGGGAATCAACTATGCAACCGTTTCGGCCTGTGCTACTTCCAACACCGCCATTATGGACGCTTTTAACTATATCCGCTGGGGCAAGGCAAAAGTTATTATTACAGGTGGTTCGGAAGCGCCCATTACGGAAGCATCCTTTGGTGGTTTTTCAGCCATGAAAGCCATGAGTACCCGGAATGATGATCCCTCTACAGCATCCCGTCCATTTGATACGGATCGAGATGGGTTTGTGATGGGTGAGGGAGCCGGCACATTGATTCTTGAAGAGTATGAGCACGCAAAAGCCCGTGGCGCTACAATTTACGCGGAAGTTGCCGGGGCTGCCATGACTGCAGACGCCTACCATATCACGGCAACGCACCCTGAAGGTCTGGGGGCAGCAGAGGGAATGAGACGCGCACTGAAAGACGGCGAGTTAAACCCCGAAGATGTTGACCATATGAATATGCATGCAACATCAACCCCAGTTGGAGATATTAGTGAGCTCAAGGCAATCAAAAAAGTGTATGGAGACTCAAATAAAGATCTGAAAATAACGGCCACAAAATCTGTAACAGGTCATTTAATGGGAGCCGCCGGAGCGGCTGAAGCCATTGCATCCATCAAATCAATTACAGATGGTGTAATCCCTGGTACCATCAATACTGAAAACGTCGACCCTGAGCTGCCTACCGATATGAATATTATTTTCGGGGATTCTATTAATACTGATGTCAACGTAGCGATGAGCAACACCTTCGGATTTGGCGGCCACAATGGTATCGTGGTATTCAAAAAAGTATAGGGAATTCCGTTGAGCCCGGTGAATTTATTACGGAAGGTCAATAATGTAAAGCAGTTCTGAACTTATGATATAAAATCTACCGGGCTGGCTTTGCGACTCATCTATGCTGCTTATGGAATTAATAGAATGCCCGTTATCTCCACGCATAAACACGTAGCTTTTTCCGTGTTCGTAATTTCCATTTCTGCCAAGACGGAGATGATGGAGCTGGCCAAAGCTGAATATCAGAATATCTCCGTTTTCTGTTAGGTAAAGACGATCCATAAGATTATTAATTCTTACCGCCTCACCCATCACCGGATCAAATGGAGCCAAACTGGGATTATCGACCTCATTGGATGCTGTTGATGAAAGAACAATATTTCTGTGCTGTTTAAAGTTTCGATATACAAATAAATACGGTAGTGCCGGGTAAGCCGACACGATATCACTTCGATTATTTATTGAGAACATCAGGTTATTAAATCCTCCCGGCTGTTTTCCGGATGGTACAATTCTTGGGAAGAGTTCCGCTAAGGGTTTTTCAGGCTGCTCAATTTGGGATACTACCAATAGCTGGTCACTGCCATTTTCCCCAATTCTGAATCCCGAGGCGTCTTCTCTCTGATATGCCAGGTGAGTATCATTTATTTTGATGCTTCCCTGAGTATAATATGGTGCAGAAAAAGGAAACGAGCGCTGATTAATAAGGTCTGTATTGTAGCTATGAATTACTTTATTTCCATAGTCGTAAATATATAGACTATCGCTGTTTGCCGTGACTGAAGCTGCCTGTGAAATTTTCTCATTTTGAAACCTTTTCACAAAATCACCATCAAGGTTGTACGCTACAACATTATTTGTAAGGAACTCCATCACAATTATATAATCACCAAAAAGAATAGCCTGTGTCGACGAAAAGGAATCCAGCATCTCTGCAGCTTCAATTTCGGGGCTAAAAACATTCTCAGCCGGAATAAAGACTGTATCCGGTATAGAAGCGGTCAAATCGATGCTATTTATGGGAGCACCCGTTAATAGTGCATTTAAATTATCTGAATCTGTAACTGGCGCGGGCACAGAGTCATCCCTTAATACATACCAGGCTACAACTACTATGAGAATTGCAAATATTACTGTCAAAGGTTTTTTCATGCAGAATACCGTCTTAGTTATTGTCTATCAGACGAAGCCTGCCTCACGACGTGTATCACTCCCAAGTGAATCCCGTAAAGCCATCGCAAATATAAGAAAGCAGTTAACTATACCGAATTTTGATTTAAAAAAAAGAGACGCTTTTCAAGTGTATATGCAAATAATCGAATATTAATTCTTCATTCTTTACTCCAAACGGTCTTTGACCCCCTGAAGCATTTCATCCATTAGATTACGGTCGTAATGTTTTCCGCTTGTTATAACACCTTCAATAGCCTGTTGAAATGGTATTATTTCTAAAGGATTGGCGCTTAAAATAATTAGATCTGCTCGGGCTCCCTCCGCAATGATCCCCGATTTGCCGACCTCATTAAGATATTCAGCAACATTCACAGTGCCGGTTTTTAGAGCTTCAAATGGAGTTAAACCTGCATTAATAAGCAGATCCAACTCACGATGTGCTGCAAATCCAGGCGGATTAAAAATTTGAGGAGCATCAGCTCCCAGCATAATTCCAGCCCCGGCCTTATGCAGAGCTATCAGTAGTTCATCGCGGACCTCCAAAAATCGCCGTGCTTTATCCGCATCGTAAGCGCCTCCATTCCTAAGATTTTGAACGTAGCCCGACCAGCTGTTAAGCGTGGCATCAGACACATATTCCATTCCCGGCCAGTTTCCCATCATTTCGACAGTCAAATCGGGATTGAATACGTTATGCACTAATGTGTGTGTCGGCACATTCCAAACGCCGGCGTCAGCTGTAAGCTTTGCAGCTTCATCAATCCTGCTATCTTCCACATCATAAGTGAGGTCGTAGCCAAAGAAAATGATATTCGGGTCTTCTCTTTCTTCCGGATTTCCGGCCAGGAATTCCATGTAGCGATCGAGGTGTTCAATTGTGCCCTGACCCGCCTCCAGGCTTCTTTCAAGACCTACATCATGAGAGATATGTCCTGAGAATTCAATACCGAGGCGATTTGCCTCATCCGTTATTGCCCGAAACTCCGGAACTGACAGACCGGGGTGGAATTTCAAAAGATCATAACCAGCCTCTGCCTGTTGCCGCACCATTTCTCTGGCCTGAGATGTATTTTCAACTGAGCCGCCGCTAAAGGATGGACCTGATGTAAATATTCTTGGGCTGTCAATTTCTCCGGCTGCGGCCTGATCCCGAAGCTCAAGATGGGCAGGATGGCCAAGCATTCCCCGGATAGTTGTCATTCCCTGGGTTAAGTAAAGAATCAGGGCATCTTTCATAGCCTGCTCTCCCTGCCCCGGCGACGGTATATGGGCGTGCATCTCGGCCAGCCCCGGCATCACATAATAACTACCGCTAACAACTTGTGCATCTGCAGGTAGTTCAGCTTCTTCTGATGGGCCGACCCACCGGATCGTTTCGTTTTCAATAATAATACTATGATTCTGCAAAAGCTGATCCGTTTCCATGGTAAGAATACTTACATCATGAATTACCAGGGTTTGTGCACTAATAATAAAAGGATAGCAAAAAATAAAAGCAGAGAACAGCAGAGTAAAAAATAAACGCCGGAAGGTCATAAGAATATATTAATTACTGTGATGGCTAATGATTCTGTATCAGCATAAACAATCCTTGAATCATCGGCAATAAATTGCCACAAAGATGTGCTAATTCTTTATTCTGAATGCAATATCACTATTCCTCTTCAGCTCTTTTCCAATAATCCTCTGCCCATTCTCCGTCTCGATTAACTGATCCTCTTCTTCAGCCTCATCGAGTATTATAGAATAGAGATTCTGTGCTGTCTCTAAATCAACTTCACCTGACGCCCTGCGGTCAATTAAGCCGTCACTATTTTCGTCCCAGTAAATTCCCTTAAGTTCCCAGTTCAGAGTGAAAAGTAAAAACCGGTTGTGAAACTCCTTATTCCTTTTGAGGTAAGTTTCCACGACAAGCCGGTAGTCGCCATACTTTGACTCATACGTACGATTTCTCTTGATATTTTTAAACAGATTCTCTTCCATTGCACTCTGAATACCTGCCTGATATATTTCATTTGCCTCTAATACGCCGATAGAACCAGACATCACCTTGTCTATTACTCCCGCTCTGTTATGATCAATCGCCCGAAATACGATTTTTTTTCCTTCCCGATGGACTAGGTAATTCGCAGATTCACCCCTTTCATTTGTGTGCCCGGCTATTTCATACTTTTTCCCCTGGTATTCAAATAAGAAAAGGGACCCCGTCTGCTGATAACGAAACATTGAACAGCCAGATACGAAGATGAGGAGGAGTAATGGAAGTATGTAGCGAACTGATTCTTTCATTGGAGATGGATTGCGTTTCCATTAATTGTATTAAAGTAAACGCTTCCATCCAAACATAAATTGCCTGAATAATTGGTTACAGTACGTAAATTTCACCCTCTATGAGCTTTAAAGTGTATTATGATCTTTATTTTCCCGCCAAGTTCAATAATTTTTCTGAAAAGCACGGCAGACAAACAAAATTTTTAGATACTTATATTAACCCTAACGCCAGCATTGAGTTAGCCACTTTTTTGAAGCCGGCAATATTGGCACCGTTCAGATAGTCTTTCGGGGTGTTATATTCCTTTGCAGTATCACGACAGGTTGAATGAATGTTCTTCATAATCTGCTGAAGCTGTTTATCTGTTTCATCGAACGTCATTGCGTTCAAGCTGGCATTTTGATGCATTTCGAGTGCTGAAACAGCCACACCTCCGGCATTTGCTGCTTTACCCGGCCCAAACAATACATCCGATTCTCTGAACAGTTCAATTGCTTCGGTGGAAGCCGGCATGTTTGCACCTTCAGCTACAACCTGCACACCATTATTAATAAGCGCTTCAGCATCTTCTTTCTGGAGTTCGTTTTGAGTTGCACAGGGAAGAGCAACATCACATTCTAGTGTCCAGATCGACTTATTATCATAGTAATCCACGTTTTCTTTTCGATCAGCATATTCGTGAATCCGGCCTCTTTCCACCTGCTTGATCTGTTTCAGCAGATCCATGTCGATGCCCTCTTTATCGTGGACGAAGCCATCTGAATCAGAACATGCGATGACAATTCCACCCAGCTGATTAAGCTTTTCAATCGTATACGTCGCAACATTACCAGAACCTGACACAACGAACTTTTTGCCTTCAATGTCTGAATTAAGTTCAGATAGAATTTCCCTTACAAAATAAGCCAGACCGTAACCGGTAGCTTCGTTTCGAACGAGCGTGCCTCCCCACTTAGGATCCTTACCGGTAATCATTCCGGATTCGTACTTATTTGCGATGCGCTTGTACTGGCCGAAAAGGAACCCAATTTCCCTTGTGCCTACCCCTATATCACCGGCCGGGATATCCCGGTTTTCTCCAAGATGTCTATATAGCTCTGTCATAAAGCTTTGACAAAACCTCATTATTTCATCGTCTGAGCGCCCTTTCGGATTAAAATCAGCCCCACCCTTTCCTCCACCGATAGGCTTGCCCGTAAGGGCATTTTTAAAGATCTGTTCGAAGCCCAGAAATTTAATAATACTCAGGTTCACCGTCGGGTGAAACCTCAAACCGCCTTTATAAGGTCCGAGGGCACTATTAAACTCTACTCTAAATCCACGGTTGACGTGAATATCGCCTTGGTCATCTTGCCAGGGCACCCGGAAAATAATTTGACGTTCAGGCTCACTTATTCGTTCCAGAATTTTTTTTCTGGAATAAATGGGATCCTCTTTAATAACTGAATGCAACGAGCCAAAAACTTCAGTAACAGCCTGTAAAAATTCGTCCTGCCCGCCATTCAATTTTTTAATGGATTGAATGGACGTTTTTATTTCGTCCTGGGGGTCTATCTGTGGTGACATTGAGTAGGTTTAAGATTCAGATTTTGCATCAACGGAGTGCATGGCGTAGGGGATAGCTTCCAGCCGTTCTTTTTTAATAGGTTTTCCCGTAATCAGGCATACTCCATATGTTCCCGACTCGATACGTTCAAGTGCCGCTTCAATTTTTTGATGTTTCTCTCTCTGCTTTTCCAAAAGTGTAAAGCTTGTCTTCTTCATTTGCGTATCTGATGCTACATCACCCGGATGATGATCCTGTCCGGATTGTCTGTCATCCGCATTGCTTTCAATGGATTCAGCTGCTTCCTTAAGCCTTTCTATCTCTTTTTCTGATTCTTCCTTTTCTTTTTCAAGCTTTTCTTTGAAATGCTCAAGTTCATCGTCAGATAAATGCGTTCCGTAATTTTCTTTTTGCTCTGCCATTTTTTGAAATTTTTAGTTGATCATGATTCACTAAAATAACTGATTTAAACTTAGCAGAGTTCGACTCTGTTAATCAGCTATACACACACTAACATAGTGCTTTGCATTACTACCTGTCTGTACGCTGCTTGTGCGGGCTGACGTGGCAGGGCACCTATCAGCCGGACCCGAAGAAATGCCGTTTGCGCAAAACTCCCTTAGGGGCTGGCAGCCGACAGATAGATATTTCCTCAATGTGATGCCTTCGGCACAAAACCTTCTAACATATCAAAACCGCTCGATTATGGCGGCAGACAAACAAAAAGCCTTGTTTGTATATACACAATATAAATATTCCTGCATATAAAATTCAGTCAGCAGTTAAAGTCTCTATATCTATAAATAAGTTCATAGTGGCAACAATGTTGGTGTGGATTTAAAAGCTTATAAAACCTTCCGTATCCAATTGCTTTTTCTGAATAATAAATGAATTATGGCGGGTACATTCTCTGAACTAAACAAAATTAATAATGAAAGTTTCTAAGTCACTTCTTTTCATCGGCGGAATTCTGGCCGGATTTTTACTCGCATTTACGGTCATTCAGGACAAAAACGCTCCCATCACCAAAGAGATGGTCAGAAGCGCTGCGTCCATAATCGGTATAGACTTTACCGAAGCCGAGCGCGATACTATGACCAGCGCTTTGAAGGATACCCGGGAAGACCTGCAAGCCATTCGCAACTTAAATATGAGTAACGCTACACCACCGGCTTTGGTTTTTAATCCTGTTCCCGTTGGCAAAAAGTTTGATTTTGATCAGTCAGATCCGGTGTTTGATCTTCCACTAAATATAGACCTTCCATCAAACCGGGATGACCTTGCGTTTTATACCGTTGCCGAACTTGCGACGCTAATACGCGACCGTAAAATCACATCTGTTGAACTCACCGAGTTCTTTTTAGATCGCATCGATAGATATGATGAGCAGCTGGAAGCGATCATCACAGTAACGAAAGAAAGAGCCCTGAAGCAGGCTGCACAGTTAGACGCAGAACTGGAGAATGGAATCTATCGCGGGCCGCTTCACGGAATTCCTTACGGGGCAAAAGATCTGCTTGCCGTGGAGGGGTATAAAACGACCTGGGGAGCCATGCCTTATAAGGATCAGATCATTCACGAAACCGCTACAGTTGTGTCAAAACTGGATGAAGCCGGTGCTGTTCTAATTGCAAAAACAACACTCGGCGCCCTGGCATATGGTGATATCTGGTTCGGAGGACGCACGAATAATCCCTGGGATCTCGAGCAGGGCTCCAGCGGATCATCGGCGGGATCTGCTTCAGGCACAGCTGCAGGACTCTTCCCATTTGCCATTGGCACTGAAACTCTGGGTTCAATTGTGTCTCCATCAACCCGAAACGGAGCAACCGGACTCCGGCCTTCGTACGGAAGAGTGAGCCGGCACGGGGCGATGGCCCTCAGCTGGAGCATGGACAAAATTGGCCCCATTACGCGTAGCGTGGAAGATGCCGCGATTGTTTTTGATGCCATCCAGGGACCCGACGGGATCGATCAAAGCCTGATTGATCTGCCGTTTAGCTACAATGCGGAATCCGACCTGTCTGATCTGCGTATTGGCTACCTGAAACCAGCCTTTGAGCGGGATTATTACAATAAAGAGCGGGACAACGCGGTGCTTGATGTGCTTCGTGATATGGGCGTTGAGCTGATACCGATCGCCCTTCCCGAATTCCAGACCGGTCCCTTACTGATAACGCTCTATGCCGAAGGCGCCGCCGCTTTCGATCAGCTAACACTCAGCAACGAAGACGACTTGATGCAGTGGCAGTCACCCAACGCATGGCCAAATACATTCAGGGCTGCACGATTTATTCCTGCCGTAGAATACATCAACGCAAACAGGGCGCGCTATGAGCTGATACAGAAAATGGAAGACGAGGTGATGAGCCAGGTTGATGTATATGTAACCCCGGCATTCGGCAATGCAAACCTGTTGATTACCAATCTTACCGGCCACCCGAGCGTTGTGCTGCCGAATGGGTTTACTGACGATGGAAGACCTACAAGTATTACGTTTACGGGCGATCTTTTTGATGAGGGCAGCGTTCTAAGAGTTGCAAAAGCGTATCAGGAAGCAACTGATCATCATAAAAAGCACCCTCCAATCTTTAGCAAACAGCAGTAATCAATATAAAAAACAGTCCTTTTTTGCTGATTGGCTAACTACCGTGTAAATGCTGGGCTACTTTTAATTGATCTGGCTGGGATCTACACGTGTTGGAGTATCCTCTCCCGAGACAATTCCTTCAGCTGCTTTCGCTATAGCCCTGATTGTATTTGTCATATGACTAATATTGATGGTCTCAAACTCATCACTCACCTGGTGATAGTCAGGGTCAACATCAATCGGAGTTGTACTGATGGTATGCGCTGGCACGCCAAGCCGGGCCAGTGTAGCATTATCAGACCGGTAAAAAAGATTCTGATTTGGATAAGGGTCCGGGTAAAACTCAAAATCGCTGTCTTCTACACTTTTTGACAGAAGCTCACCAAAGCTTGATTGATCGTATCCTGTGATCCAAGCGGTATTAGGACCTGAGACTGCCGGTTTACCTATCATCTCGATATTGAACATCGCAATGATATTATCAGGATTGAGCTGGCGGGAAAAATATTGCGAACCATAACCGCCCATCTCTTCAGCTGTAAAACCTACAAACAAAAGAGTTCTTTCAGGCTTCTGGATACTCGAAAAATGGCGGGCCAGCTCAATAACTGCCGTTACACCTGATGCGTTATCATTCGCACCATTAGCGATTGAGTCTCCCTGAACGGCGTTTTGTATGCCTATATGATCGTAATGAGCCGAAAAGAGAACGATTTCATCTTGTCTGTTGCCCTCAATCTTCCCGATAATATTGGTCAGGGTATGATCTTGAGAATTAGTCTCTGCTGAAACAGCATAATTGTCGGATGGCTCTGAAAGCACGAAATATACGGAGGCACTCGAATCAGACTCAACGGCTCGTGAGTTGCGCTCGCTGAAATAAGACTGGTATCGTCTGAAAATGTCCGCATGAGCTTCATCAACAAACACAAGAAGATGTTCATTGCTAGAGCTCAGCTGCCTCACTCCTGCAGGGAATGTGTCATCTTCGGTGATGGAGGCTGTTGCAACGGTTCCGGATTCCCAGTCTATCGAGTTGTTATGTATAAATCCAAAATGGTCAGTGGCGGGAAGGCTGCGGCCATTTACCATAACTGAAGTTTCTATTACCGAATACTCGGTAACTGTAAACTCCTGACGGTAATTATTGAGGTCCCCGAAATAAGCGAGCCCAATCTTTTCAAACTCCCCGGTGATGACGTCAGCGGCCCGTTCGATATCCGGCGTCAATGCCTGGCGGCCACGCATCTCATCAGAACTTAAAGTCTCAAGAATTTCTGATACATTCTCACGGTCTATATCGTATGGCTGCGGTGAACAGGAGCTTAATAACCCGATGATAAAAATTCCTGCCAGCAGCGTAAAATTTTGTCTTTTCATGGATTTGTTTTAAAAGATGGAAATGGCTGACCCGTAGATTTTAATACGTTTAAAATATAGCTCAAAAACATGATGAAGCCATATCAAGGGCTGTAAAATTTGGTAACTCACAGAATTTTACATTCTATCTTTGAGGCAAGCTAAATATAATTCTGGTCGTTGGTATATTTATTGAGACGAGATAGATTTCTCTCGGGGCTTATTATCAGTGTACTCATCAATCATTCGTTCTTTATTAGCAAAAATCACGGCGGAGCCAAGAAGATAGGGGACACCCCACGCTACACAAGCTTTGAGAAAGCCCGACCAGCCTGGGGGGAAATACTCAATGAAATGAGACATCAATGCCATCCAGAGCCCCACATATGAATAACTCATCCAAAAGTAGTGATGGATTGGCCAGCCGCTTACATTTCGCCCAAACAGAGGAAAGTACATGCCGATCGAAATGGTAAGAATGGAGATGAAAGACATGACGTGAAAAGGGCCAAATCCTTCAAACATTTCATAAATAAAAAATGAGGTGGACAGGCTCAGCGCCATCATTAATACATAAGTTAATCCAATTTTTCTGTGGAGAGCCGTTCCTTTTGTAAAAAAGAATATGACTCCACCACTAAGTAATGCCGTAATGGATACCAACGTATGAAAAAGGGTCATGATGAATTTTAAGCGTTATTCAATGAGGCCTAATGATATTCAGAGCTGACTATTGAAAATCGCACTGTGTAATTTACCTACGGCTTGAAGATTATCATGTTTCGGTTATCGGGAGGCTTACTGTATTTTAAACGCCCAATCCATTTGTGATTACTGAACAGATCAATAACTACAATCTATCATATCTAACGTAATGTTTTGGTAGATTGTGTACATATAAATTCTCAAGCAATTAAATAATTACTACATGTCTGATACCAATGGAATACCGTCAAACGAGTCAATGAAGGATAAAGTAAATGATTCCGGCGGGGGATGCCCGTTCCACAATAGTGAAACCAGATTGAGTGCCGGAAGCGGTACAACAAACAGAGACTGGTGGCCCAATAAGCTGAAACTGAATATTTTAAGACAGCACTCATCACTTTCTGACCCGATGGATGCAGATTTTGATTATGCCGAAGAGTTCAACTCACTCAATCTCAAAGAGGTGAAGTCGGATCTTGAGAACCTGATGACCGACTCTCAGGACTGGTGGCCTGCCGACTGGGGTCATTATGGTCCCTTGTTTATCCGTATGGCATGGCACAGTGCCGGAACCTACCGTGTGGCCGATGGTCGCGGCGGCGGAAGCACAGGAAACCAGCGATATGCTCCCCTCAACAGCTGGCCTGATAACGTGAGCCTTGACAAGGCAAGACGTCTGCTTTGGCCGATAAAGCAAAAATATGGCAGAAAAATTTCCTGGGCTGACCTGATGATTCTTGCCGGTAATGTGGCCCTTGAGTCTATGGGTTTTGAGACATTTGGATTTGGCGCCGGCCGCAAGGATGTATGGGAACCTGAAGTAGACATCAACTGGGGGCCGGAACATGAATGGCTGGCAGATGAGCGTCATGATGACACGGGTAATCTTGAGGGAAGGCTTGCTGCCGACCACATGGGATTGATTTATGTGAACCCTGAAGGGCCGAATGGAGTGCCTGATCCCAAAAAATCTGCAAAATATATACGGCAGTCTTTTAAACGTATGGCCATGAATGATGAAGAAACCGTTGCACTCATTGCCGGCGGACACACATTCGGAAAAGTGCATGGCGCGGCTCCGGAAGAACATCTGGCTGACGATCCTGAAAAAGCCCCGATCGAAATGCAGGGTTTCGGATGGCAAAACAGCTTCCGTACCGGTAAAGGAGCCGATACGATAACCAGCGGCCTGGAAGGAACCTGGACTCAAAAGCCTACTGAGTGGAGTATGCTTTATCTCGAGAACCTGTTCAACTACGAGTTCGAACTTGAGAAAGGCCCCGGCGGAAAATGGCAGTGGAGAGCAACTAACGAAGAAGCTCAAAACACTATCCCCGATGCTCATGATCCGGATAAGAAAACGACTCCGTTCATGCTTACAACTGACATTGCCCTGAAGGCAGATCCGGCCTATGAAAAAATTTCTCGCCGATTTCTTGAAAATCCTGATGAGTTCGCCGATGCTTTTGCCCGGGCATGGTATAAGCTTACGCACCGGGACATGGGGCCCAAGACTTTGCTGGTAGGACCTGAAGTACCTGAGGAAGAATTGCTCTGGCAGGATCCCATTCCTGAAGTAGACCATGAGCTGATCAATGATGAAGATATTGCAGAATTGAAAGGCAAAATTCTGGATTCGGGTCTGACCGTTTCGGAACTGGTTTCAACAGCCTGGGCATCTGCATCAACCTACCGCGACTCAGACAAACGCGGTGGTGCCAATGGTTCAAGAATTCGCCTGGAGCCTCAGAAAAACTGGGAAATCAACAATCCGAAGCAGCTATCCAAAGTTCTGGATAAGCTCGAGAACATTCAGAAAGATTTCAACGATGCCCAGTCAGGTGACAAGAAAGTGTCTCTTGCTGACCTGATCGTACTTGGAGGTTGTGCTGCCATTGAAAAAGCAGCTGAGAAAGCCGACCATGATATCACGGTACCTTTCACACCCGGCCGCACAGATGCCACTGCCGAGCAAACTGATGAAGAATCATTCGGATGGCTCAGACCGCATGCGGATGGATTCCGAAACTACTTCAACACGATAAGTGACGCGATGGAAGAAGAGATGCTGATAGACCGGTCACAGCTGATGACCCTGTCGGCTCCTGAAATGACGGTGCTGCTTGGTGGAATGCGTGTTCTGGATACTAACTGGGATGGGTCTAAGCACGGTGTGTTTACCGACAAGCCCGGAACCCTTACCAACGATTTCTTCCTGAACCTGCTTGATCTGAGCAATGAATGGAAGCCTGTATCGGAAGATCGCAGAACGTTCGAAGGGCTCGACCGCGACACAAAAGAGGTGAAGTGGACAGCTACACGCTCGGACCTGATCTTCGGTTCAAACTCCGAGTTAAGAGCCATTGCCGAAGTGTATGGAAGTGCGGACTCAGAAGAGAAGTTCCTCCGCGACTTCGTGAAAGCGTGGAATAAAGTGATGACTCTGGATCGGTTTGACCTCAAATAAACAGGCAAGCAGAGTTTCAGTGTTCATTAACTAAATCGAGGTTGCATTTGCAATCTGACAATAGTTTAAAGGCAGTCTTCTTTTGGAGGCTGCCTTTTTTATTTCTGCAGTTCCCGGGACCGAAATTCTGAACATTATCAGTCTGAACCGTTATCCAGGAAAACCTCTTCAATTGATTTATCGAATAGTCTTGAAATTTTAAATGCAAGCGGCAGACTGGGATCATATTTTTCGGTCTCAATAGCATTAACCGTCTGACGCGATACTTCCAGTGCATCTGCAAGATCTGCCTGCGTCCAGTCCCGTTCTGCCCTGAGAACTTTCAGTCTGTTTTTCACTGGTATCTCCTCTTGTTTATCAAGAGCGAAACGAGATATGTAATAGATACAAACATGACAAGGAAGGATATTTCTGCATCGACGGAAATGACATTTGTTACATCCATCATTGAATAGGATAACCCGCCAACCACACCAAGCCCCAGCGCAAGACCCATAGCTTCAAGGTGAATTCGCCGCATCAGCTCGTCCTGTGTTTTCAGATGCCTGATATTAGCCAGGATCATACCGAGACCTACGCCGAAGTTGATCAAAATCGCAACAAGCGATAGCCAGGTAGCTGATTCCCAAATAAACGTTGGACCAAATGAAGCCAGTGCCATTGTCAGAACCCATGCAGCGGTCCATTTTGCCAGGCTGATCGTCTGCCTGTTCATTTGGCTTTTCCAGCCGGTCGCTTTTGTTATTTGCTTTTCCATGTCTATAGTATTTTACTTTATGTAATGTTTCCTTTACTAATATACAGCAATATAATGCTCAATGTCAAGCAGGCTTTACAAATTGTTTTAATATAGTTCCTGAATAGCTATAATTCATCATTGATTGACCTTTTGAGAGGCTGGAGGGGGCATATGTGCTAACCTAAAATTAGTTGCAACAAAATCATCAATCCTAAAGATCTGAAGCTGTGCAAAAAGGGCGTCATCCCGCACTTGATGCGGGATCTCCAATCGTTAATATGGTCAGGAGATATCGCTTCGCGTGCAAAAGATGAGCGGATCAGGGTCTAGTATGACGGAATTGATAGCATTCTAACAATTTCTCGCCCTTTTTGAACGTCTTCATTGTGACATTTCTGTTAAAGTTAGCACTTAAAGGGGGGTAAATTACAGCAGGGCGCTGTAATCATAGCAGAATCATCCTAAAAAAAATGTAGCCCGCTGCTATCCAAGTAACTGCTTACCCACCATACCGAGCGTGAAGCCCAAAACGGCTCCAAAGGCTGGGAGCCAGCGCCTGTTCATTTTTGATTGAGGTGCGATATCCTGGAAAATGAGATAAAGAATACCTCCGCTGGCAAAGCTTGTGATGGATGCCGTAATCACCGGGCTATCTGCCAAAAACAAATATCCAGCAAGGGCTGCAATCGGGCCAAAGAAACTGGCCAAGAGAAGCATAAACAATATGGACTTGGCAGTACTTTCTCCCTCAACACTTTCCCTGAATGAGTTAAAGCCCTCCGGCAAATTTTGAAGTGCAATGAAGATTGCCAGCAAAAATCCCGTAGCCCGGCTCTCTACAAAAAGAGCACCCATCGCGATGGATTCAGGAACAAAATCCATCATCATTGCCATCAGGTTTGCACGGCTGCCAACCTGCTTTGATATGATATAGTCGAGGTAACAAAAAAGAGACCCGCCGACCACAAAAGTTATTACGAGACCGGCTGTTGACAAATATTCAATGCCTTTTGGTGCAAGTGTAAAAGCAACGGCAGCAACTAATATACCTCCCCCGAATGCAGCAACACCATGGGCTAACTCCTGCTTCAATTCGGTTTCTACTGTCACTTCGAATTTTGCAATGACCCCTCCGACAAGCGCCATCAGGCCGGCTGCCCAGGAGATAAGAAGGATCGTAAAAAGTTCACCCATAATGGTTACATGTCAGTATTCAAGTACTATTATTGAATTTAACCGTCCTTTCTGTTTGATCAAAAAGCAAATAACCGGTGGTTATGACTCTGATTTGCTTATTCATTTCAAGAAGAGAGCTGGTTGTCCAAAGCCGCTTTCTCTGATTTCAGATATATAATCGAACAAATTGGTATCAGGTAATAAACATATATCCACTTCACCCGATCAGCCTTCCGCCACTGTTGATTACAAATCCATCTTAACTACAGGAGCATATAAATCCCTGAAATACCGGTTAATGTGTAGGTCAGACATAGAATCTTTAGTGCGTGATGTTAACAAATGTTTTAACCCGATTTCCCAGCCAATCTCGGAATTCAGATGTTGTTGGAGGAGAATGCTTACTGTTCTTTATCAATTCAGTTTCAACTATTGGAATGTGCGATTCAACACGTTCTATGACTTTGACTCCCGGAAATGAAATATCACCTTCAGCTCCAATAACCAAACAAGGCACCGTCAGGCTTTTTAACTCCTCATCTGAAGCTATAGGCGGGATTTTTAAGTTCGTCTCAAAATCATTGAATGAGTCGCCCAAATACCTTGCCCAATCTTTGTCCCAAGTAGTAAGTAAATGACTGACGAATTTTTGTAATCTTTCTTCGGTCGGTCTGATTTTATACATGATCATTGGCCAGGCTATTTTTGTAAACCCTTTTATAAGGGAACCCTGAGTTATTCCTGCGGGAACAATGAGAATCATTGATTTTACTCTCTCAGGGTAAGAGGAAGCAAACTGACGAGCAATAAAACCACCCAAACTCACCCCTAACAGAGGCACGTCCTGTAACTTTAGTTCATCAAATATTTCTTTTAACCATTGAGAATGAGAATCATCCGTGTAGGACAGGCGAGTAGGCAAACCTCTTACGGATTGTCCTGGTAAATCAGGCATGATGAGATAAAATTTATCAAGGAGCGTCCCTAATTCAGAAGCTAGATGGGCTGAACTTGTCATCATAGCATGCAAACAGACAAGTGGTGGGTTAGATGAATCACCAACCATCAGTACATGATTTTTCCCATAAGAAGTAGAAACTTCTATAGACTTAGTTTTGCCATCGACGCGCTCAAGAAATTTTTGGTACCAATTCTCTATTCTTTTGCGGGCCTTCTCGTTTTTGAAAA
>Ga0209943_1000520_pt1 | contig 26659 bp, 25 predicted proteins | sample SalPonR1_B_D2_MG_FD_185698 | JGI IMG/M metagenome (GOLD analysis project Ga0209943, IMG submission 185698) | Salt pond soil microbial communities from South San Francisco under conditions of wetland restoration - Salt Pond MetaG R1_B_D2_MG... ... | reverse complement strand
ACTTGCTGAATCCTGCAAGGATACTGAAATAGTTGCTATAGATGCCGCAAAATATGTATTTCCTGGTCTTGCTGTTTTGCTATCAGGAGATCTTGGCAGTGGCAAGACATTCTTTGCCAGGGCTCTATCTATAGCGCTTGGAGCAGAGAACCCTAGAAGTCCATCTTTTACTCTTGTAAATGAATATAACTGCAAGCTTCCTGTTGCACACGTGGATCTTTACAGAACTGAAAAAGGTCTCCATCCGGAACTGGATCTTGATTTCTATCTTGCCAATGGTTTTCTTATCCTTTTAGAATGGCCTGAAAGACTTGAAGATTATGATTTCGATAATTTCTGGGATATCAATATCAAGTTCGATACTTTCGAAAATAACAGCTCTTTGTTTTCATATGAACTGGAGAGAAGGCTTATATCCTTTAACAGTGAAGGTTTTGAAGCTAAAAAGAAAATGGAAAAATTGATTACTTTTATTAAGTCGGGAGAGAGTAAATGAGTCTTGTTCTTGGAATAGATTGCTGTTCAGGTTGGACAAATACAGGTCTCGTAGAGGATGGTTTACCATTGGGAGAGATTAACATAAAATCTGGTCGTAACCAGGCATCTCTTTTACCTGTTCTTGTCTCTGATTTGCTGCAAAATTGTGGAAAAAATCTTGAAGATCTGGAATTAATTTCAGTAACATCAGGTCCCGGATATTTTACCGGGATCAGAGTTGGGATGTCTTATGCTTCTGCAATTGCTACAGGGTTAAACATCCGGGTGGTAACCCTTTCGAGTCTGGAAACTCTTATTCCACAGGGCCTGCCGGAGGGAACATTTTCGATATCAGCAATACCAAGTGGTAAAAATAAAATTTTTGCAGCTGTCTACAAAAAAAATTTTCTGATAACAGGGCCGGGGCAATATTATCCTGAGGAATTATCTTTCCATATTACCTCATTTTTAGATCTGCCGACCATCTCATGTTATACAACAGAGCCGGAAAAAACCGGAAAAATACTATCTAATACTGGTATTTCTATGATAAAAGCATCTATTTCCAGAGGGATCACAGTAGCAGCGAAAGGTAATGCTAAAGCTGAAAGATCCCTTTTGCCTGACCAGATCAGGCCTTTATACCTGGCAGACCCTCAAACCAGTTAAAAACAGCATCATAAATTAACAAAAAGGCATATTTAAATCCAATTATTAAAAGAAATGTTTAGTAATATCTGTGATTTAAAAAAACTCAATTTTTAAAATTGCGCATAACAAGACTTGTAAAAATATAAAATAAGCTTTATTCTGTTTATAGAATTAAAAAAACGAATCTTGAGAAGAATAGTAATAATATTGTTCTGGATCAAAAAAATTCTTTTTCTGGAGGGGAATAAATGTCTAAGAAATTTACTGTAGCTGTAAACAGCAGCTGGTGTAAAGGGTGTAACCTTTGTGTTCAGATATGCCCCAAAAAAGTACTAGAGTTAAACGAGAGGCTCAATGCATTTCCAGCGAGGGAAGATGATTGTATAGGTTGCAGGCAGTGTGAAAATATCTGTCCAGATCTTGCTATAACTATACTGGAAAAGAAGAAGGGAGATGAAGATCATAATGGCTAAGACTGCTTTCTGGCAAGGTAATCAGGCTATTGCCCAGGGTGCCCTTGCAGCAGGATGTCGATTCTTTGCAGGATATCCCATAACGCCCTCCACGGACGTTATGGAAGAGATGGCAAAGGAATTACCCAGGCTCGAGGGTAAATTCATTCAGATGGAAGATGAAATTGGAAGCATTGCAGCAGCAATTGGAGGTTCTATCGCAGGTTTCAAATCAATGACAGCTTCTTCTGGTCCCGGAATATCACTTAAGCAGGAGAATCTTGGCCTTGCCTACATGGCGGAAGTACCTCTTGTCGTTGTAGATGTTATGCGAGGCGGTCCTTCTACAGGTGTTCCTACCAAAATAAGCCAGATGGATGTAATGCAGGCAAGATGGGGATGTCATGGAGATCATGGGACAATTGCATATTCTCCTTCTTCTGTCCAGGAATGTTATGAGATAGCTATTAAAGCTTTCAATGCTGCTGAAAGATACAGACAGCCTGTTCTGATAATGAGCGATGAAATACTTGGGCATATGAGAGAGAAGGTCTTTCTTCCATCTAAGGGGTCCTACCCGTTGTATGAAAGGAAAAAGCCATCTGTCTCTCCGGGTTCTTTTGTTCCCTACAAGGCTGACCCCGAAGATGACATTCCGTCAATGGCGAGATTTGGAGATGGTTATAAATGGCATGTTACGGGACTTGCCCATAATGATTTCGGTTTTCCATCTGCCAAGGAAGAAGATGTTGAAAAGAATATCACGAGACTGGTTAGAAAGATCGACAGGTTCAGGGACGACATAGTAGAATACCAGGCTTATGAAGTGGATGACGCACAGGTAGTGGTCCTTTCCTACGGCAGTGTAGCAAGGTCAGCCTTAAGAGCTGTCAAGGATGCCAGATTAAGAGGTATAAAGGTTGGACATTTCAAGCCTGTTACACTCTGGCCTTTTCCTGACAGGGAAATATATCAGATCGCAAAAAAAGCCAGGACAATTATAGTTCCTGAATTGAACTGCGGACAGATGGTTCTTGAAGTAGAGAGAGCTGTCCACGGCAAGGCCAAGGTTATAAAAAAATCTTTAGTTAACGGAGAACTCTTTACACCTGAAGATATCCTCCGTGCAATTGAGGAGGTAGTATAACATGCCAAGTAAAGAAGTAGTCAACTGGTTAAGAACTCAGTTCTTCCCGCATATGTGGTGCCCCGGGTGTGGCCATGGAATTATTCTTCATGCCCTCCTCAGATCCCTGGTCACCCTGGATAAAAAGCCGGATCAGACTGTGATCGCTTCCGGTATTGGCTGTTCAAGCAGGATGCCTGGATACATCAATGCATGTACAGTTCATTCAACTCATGGAAGGTCTCTTGCCTTTGCTACAGGTATTAAGCTTGCACAGCCTGAAATGACAGTTATAGATGTTATGGGAGATGGTGACTGTTCAGCTATTGGAGGTAACCATTTTATTCATGCATGCAGAAGGAACATTAATATAACTGCAATTGTTATGAACAATAATATTTACGGGATGACTGGAGGCCAGGCCTCTCCAACAACTCCCAAGACGGCGAGGGCTACAACTGCACCTTATGGAGTATTTGATTCTTCCTTTGACATATGCAAGCTTGCCGAGGGAGCTGGTGCTACATTTGTTGCGAGAGGTACAGTTGCCAATCCCGTGCAGTGTGAAAAATTCATAAAAGATGGAATTGAGCACAATGGTTTTTCAGTGGTAGAGATACTTTCCTACTGTCATACTCAGTACGGAAGAAGAAATGCCTGCAGGACTCCCATTGAAAACATAAACCGTCTTAAAGAGACCAGTATCAGCGTTCAAAAAGCCAAGGAAATGAGTCCTGAAGAGCTGCAGGGGAAATTTGTAACAGGAGAGTTTATAAATATAAAATCTCCCGAGTTCACTGAGCAATATAGTGAGCTTGTGGAAAGAGTAAAGGGGGCAGAATAATGAGAACCCGCTATGAAGTTCGATTTGCTGGTTCAGGAGGTCAGGGAAATATCCTTGCTGCCTTTGTAACTGCCCAGGCTGCTGCAATTTACGAAAAAGGACTTTACGTAGCCCAAACTCAGTCCTATGGAGCTGAGGCAAGGGGTGGCAAGTCCCAGGCCCAGGTTATTATTTCAACAGAAGAAATAGATTATCCAAAGGTTATTGCTCCTAACCTTCAAATAATTCTGACACAGCAGGCATGTGAATATGTTGGTGACACCATAACAGGTGGAAGGGTTGTTTGCGATGATTACTACGTACATACACTTCCCAGGGTAGACGCCAATCTTTATTATCTTCCAATAGTGAGAACTGCAAGAGAAAAACTCGGAAGAGAAATTGTCACTAACATGGTTGCTCTTGGATGTGTTGCAAGGGTCTTTGAGCTGGATAACGTTCTTAGCCCCGAAGCAGTTAAAAAAGCAATACTGGATACAGTTCCAAAGGGTACTGAAGAACTGAACACAAAGGCTTTTGAAGAAGGATACAGCATGTTCAGGGAAAGCCTGCATCTTTAGAACAGATCTGATAATAATATTCAAAAAAATAAACGGGGGTCTCGCTTTTATGGGGTCTCCCGTTTATCATATTGAGCATAATAATACAAGGAAATGGGAAAATTATTAATGACGTATTTGAATAATCAACCAGTGGAAGTAACGGTGACCGCAGTCAATAGTATTGGACAGGGTATATCTCGTCTTCCAGACGGTAAAATCTTTTTCATTAATGGTGCCTTGCCGGGTGAAAAGGTTGAGGCAATTGTCAAAAAAGAAAAAAAACAGTACGCCCTTGGCGAGCTTGTAAAAATCCTGGAGAAGCATCCAAAGAGAGTTGTTCCGCACTGTCCTCTGTACGGCAAGTGTGGGGGATGCCAGTTGCAGCATTGCAGCTACGAACTCCAGCTTGAGTTAAAAGGAAATATTCTTGTTGATGCTCTTGAACGGATAGGACATCTCAATATCTCTTCTAAAGTCGAAAAATGTGTTCCCAGTCCAGTAAAATGGAACTACAGGAATAAGGCTTCTTTTCCTGCAAGAAAAAAAGGACATACTGTAGAGAGAGGTTTTTACCAGAGGGGGTCTCATCATTTGATCCCTGTGGAGCATTGTCCAGTCCTTGAAGATTCTCTTAACGACGTAGCAAAGGTTGTCTTCAGCAGACTGAAAAAATTTAAAATACCAGGTTATGACGAGAAAACTCATAGTGGACTGCTGAAACATATAATTATGAGGAAGGGATCCTTTACAGGTGATATTGTCTTATGTATCGTATTGAAAGAATTGCCTGGAAAAAAATGGAGCAGAATGCTGGAAGAGGCAGCAAATGATATAGCTACCTTATTTCCCTCAGTTAAGGGTGTAACAGTTAACGTTAATCCTGATAAAACTAACAGAATAATTGGGAACAGGTCCCTGTGTCTATACGGAGATGATTTCCTTACAGAAAAGCTTAAAGATAAATTGCTGGAATATGAGTCAACTTCTTTTTTCCAGGTGAATTCATATCAGGCTATCCATCTTTTTTCCTTCACTGCGGATCAGATCTCAAAAGATGGTCAGGAAAATGTCCTGGAGCTATATAGTGGTGCTGGAGCTCTCACTGTCTTTCTTTCAGAAAAGGCTAAAAAGGTCTGTTCTGTCGAAAGCTGGGAAAGTTCAGCAAAAAGCATGAAAAAGAATCTCGAAAGAAATGAAATTAAAAACGTCAGCATACATACGGAAAAAGCGGAAAAACTCCTTCAGAATCTGAGAAAAGAAGAATTCTCATCGGTTGTTCTGGACCCGCCAAGAGCCGGATGTCACCGGGATGTAATTGATTATATTTCTGAAAGTGGAATACCTGAAGTAGTGTATGTTTCATGTAATCCTTCAACTTTGGCAAGAGACTGTGCAATACTCGCTGAAAATGGTTATAGATTTTCCCGTATAAGACCTTTTGATATGTTTCCCCAGACTTGTCACGTTGAAACTGTAGTTTTGATGTCGAAAAAGGAAAATTGAAATTTCTGTAGTAATATCTCATATGATTCTTTGTCAAAAACAGTGTTTTCTCTATAAAACAGGTTTTATAATCCTTGGTTTCAATTTCTAAGTTCAATTCAGGTTGATTATCTGATCTTAACATTTTTATCTCCAAAAAAGACTTCATCAGGTGTTGCATAGTCCAGACTTTTTCATTGTCTGTCATTCAATCGGTCCATCACAAAAGCTACATCCTCATCTGTTATACTGTTAAAGCTCATGTCCTTGGGAAAGTAATGCCGGATCGAACCATTGGTATTCTCATTAAGACCTTTTTCCCATGAATGATAGGGATGGGCAAGGTAAAATCCTATCTTCAGGATACTGCTTCTACGCCTTTCCATAACTTTTAATAATATCTCTTTTTTCGCAAATACTGCTTGAATAACAATAGAATGCCTTTTTCACATGGATGTTGCAAATCTTTTATTTGCTATATATAATTATTCCTCAGAAGCGGACATAGCTCAGCTGGTAGAGCATTAGCTTCCCAAGCTAAGGGTCGCGGGTTCGAATCCCGTTGTCCGCTCCATATTTCATGTTGTTACAGGTTATTTTGTAATCAGTTTTTAAAAGAGTCTATTTTTCATATTTGAAATTTAGACTCTTTTTTTATATATAGTAAAAGTTTATAAAATTTAATAAATTACTATTTATAATTTTTCCTTTTGTCACCTTTTGCAGTGATTTGAGGCAAAAATAACAGCTGTAGATATTATTAAATGAATTGTGAAAATATTCTTTTTTCGTACAAGCCATTTTGAACGCTGTTTGACACCTTAATTGCGGCGTATTAGAATTATTCAGGCTTTTGCTCTATTGTTGGTTATCAATTGAAGTGCAGATCCATAATGAAGTTTATTGAAGGGGGGTGGACTGATGAGTACAAACCTTGCAGAAGAGATAAAGGAAGTTGAAGCAGAATCAAAGAAAACCGTAGCTGAAGCCAAAAGTGAAGCAGCAAAAATAGTTTCAGATGCCCGGAACGAGTCCGAAAAAAAGGAAAAAGAGGCTAAACAGAAAGCCTTTCGAAATTACCGGGATCAGATTTCAAAGGTTGAAGAACAGGCAGAGAAAAAAGCACAGAAAATAGTGTCCGATGGAAAGACAGATGCCCAATCCCTTGAAAAAAAGCACAAGGATAAGGTTAAGTCTACTGGTGCCTGGATTGCGGAAGAGGTGATGGCGAGGTATGGGCGTAGCTAAAATTAACAAGCTTGAACTTTATGTCCACAATTCTGTCACAGATTCGTTAGTTGCTTCCCTTCAGGAAACTGGATGTTTTGAAATAATATCCTGTGAGGAAGAAAACAGTAACGAAAAGACAAGTGGCAGATTGCAGGAACTGGATACCTTCCTTAGTGAAGGTCGTTTTTTGCTTCGTTTCCTGGAACCTTACTATCAGGATCCGATAAGTTCAATTTCCAGAGCTCTTGGCGAAAAACCTTCCATGTCTTTAACGGAGCTTACAAACCTCTCAAGTGAAGTTGACATAGTCTCTTTTTCTGAAGATATGAGAAAGCTTGAAAGAAGACTCGTGGAAATCCGTTCAGAATTTTCCCGCATAAGTGGGAACCAGGAAATGTTGGAAAAACTTGGTAATCTTGAGTATCCCCTTGAGTTCCTTTCTTCAGGAACTGAAACAACTGGAGGATTTTTAGGGACCATCGCTGTTGGTCAGCTTGAGGAGTGGCAGGAAGCTATAAGGGGTGAACTTGGACCTGATGCTGAAGTTTTCGTGGTTCCTCCAGATGAAAAAGACAGGGAAACATGGGTTGCGTTGTTCTATTTCAGGGGAGTTCAGGCCCGTGCTCTTGAGATTTGTTCAAATTTTGGCATTTCCAGGATCGAAGTTTCACCAGACCTTAAAGACATAGTACCTGTTGAATCAAAAAAACTTGACAGAAGAATGCAGGAACTGAAAAAAGAGGAAAGAACTATTGAAAAAGAAGTTGCTAAGGTAGCAACTGACTGGGTCCCTGCCGTAAGGGCTTTAAGCGATTACTGGTCTCTCCTTCGTTCCAGGGAAGAAGTTCTACAAGATGGAGAATACACTGACCAGGTCGTAATAATTAAAGCATGGGTACCCGAAGAAAAACTTGATGAGATCGAAGCAAAACTCGCGTCCTATGATCATTTGACGGAAATTGTATCAAGCGAACCTGAAGAGGAAGATGAACCACCAACTCTGATGCAGAATTCAAAGTGGATTTCACCTTTTGAATCACTTACGAAACTTTATGGACCTCCGAAATATGGTTCTCTGGATCCGACACCTTTACTAGCACCTTTCTATTTTATTTTCTTTGGAATGTGTCTTGGTGATGTTGGATATGGTCTTGTAACTTTGGCATTTTTCCTGTTCTTTGTAAAGAAATTCAGGAAAATGCCAGGAGGAATGAAACAATTCTTTATGCTTTTTGTCTTTTCAGGATTTGCTTCCGTGATTGTAGGATCTCTTACCGGAAGCTGGTTTGGTGATATGATCGACGCATTTCCCTTTTTGCAATATCTACAGCCTCTAAAGAATCTACCGGTTATTCTTGATCCCATGAACGATCCAATGACCTTCCTCGGTATATCTCTTGCACTTGGAGTTATTCAGGTTCTTTTTGGACTTGGTGCAGCCTTTTACTGTTGCATCCGAAGAGGAGATTATATCGGGGCATTCGGAGATCAGGGTGGCTGGATAGTCTTTCTCATTGGACTGATGGTATTTGGTGGAGCTGCCAGTAATGCTATCCCCGAATCTTACAGTCTAATTGGAAAGCTTTTAGCTATGGCTGGAGCTGGAATTCTTATTTTTACCCAGGGAAGGGAAAAAGAAAGCTTTCTCCAAAAAGGTCTTTCTGGAGTATTGAGTCTCTATAACGTTACTTCTTACCTCGGAGATATACTGAGTTACAGCAGATTGCTTGCTTTAGGGCTTGCGACGTCTGCAGTTGCAATGATTATCAACATGTTGTCAGGTCTTGTTACCGATATTCCAGTTATTGGATGGGTTATGGCAATAGTTCTTTGTCTTGGAGGCCATCTGTTCAGTCTTGCTGTTAATGTGCTTGGAGCTTTTGTTCATTCACTCAGGCTTCAATATGTAGAGTTTTTCAGCAAGTTCTATACTGGAGGAGGTCGAAGTTTCGAACCTCTTGGCTACAATACAAACTATGTTGATATTGTGGAAGATACTAGCGGAACAACTATTTAAGAAAAAATCTTTAATCAATTGAGGGGAGTGTTTAACACTATGGATCTTCTCGGAATAATGTTAGCAGTACTTGGTGCGGCACTGGCCGCAGGACTTGCAGGTTCAGGATCAGCTATTGGAATTGGTGTTGCAGGAGAATCAGGAGCAGGTGTTATGACTGAGGATCCGGGGAAATTTGGACTTGTTCTTCTTCTTCAGGCCCTTCCTGGAACCCAGGGAATATATGGTCTTCTTATTGCCTTTTTTGCCATTTTGAAGGTTGGTCTACTTGGTGGTGGCGATGGTCTTGAAGTTGGCGTATGGCAGGGACTTGGCGTTTTCTTTGCCTGCCTTCCAATAGCCATAGCCGGATACTTTTCAGGTATAGCTCAGGGTAAGACCTCGGCTGCCTGTATACAGATGATCGCAAAAAGACCTGAGGAAACTGGTAAAGCAGTTATCCTCCCCGCAATGGTTGAAACATATGCAGTTTTTGCACTTTTGATGAGCATCATTCTTCTTAATGGTATCCAGATATAAATACTTTTTTTGAGGTGAACAAATAATGTCTTTGGCTGATATCAAAAATAAAATACAGGCTGATGCAAATGCTGAGGCTGAACAGATAATTGAAAATGCCAAAGCACAGGCGGACGAAATAAATAAGGAAACAGATTCCCGGATTCAGGAGATTAAGGATTTTTATAAAGAAAGATTCAACAAGGAAAAGCCCGAAATCCTGAACAGACGTGAGATCGTTGCCAAGCTTGATGTTGAAAAGATAGAGCTTGGAGTGAAACAGTCATTGATACAAAATGCTTTTGATGAAGCACTCAAAAGTCTGACCTCACTGTCAAAAGACAAATATCTGGGTTTCGTCGAAGCCTTGCTTGATCAGGCTGTTGAAACTGGACAGGAAGAGATCCTCCTCGGTGAATCTGAAAAGAAGATAACCAAAGAATGGGTAAACACCTACAACGAGAAAAAAGGCAAAAAACTGGTTTTATCCAAGGATAAACTACCCATATCTGGAGGATTCGTGCTGAGGAATGAGAACATTTCGACGAACTGTTCATTTGAGATGCTCTTGAACTGGATCAGAGAAGATTTAGAGGCAGACGTTGTCAAACGGCTGCTCTCGGCGTAGTGGAGGAGGTGGCAGCATGATCCTTGCAGAGCGTTATGGATATACGGTTGCGCGACTGCGAGCGATGGAGAATCGTCTCCTTGATGACAGCGTGCTGCAGAGGTTAATTGATTCTGAAGACCTTGACAGCGCTATGAAAGTACTGGGAGAGACCCCATATTCTTCATGGCTTATGGATCTTAAATCAAATTCCGAGTTTGACAAGGCTATAGAGGCAGAACTTGACTATGTCTATTCCGAACTTTCCAAATTCGTTCCGGATCAGCAGCTTGTCGAACTTTTCCGACTGCCGTATGACTTTCACAACGTTAAGGTCCTTCTGAAAAGCCAGATACTCCTTAAACAGGGAGGAGAAAGACGTTTCGAACTATTGACAAATCTCGGCAGCATTGATACCGATGATTTGATCCTTGCAATTGAAAGTGAAGACTATCGTTTTCTGCCATATGGTCTGCATACTGAATTGCCCAGGGCTATTCTCAGCTGGGAACAGAGCCATGATCTTCTTGAAATTGAAAAATCAATTGACAATCTTTTATTCAGCCAGCTCAGGACAATTTCTGAAAAAACAGGTGTCCATGCTGTTAAAGATTGGCTTAGAGGAAAGATAGATGCAGAAAATATCAGGAACATTTTCAGGTTGAAGAGAATGGATCTCGATGTTTCAGAGATTTCGAGCTTTCTTCATGATGGAGGCTGGGTTTCAAAAGAACGTCTTGTTGGCATGATCGGGGAACCGGTGGAAAGCTGGAGCAAGGTTCTTTCCTTTGCTGATGTTGGTAATGTTGTCAACAAGGTCCAGGATATTACTGACATGAGTACATTGGTAGTTCAGGCGGAAAAGGTCCTTGACGAATATACTGGCACACTTCTGTCGAAAGCCAAATATGATGCTTTCTCGCCGGAGAGCGTACTGTATTTTTTATGGCAAAAAGAAATGGAAACAAAAAATCTCAGAATTATTCTTGTTTCTGTAAGTAATAACACGGACAAGGATTCTGTCAGGGGGTTGTTGCGTAATGCCTGATAAGAATGCTTATCAACCCATGGCTGCTATAGGTGAATATGAAACTGTTTTACCTTTTCAGGCTGTGGGAGTTAAACCCCTAATAATTAAAGATGAGAACAAGGACCAGTTTCCGGAAATGCTTCTCAAACTGGCAAAACAGAATTATGCAGTTGTTTTTATAGAGGAGCAGTTATACGTTGATTTTACAGAAAAAGTTAACGAGATTAACGAGGAATACACGGTCAGTATCCTCCCTATCCCCGGACTTAAAGGTTCCATGGGAACTGGAGTCGAATCCATAAGAAACAGTGTGGAAAGAGCGGTTGGGATGGACATATTCTCGGTAGAATAATGAATTTTGAGCTGGAGGCGATAAGCTGTGGCCACGGAAAATATTATTAAAGGTTACATTGAAAGGATCTCCGGACCTCTTGTTGTCGCCAAGGGTATGCGCGGTGCAAGCATGTATGATGTGGTAAGAGTCGGAGATCTCAAACTCGTTGGAGAGATCATTGAGCTCCGCGAAGATACGGCATCTATACAGACCTACGAAGAGACTTCTGGTCTTAAACCGGGAGAACCTGTAGAAAGCACCGGAGCTCCCTTGAGCGTAGAACTCGGGCCTGGAATGCTTGAGCAGTTTTATGATGGAATACAGAGACCCCTTGCGCTGATTGAAGAAACCGCAAAAAGCCATTATATCTCAAGAGGGATTGATGTACCTGCTCTTGACAGGAAGAAAAAATGGGAATTCAAGCCCTCAGTAAAAAAGGGAGATCAGGTGACTCCTGGAGATGTTTTGGGAGTAGTACAGGAAACAGTACTTGTTGAACACCGGGTTCTGGTACCACTTGGTGTCAGTGGTAAGGTACAGGATATTAAATCCGGAAAGTTCACTGTAGTTGATACAATAGCGTTAATAGATACAGGAAGTGAAAAGAAAGAAGTCTGCATGCTCCGGAAATGGCCGGTTAGAAAGACCCGTCCAGTAGCAAAGAGACTTGCTCCGGTTATCCCTCTTACTACAGGACAAAGAGTTGTAGATACTTTCTTCCCGATAGCAATGGGTGGAACGGCCTGTGTCCCTGGTCCTTTTGGATCCGGTAAGACGGTTATTCAGCATCAGCTTGCAAAATGGGCTCAGGCTGAGATAGTAGTATATGTAGGATGTGGAGAACGTGGTAACGAGATGACGGACGTTCTTCTTGAGTTCCCTGAACTTGAAGATCCTAAATCCGGTCATCCTTTAATGAAAAGGACCGTCCTTATAGCAAACACGTCCAACATGCCAGTTGCAGCAAGAGAAGCGAGTATCTATACAGCAATAACAATGGCTGAATACTACAGGGATATGGGTTATTCAGTTGCACTTATGGCAGACTCAACAAGTAGGTGGGCAGAGGCTCTCAGGGAAATGTCCGGAAGGCTTGAGGAAATGCCCGGCGAAGAAGGATATCCCGCATATCTTGGTACAAGACTCGCATCTTTCTACGAAAGAGCTGGAAGAGCTATCTGCCTCGGCAAGGACAAGAAGGAAGGTTCAGTAACCGCCATAGGGGCAGTTTCACCTCCTGGTGGAGACTTGTCCGAACCTGTCAGTCAGAATACTCTTCGTGTTACTAAAGTTTTCTGGGGTCTGGATGCCAACCTGGCCTACCAGAGACATTTCCCTGCCATTAACTGGCTTTCAAGTTATTCCTTGTATACCCCAACCATGGATAGATACTGGGACAGTAAATTTGACGATGAATGGACAGATCTCAGGGTTAAAGCCATGTCGCTTCTTGAGGAAGAGGACAATCTCAAGGAAATTGTGAGACTTGTTGGAATTGATGCCTTGTCAAAAGATGAAAGAATGGTTATGGAAACTGCGAAATCTCTCAGGGAAGATTTCCTTCATCAGAACGCATTCCATGAAATAGATACCTACGCTTCGATGGAAAAACAGTTTAAAATGCTTAAGATAATCATGCGTTTCCATGAACTTGGGATGGATGCCCTCAAAAGGGGTGCTTCAATGAAGGATGTTTTTGCACTTCCCGTCAGAGAAAAGATCGCAAGAATGAGATACCTTGAAGAAAAGGAAATAAAACAGATAGACCAGATCGAGGATACTATCAAATCAGAGATAGATGATCTGGTCTCAGTGGGGGTGGATACTGATGTTGTTGCCTAAGGAGTATCAAACTATTTCAGATCTGTCAGGCCCTCTTATTGTTGTAAAGAAAACCAGGGATGTCAGCTATGATGAACTTGTAGATATAGAGCTTTCAACTGGAGAAAACAGACGAGGAAGAGTTCTCGAAATATCTTCTGATGAAGCTCTTGTCCAGGTATTTGAGGGAACTGATGATATTGATGTTGAATCAACCAAAATAAGATTCCTCGGCAAAAGTCTATCTCTTCCTGTCAGCAGGGATATGCTTGGACGCATATTTAACGGTAGAGGTGAGCCAATTGACGAAGGAACTCCTGTTATTCCCGAGAAAAGGGTTGACATTAACGGTTTGCCAATGAACCCCTATTCCAGGGATTACCCATCAGAGTTTATCCAGACAGGTATTTCAACAATAGACGGGATGAACCCTATGGTCAGGGGCCAGAAGCTTCCAATATTTTCAGGTAGTGGTCTGCCTCATAACAACATGGCTGCACAGATTGCACGTCAGGCAACAGTTATAAGCGGACATGAGGATTTCGCTGTTGTTTTTGCTGCCATGGGGATCACTTTTGAAGAGGCTTCTTTCTTTATGGAGGATTTCAGAAAAACTGGTGCCATACAGAGGACCGTCATGTTCGTCAATCTGGCAGATGACCCGGCAATTGAAAGGATAACTACACCAAGGCTTGCTTTAACAGCAGCAGAATACCTTGCTTTCGAACATGATATGCATGTTGTTGTAATTCTTACAGACCTTACAAACTATTGTGAAGCCTTAAGGGAAATATCAGCGGCACGTAAAGAGGTTCCAGGAAGAAGAGGATATCCAGGATATCTTTATACTGACCTTGCCACAATGTACGAAAGGGCAGGAAGGCTCAAGGGTAAAAATGGTTCAATAACCCAGATACCTATTCTTACAATGCCAGAAGATGACAAGACCCACCCTATTCCTGACCTTACAGGTTATATAACGGAGGGCCAGATCATTTTAAGCAGGGGACTTCACAGACGAGGTATATATCCTCCAGTTGACGTTATGCCATCATTATCCAGGCTTAAGGATAAAGGAATCGGTGAGGGAAAAACCCGTGAGGACCATGCTGATCTTATGAACCAGCTTTTCGCGGCCTATGCACGAGGCAAAGAGGCCAAAGAGCTTGCTGTTATTCTTGGTGAAGGCGCTCTCAGTGAAGAAGACAAGGCCTTTGCTAAATTTGCAGATGCATTTGAAGATAAATATGTAAGGCAGGGTGAGTATGAAAATAGAACATACCAGGAAACCCTTGAGATGGGCTGGGATCTCTTAACAATGATACCTGTTGGAGAACTCAAACGAGTCAGGGATGAATATATTGAAAAATATCTGGATCCCAGACTTCAGAAAGAAGAGAACGAACAGGAAGAAAACCAGGAAGATGCTACTCGAGAGGAAGTAACACAGCAGGCAGAAGCGGAATAGAGGGGATCAACCATGGCAAAGCTTAATGTTAACCCCAATCGTATGGAGTTATCCAGGCTTAAGAAAAGACTTGTTGTAGCTAAAAGAGGTCATAAACTTTTAAAGGACAAACAGGATGCTCTTATCAAGGCTTTTCTTGAACGTGCAAAAGAAGCGAAAGCCCTTAGAGAGGATCTTGAAAAAGAACTCAAGGATTGTTACAATAGTTTTTTGCTTGCAAGAGCTCAGACTCTTCCTGTAATGCTTGAACAGGCTTTGATGATATCCGGAACTCGGAGTAATCTTAACGTTTCATCAAAAAATGTTATGAGTGTTGTAGTTCCTGAATATTCCGTACAGCAGGAAGGATCACCTTTAAATTATGGACTCGCAACTTCAATGGGCAGTCTGGATGTTGCTCTTGAGCTTTTTTCAAAACTTCTCCCCAAACTTATCGAACTTGCAGCCAAGGAAAAGGCTATAAAGCTTATGGCTAAAGAGATAGAGAAGACAAGGAGAAGAGTAAACGCACTTGAGCATGTTATGATCCCGTCCTTCTCGGAGACGATCAAGTATATTACTATGAAACTTGACGAGCAGGAAAGGTCCACTTTGAGCAGATTGATGAAGATCAAGGAAATAGTAAGATCTCATTAATATTAAGTTGACCAGGTTCTGAGGGATTTGCATATCAAGAAGATGCACGAGGTATATATGTTCAAAATCCTTGTGCATCTTCTTTTTATTGTAAACAAAAAATGATATAATTATCATGGAGTATTCAAAATGATCGCTTTTCTTTTTTAGAAAAGAGGAAAGTCCGGGCTCCAAAGGGCAGGACGCTGGGTAACTCCCAGTTGGTGTGAACCAAAGGAAAGTGCCACAGAAATATACCGCCAGGGTTCACTTTATTGTGGGTTTGGTAAGGGTGAAAAGGTGGGGTAAGAGCCCACCGGCAACCAGGTGACTGGCTTGTCAGGTAAACCCCGTCCGGAGCAAGACCGAATAGGGGAGGTAGAAGTGGCCCGCTGACTCCCGGGTACGGTCGCTTGAGGTGTTTTGCGAGGGACACCCTAGATAAATGATCATTTTTTACAGAACCCGGCTTATTGAGTGCTCCTTTTAATAGAAACTCAGAATTGTTTAGCAGGGTAAGTAGATAAAAGATAGGCCTTAAGACTCATTGTTTTAGCTTTATAAATGAGTCTTAAGGCCTATTTATTTTTTCTGCGTGGTGATAATGTGGGAGAAAGTGGTATATAATGTCACAAAGTGGGAGATAAAATGCTTGTTGGAACCTACGAACACAAGATAGACACAAAAGGAAGGGTTGTTCTTCCCGCAAAATTGAGGGAGGAAGTAGGTTCCTCTTTAGTTTCAACTATAGGTATCGATAAATGTATATCAATATATCCAAAGGCAAAATGGGATGACGTTCTTGATAAATTTCAGCAATTATCTTTTTCCAAGGGTAAATCCAGGGGGTTAATGAGATTAATTCTTTCCAGTGCAAGTGAGCTTCAGATAGATGTGGCTGGAAGAGTCCTCATACCAACTTTTCTTCGGGAGCATGCAGAAATAGATCAGGATATCTGCCTTATAGGAGTTAACGATCACATAGAGTTATGGGATAAATCCAACTGGAATAATTACAGGAACAGTGTTATGGAAGTTCTGCCAGATATAGCTGAGGAAGTAGAAGGGTTTTAATGGAGCACACGCCGGTTCTTATTGAAGAGATCATTGAGTATGCCAGACAAGCAGAAAAAACAGACCTGATCGTAGATTGTACTCTTGGTCTTGGCGGATATTCGGAACGTTTTCTGATGGATTTTCAGCATGCAAACGTAATAGGTCTCGATGTAGATCACGTTGCGCAGAAGATGGCAATACAAAGGCTTTCCAGTTACGGAGAAAGATTTTCAGCCAGATTGAGCAACTTCAAAAATATAGAAGAACTCAAAATTACAGAAAAACTTGAGCCAGATCTTATTGTATTTGACCTTGGTGTTTCTAATTTGCAATTAACAAGTGCTGATCGTGGTTTCTCGTATAACGAAGAAGGGCCTCTCGATATGAGAATGGGCAGGGATTCTGATAAGGTTACAGCCTGGGATGTAATTAACACCTTCGACGCTCCTGAAATGTCAGATATTTTTCGTATCTATGGTGAAGAACGACATGCCTGGCAAATAGCAAAAGGGATAGTAAGACACAGACAAAAGGAAGGCACTATTGATTCTACGACTTCTCTTGTACAGGTACTGAGACAGATACTTCCAGCACCAGTGCAGCGAAAAATGGGGAAACATCCGGCCAGAAGGATCTTTCAGGCGCTGCGGATCTTTGTGAATGATGAACTTGAAAGTCTTGAGAAGGGTATTGAGGGAGCCCTTGCAATTGTAGCAGAGAAGGGATTGATAATTATTGTCAGTTACCATTCTTTGGAGGATCGCATAGTAAAACATACTTTTAAAAGATGGAAACAGGAAGGTCTAGGGAAGATTATAACAAAAAAACCAGTAGTACCATCCGAAGAAGAGATTGAAAACAATATAAAGGCAAGAAGTGCAAAAATGAGGATTTTTAAAAAAGAGAGAAATTCCCGACAATATTCCTGATCGAGGGTGAGAACCGTGAATTATGGTAATGAAACCTGCAATGTAAAGATTATGCAGAACAAAAAGAAAGGAATTTGCCCTTTTCTGGCAGCTTCTGCTATTATAGCCGGGATTTTAATCCTGGGCCTGGGGATGTTGCGCCTTTATTCTTACAATCTTGAATGCAGGATCGGTGAGATCGATCAGAAAATTTGCAGGTTGGAGATCGAAGAAACAGAACTTATCAAGAACCTATCCATGCTTAAAGCTCCTCAAAGGGTATTTAATGTTGCAAAGAATGATCTCGGTATGAACAGCTCTTCCGGTGCTATGTATGTCAATGTAGTTCCAGAAACAATATACGATAAAAAAGATGTTTTTATGGCATCGGAGAACAACACAACAGAAGGAAGACCTCTTAATCCCTTTGTTAAAAAAGCTATAGCAGGGGAATAGAAGGACAGGTTATTTGAAAGGGGCGGAGCCATATGAAAAAAAAGAAAAAGCTAAGCCCCTGGTTTATTGTCATTGTTGTTTTTATTATATTATTCTGGAGAATAACTGTTCTTCACTGCTGGCCAGACCAAAGGGTAGTAAAAAAAGGTCAGAATCAGTACTGGAGAAGTATCTCAGTTTCTACAACAAGAGGAACAATCTCAGACAGGAATGGAGAAGTTCTTGCCATATCAGTGCCATCTATGAGTTTTTTTGTAGATCCCAAATTCTGGAATCCCGCACATAAGGACAAACTATCCGGTTATTTCAGTCCTGATGTTCTGAAAAAAGTTTCAGGTAATCTGGAAGGCAGATATATTCTGCTTGCAAGAAAGATCCCCTATGAAAAAGGTCAGGAGATAGCGAAACTGGATGTACCAGGTCTTTATCCATTTCAGGAGAAAAAACGGGTATATGTCAATGGATCATTAATGAGTCATGTGATAGGATACTGTGATATAGATGATGTCGGTCTTTCCGGAACTGAGTTGATATGGGATAATGTCCTTTATTCACCCCCAGAAACACAGATTATTGTCAAGGATGCTTCAGGGATTAACCTTGACATATCAAATGTTTCGACTGTAAAAAAATCCTCCACAAAAGGAAGAGTTTCACTCACCCTTGATTCAGGTCTTCAATTTATAGTTGAAAAATATTTGAAAGAGGGGATAGAACTGCATCGTGCCAGATGGGGAGCTGTAGTCTGTATGGATCCTCACAGTGGTTCAATTCTTTCCATGGCTAGTATACCCGCATTTGATCTGAATAATAGATCCACTTTCCTAAAAGAGGGAGTTATGAGGAATAATTGTATAGGTCGAGTCTATGAACCAGGATCTACCTTAAAACCCGTAATTGCAGGAATAGCCCTGGAAAACGGTATAGTGAGTCCAGAAGAAAGATTCAAATGTACAAGAAATATTAAAGTTGGAGATAAATATATTTCTGATCCAAAGGCTTACGGAAATCTATCTCTGGCAGAGGTTATTATAAAATCCTCAAACGTGGGGATGTCACAGATCGGCATAAGACTTGATCCTTACAAAACTTACAAAGCTTTTATTAACTGGGGGTTTGAAAAACCCTCAGGCCTTGAACTTAACGGCGCTGAAACTGGCCTTATACCTTCTCCAGGCAGCTGGTTAGGGGTTGTTCCCGGTAATATCGCTATAGGTCAGGGTTTAGCAATATCACCATTGCAGCTCCTTACAGCTTTTTCTGCGATAGCAAATGGAGGGTCACTTGTGCGTCCCTTTATAGTCAGTGAAGCAGGGAACAGTCAAGATGAAATAGTGTACGAAGGGAAAAGGCACGAAAGGTACAGAGTACTTTCAGAAAAAACTGCCTCGTGGTTGAGAGGTGTCATGGAAAGAGTTGTTACTGAAGGTACCGGACAGAGAGTGAATTCTGAAGCAGTCCAGATAGCAGGCAAGACCGGTACCGCTCAGATTGCAGAAGGAGGAGAATATCAGGAAGACAGATGGGTATCTTCCTTTGCGGGATTCTGGCCTTCTGATTCTCCGAATTTCGCCATGGTCGTTGTTATAGGAGAACCAAGCAGGGGAGAATACTACGGAGGCAGTGTTGCAGGACCTGTCTTCAAAAATATTGTTGAGGATTTTACATCTTACCTCAAAGAAACTATATAAATTAGGAGTAAATAAAAAATGATAAATCTTGGCCAGTTATTTTCTGTAATAAAAGAAATAGATAAAACCAGCAGACTTTACATTGCCAAAAACACAAGGCCGGAAAATGTATTAATTAATAATACAATTTCTGATAGCAGGATGGCAGGAAAAGGATCACTTTTTTGCTGTTTCAGGGGAAAAAGGTTTGACGGTCATAACTTTGCTGGAGTAGCTGAACAAAAAGGAGCTTCTTCGTTGATCACAGAAGAGGTTCTTGATGTCGGGATCCCACAGATAATTGTTAATTCAGTAAGAGAAATTGCGGGATATGCTGCAGACGCAGTGTATTCCTACCCTTCGGAAAAGCTTCTAATGGTAGCAGTTACTGGAACAAACGGAAAAAGCACAACATCCTTCATGATAAAAAAACTTCTGGAAGAGGCTGGATATAAGACAGGACTAATTGGGACCATAACCTATAGTGACGGTGAAAATGAGACTGGAGCTGAAAGGACTACTCCGGAAGCGACTGATATTCAGAGTTGGCTCTCCAGAATGGTCCATAATGGATGTGATGCTTGTGTTATGGAAACATCTTCTCATGGTCTGATCCTTGGGAGATTGAACGGATGTTCTTTCGATATTGGTATTTTTACTAACCTGACAGAAGAACATCTTGATTTTCACGGTGATATTGAGAAATATTTCGAGGCTAAAATGATCCTTTTTAAAGAAAAGATGAAAAAAGAAGGAAAGATTTTTACTAATATGGATGATCAATACGGAGAAAATATATACAATACTTTTAGAGACAAAACAACCAGCTATGCTTTGAAGAACAGGGATGCAGACTTCTTTGCTGATAATACAGAGGTTGAGCAAGATGGATGTATTATGGACATTCTCTTTAAGGGAAAGATAATTGCCAAAGAGGTTAATATACCATTAACAGGGCATTATAACCTTTACAATGCTCTGGCAGCAGTATCTGCAGCAATTAAGACAGGTGTTCCCCCTGAAACAGTGTCCAGGGGGCTAAAGACACTGCCTAAAGTTCCTGGAAGACTTGAGAGATATCTTTTCAGTAATGGAGTATGCTGTGTTATTGATTACGCCCATACTCCGGATGCACTTGAAAACGTTCTGAAAACACTTTCACAAATAAAACGAGGAAGACTCAAAATAGTATTTGGACTTGGAGGCAACAGGTATGCTCCGAACAGACCTGTAATGGGAGCTGTTGCTGCGACATACGCAGATGATATTTTTCTTACAATGGACAATCCCAGGAACGAAGATCCTGAAAAAATTGCTAAGCAGATCAAAGAAGGTATCAAGAAAAAAATCCGCGATGACAACACATGCATCACTGTTATTGATAGAAAAGAAGCCGTAAATAGAGCTCTTGACAGTGCACATGAAGGTGATATCGTGCTTGTCTCCGGTAAGGGACCTGAAAGGGAAATTATATGGGGTGAAAGAAAGATCCCCTATAATGACGCTGAAGCTGTTATTGAGTGGGCAAATATTCATAAAATGGAGTGTTGGTAATGCCAATAAAAGAATCTACATTGAGTGAACTTGCCCTTTTATGTAATTGTAATTTTTACGGAGAAGATCTTAGGTTACCCCTTAAGGTCGCAATTGACAGCAGGGATATAAAACAGGGTGATGTTTTTTTTGCCCTGCCGGGAGAGAAAACTGACGGGCATTTATACATTGGTGATGCAATAGCGAAAGGTGCTGCTGCAGTAGTTGCAGAATCCAGTAAATACAGAGAATCTGGTCTTACTTTGCCAGACAGAAATTCGGGGTTTTCACTGCTTCTAACTGAAAGGAATGTTAACGAATTACTTACCAGGCTTGCTACTGTTTACCTGAGTATCGTTAATCCGGATCACGTTCTTGCAATAACAGGAAGTGTAGGAAAGACAACAACCCGGGAATTCTTAAAACAACTGCTGACTTGTCATTTCAGGGTTCATGGAGCGGATAAAAGCTACAATACAGATGTAGGTTGTGCTGTAACAGTTCTACAAATGCCTGTAGATACAGAAGTTCTTGTCCTTGAAATGGGAACTAACAAACCTGGTGATATCGCATCTCTCGTCAAATCTTTTCCTCCCACAATTGCCCTAATTACTGCCATAGCAGCAGCACATCTTGAAAAACTCAGGGACAGAGCTGGAGTTATAAAAGCAAAGATGGAAATAGCTGAATCCAAAGATCTTAGATCTATCATATATAACGCTGACGATTCTGATCTTGAAAAGACAGCCCTGGAATTGCCAGTAGAGATATCAAAAAGGGGAGTGGGATATACAAGTACACATTACCGTATAAAAGATGTTGTCTCAAAAATCGCTGATAAAGGTTGTCAGGTTTCATTCAAACTTAAAACACCGGTTGGTGAGATAAGTTTAGATACGAATATGTTTGGCAAACATCAGGTTTACTGTCTTGCTCTGGCTATAGCATGTGTTATTGAAACAGGAGTTTTCTTTGAGGAAATTAATTTTTCGGATCATGTGTTTGCTTCTCACAAAGGGAGAGGTAAATGTTACATGATGCCAGAGAGGTTTCTCCTCATAGATGATTCCTATAATGCCAATCCTTCATCCATGATGGCCGCTATCGAAACAGTTGATAATTATAACTGGGGAAATGAAAAGATCGCGGTTTTAGGAGAAATGGGAGAGTTGGGGGAAAACGAAGTAAAACATCACAAAGAAGTTTTAAAAAAAGCATTAGAACTTGATTTTTTGATCCTTGTTGGACAGAAATGGTATCCTGCTGTATCCTCTCTTTCTGAAAGTGCCAAAAGCAGGATAATATTTGCTGATAAAAAAGATCTTCTTAATACTATAAGATCACGAATCTCCAGTGGGAACATAATCCTTATAAAGGGTTCCCACAGCAACAGACTGGATGAAATCGTGGCAGAACTGGTTAAGAGCAAATGAATATTAAAATTCTCCTTACGACATTAACTGTTTTCTTTTTTTCACTCTTTTTCTTGTATTTCTGGACTGATCTCCTAAGGGGGAAAAAAGTGGTCCAGGTTCAGAAGTCCTATGGTCCGGCATTATATATTTCTAATGATAAAGGCAGTGTCCCTTCACTTGGAGGTGTCGTTTTCTGCATAAGTGCCCTGATCGGGATTGTCCTCAACTCTTTTGCAGGGGCAGCATTTTTGTCTCAGGTAGAAATATGGATACTTCCTTTTGCCTGTTCTGTTGTAGGTTTTTCCGATGACTGGATCAAGTATTCAAGAAATTCAAGTGAAGGATTGACGTCTTTGCAGAAACTGATTTTTCAGGTAATTATCGCTTTTTTCTGGTCTCTTTTAATCTTTAAGATCAGAGGTCTTGAACTTTTTCCAGGTATTTTTGTAAAAGAACCAGTACTGGCTTTATTATTGCTTGTCTTCTTTACTGTTGGAATGATGAATGCTGTTAACGTTACTGATGGACTTGATGGTCTTGTAGCAGGAACTGGTATCATTTCACTTTCTGGAATTCTTTTCCTGTCGAATATTTCTATGGAGGTCTTTGTCTCAATATGCACAGGTCTGGCTTTCCTGGCAGGTTTCATGTGGCATAACTGCCATCCTGCGAGAATCTTTATGGGGGACACAGGTTCCCATTTTATTGCTGGATTAATTATTTCAATATGTGTGTACTCTGGAAGTTTTGTTTATGTAGTCCCATCCGGATTTCTGTTCGGGCTTGAAATTATCTCGGTGTGTATACAGCTTTTCGCCATCTATGTAGCGGGACAGAAGGTCTTTTTGATGAGTCCAGTACATCATCATTTTGAAATTAAGGGATGGAGCGAAAGCTGCATAGTTACAAGATTCTGGATCGTTCATGGTATAGGATTTGCAATAACCTTCCTGGCGATCAATATTTTATTTTCCTCATAATGGAGACTTGTTGAAATGAAAGAAAGAATTAAACTACGAGGAAGAACAGTCACTGTGATCGGATCAGGGATAAGCGGAACAGGACTCGCGTTACTGGCAGGAAAACAGGGAGCGCAGGTATTAGTTTCTGAATTGAAAGATCATATCAGTGAGGATACAAAACAAACCCTTCGTAATAACAATATTGGTTACGAGACAGGTGGTCATTCTGAAAGAGCCTGGGAAACTGATCTTGTTTTGCTCAGTTCTGGAGTAGGACCAGGATCAATAGCAGTAAAGGAAGCTCTTACAAGAAATATTTCCTTTATGGGTGAGTTGGATTTCATCTATCCATACCTTAACGGAACAACCATTGGAATAACAGGAAGCAACGGAAAAACCACTACCACATCGCTGGTAAATCATTTTCTTCATTGTTCAGGACAAAAGGTCACAGCTGCAGGCAATATTGGCTTATCCTTAGCTGAGGCTGTTTTGCTGGATCAGGATTACCTTGTGATAGAACTGAGCAGTTTTCAGCTGTACTGGATCAATAATTTCCAGGTTGATATGGCAGTGATGACTAACCTTGCACCTGACCATCTTGACTGGCACGGAAATTTTAATAATTACGTAACATCGAAGGTGAAACTGTTGAACAGTGTAAGAAAAAACGGATGGGCTATCCTTCAGGGAAGAGATTATTTCCGAATAGATAGACAAAAGAACAGGTCAGTAGCTCTTCTTGACTGGGAAAGCGATAAATTATCAATTCATGATACAGAAGCCAGGATCCTGCTTAACGACGATTGTATTAAGCTTCAAAGAAAGGGACTAGATTCAAAGGTCATTGCTGAAACGGAACAGATCCCCCTGATCGGGAGGCATAATCTGGAAAATACGGCTATGGCTCTATCTGTGATCGATCTACTTGGATTACCCTTGGAATCTTCTTTTGTTCCTTCCTTGATGAATGACTTTGTACCACTTTCCCACCGTTGTGAACTCGTAGCGACTGTCAACGGTATCAGGTATATTGACGATTCAAAAGGGACTAATGTTGCTGCCTCGGTTGCTGCCCTGGCATCGATAGAAGGGGAGAAAATAGTAATACTCGGAGGTAAGGGCAAGGGAGAAGATTATACTCCATTGGCTCAAGAAGTCAGCAGGTCATCATATGCTGCAATACTTATTGGTGAAGAAAAGGACCCTATTTCTTCAGCTCTGATGAAAGAAGGCTATAGCGCAATATTTATCGCCTCTTCAATGGAAGAGGCGGTTCAAATCGCCAGTTCAATTGCAAGAGTAGGATCAACTGTCCTGTTGTCCCCTGCCTGTACCAGTTGGGACATGTACGAGAACTATCAAAAAAGAGGGGACCATTTCAAAAAAGTTGTAAAGAATCTCGAAAAGTGGAAAGGCTGTAAAGATGTCTGATCACATTGAAGAAGCACAAGGAAGTAAAAACCAGTCATATCTTCTTTTGTGGATAGTTCCTTTTATTATAAGCTGCTTCAGTCTGTTGATGATCCTATCTGTCACTGGAACAAGAATCACAGGCACTGGCAGTACCAACCTTTCCATTGTAATGCGACAGGCAGTGTGGTTTTTTGCAGGACTCTTTGCCATGATTATTGTTTCAATCGTTCCTGTAAGAATCTGGAAAAGATATTCTGCTCTTATGTGGATCTTTGGTTTTTTGTTGACATGTGCAACTCTTACAGGATTTTTCGGTTCAGCTGCAGGGGGAGCAGAGCGGTGGATAAGGTTATGGCACATAAGGGTTCAGCCTCTTGAACTATTGGTAATGGCGATAGTCCTGCACCTATCCAAGGTCCTTTCCAGAGATGAAAAGTTGCCAGTTCGATCATCTTTCCTCAAGACATGCGTTATTGCGGTGGTCTCTGTAATTCCTCTACTTCTTCAGCCTGATATGGGAGGTGCTATTCTGGTATTCGTCATTACAATGGCCATATTTGTGATGGCGAAAGGATGGTTTTACCCTTTGTCTTTCGGATTTTTGGCTATACCTCCTTTTCTCTATCTCATCTTCAGGGAAGGATATCGAATAAGAAGATACCTTGCATTTACCGATCCCTGGCGCGAACCTCTTGACAGTGGGTATCAGGTAATACAGGGACTTATAGCCTTTGCTAACGGCGGTTTGCTGGGCAGGGGGATAGGTAAGGGTTTTCAGAAAATGAGATATTTACCGGCAGCTCACACAGATTATATTTTTGCCTCTGTCGGAGAAGAATTTGGTCTTCTTGGGACATCATTAATTCTTTTTCTTTTCCTGGCCTGGACGTTAAGTATTTTCAGGTTCTACCTTAGGTTGACAGATGAATATGACATTCTCCTTTTATGGGGATTGTCCATCAGTATTTTGCTGCCCCTTTTTATTAACCTGGCAGGTATAACGAAACTTTTGCCTTTGACAGGAATGCCTATTCCTTTTTTAAGCTACGGAGGTAGTTCCATGTTATTTTCTTGGATCAAGGTGGGGGTCATTATAAGCATTGTCAAAAAAACAAGGTTCGACGTATCATGACTGAAAAAATTATGTGTGTTGCTGGAGGTACTGGAGGACATATTTTTCCTGCGGTAGCTTTTGGTAAATGGTTACTGAAAAATGAAAAGGGCGTTTCAGTTGATTATATGTGTGGTGCAAGGAAGATCGAGGGGGATATTTATTCATCAGAGGGAATAGACCCTTTCATTCTGGATCTAACAGGTTCTCCCCTGGGAACAAAAGTTGTTCGAAAAATAATAAAAAGAACCCTGTGTCTTTTTAAAGAATATTTTAAAGTTGTTTCTATTTTAAGAAAGGAAAAAACTGATTACTGTATTCTATTCGGAGGTTATATATCTTTTTTACCTTTAATTGCATGTCTGTTGAATGGAATTCCCGTAATAGTTCACGAACAGAATATCTCTGCCGGTAAGGTAACAAAAATATGCTGGATGTTAAAAAGAACTGTACTGACTGGTTGGGAAGAGTGTTTCCCCCTAAAGTCCGGTAATTTTATACCAGTAGGAATACCAGTAAGACCATTTTTCAGATTGCAAGACAGAGATGCTTGGAATATACTACATATAGGGTTGTATTATTCAGGAGGTCCTACAGTTGTGGTTATGGCGGGGTCTCTCGGAAGTAAAAAAATAGTTGAACTTATAAAGAAGACAGCCGGAGAAATAAAATTTCGCAGTTGGAATTTCATTGTTCTTGATGATAGCAGGATCAGTGAAGGTAATATTCCTGAAAATGTTCATTTTGTGGGGAAACAATGGAATATGAACGTTGTTTACTCCCTGGCTGATTTAGCTGTTGTAAGAGCTGGTGCTTCAACTCTTGCAGAGTTAAGTGTTTACAGGATACCTGCCCTGGTTGTACCCTGGGTCAAGTCTTCCAAGTCTCACCAGGTCGAAAACGCTCGATATTTTTTGAAAAGTTCCAAAGGAGAGATA
>Ga0209943_1000511_pt1 | contig 26993 bp, 22 predicted proteins | sample SalPonR1_B_D2_MG_FD_185698 | JGI IMG/M metagenome (GOLD analysis project Ga0209943, IMG submission 185698) | Salt pond soil microbial communities from South San Francisco under conditions of wetland restoration - Salt Pond MetaG R1_B_D2_MG... ... | reverse complement strand
GGGCGCGTGTACGAGCGCCTGCGCGACGAGGTCGACGCCTTCGGGCTGGGCGGCATGGACCTCGAGCTGCGGGTAGCGGGGCGCGCCTACCGGATCCGCGAGAGCGCCTCCCTGGCCAGGCATGCCGGCGCCACGCCGGTCGTGTGCGGCGCGGGGCTCAAGACCACCTTGGAGCGTCGGGCGGTCGAGACGCTGGACGCCGAGATCGGCTGGCGCGGACGCCATGTTCTGCTCCCCTCGGCCGTGGACCGCTGGGGGATGGCCGAAGCGCTCGAGCGGGCAGGCGCGCGGCTTACGATCGGCGACTTCGCGTTCCTGCTCGGCCTTCCCATCCCGCAGCACGACCTGAGCGCGTTCGAGCGCCGCGTCCGCGTGATCGCGCCGATCGTGGTGCGTGCGCCGATGTCGTGGATCTACCCCACCGGCGCGAAGCAGGAGCGGGCGGTGACCGGCTGGCGCGCGCGTTGGTTCGACCAGGCCGAGGTGGTGGCGGGCGACTGGCACCTGATCGCCCGCTACGCGCCGACCGACCTGTCCGGCAAGACGGTGCTCACGAACACCACGACGTCGGCCGACCTGGAGGACCTCGCGGCGCGCGGGGCGCGGCGGGTGGCGACCACCACGCCGCGCATCGCGGGCCGCAGCCTCCCCACGAACCTGCTCGAGGCGGCGTTCGTCGCGGTCGCGGGGCGCCACCCGCTTCCCCTGGACGATCTGGACGCGATGGTGGCCGAAGCGGGTCTCGCGCCGGACGTGTGGCGCGCCGGGGAGGCGGCCCCGGCCGACGCCGCCGCGATGCCCCACGCGACGCCCGACGCGACGCCGCTCGCGTCCCGCCCAGAGGTCGGATCAGAGCTCGGCGCTTAGCGCGCGCTGCATCAGCTCCTCCTGCAGCGCGCGCTCGGGCTCGCCCGGGGCGGGCCAGCGCTGCACGTAGCGGCCGTCGGGCATCAGGTCCCAGGCGCTGCGGTTGTCGTGGAGCGCCGCGTCGAGCACGCCGATCAGTCGGCCCCTCAGCTCGGGGTCGCGCACCGGGACGATCGCCTCGATCCGGTCGCTCAGGTTCCGGCGCTTCCAGTCGGCGCTGCCGAGGAACACCTCGGTCTCGCCACCGTTGTCGAACTGGAAGATCCGGTCGTGCTCCAGGAAGCGTCCGATGACGCTCATCACGCGAACGTTGTCGCTCACGCCTTCCACGCCCGGCCGCAGGCGGCAGTGGCCGCGCACGATCAGCTCGATGCGCACCCCCGCCTGGGAGGCGCGGTAGAGCGCTTGGATGATCGGGACGTCGTCGAGGCCGTTCATCTTCGCCACGATCCGTCCTTGGCGACCCGCGCGCTGATGCCGGATCTCGCGCTCGATGAGCGCCAGGAACCGGTCGCGCATGTCCCACGGCGCGATGAGCAGGTCGTGGTAGCGCTGCTCGGGCGCGAAGCCCGTGATGTGGTGGAACAGGTTCACGAGGTCGGAGCCGATGTCGGGATCGCAGGTGAGCAGGCCCACGTCGGTGTACAGCCGAGCGGTCTTGGCGTTGTAGTTCCCCGTTCCCACGTGCGCGTAGGTACGGATGCCGTCCCGCTCCCGGCGCACAACCAGCGCCACCTTGGTGTGGATCTTCAGGTCCACGAAGCCGTAGCTGACGTGCACGCCGGCCGCCTCGAGGCGCTCGCCCCACTCGATGTTGTTCGCCTCGTCGAAGCGCGCCTTGACCTCGACCAGGGCCGCGACCTGCTTGCCGCGCTCGGCCGCCCGCACCAGTGCCGCGACGATCGGGCTCTGACGACTGGTGCGGTAGAGCGTCTGCTTGATCGCCAGGACGTCGGGATCGTCTGCCGCCTCCTCGATGAAGCGCTGCACGCTGGTGCGGAACAGGTCGTACGGATGATGCACCAGCACGTCCGAGGCGCGGATCAGGTCGAACATCGAGGCGTGCTCGTCTGTGGCGAAGTGCGTCGCGATGCGGCGCGCCGTGATGCCGTGCCAGGGCGCGAACAGGTGCTCGGGGTCGTCGGTGTCGGCGAGCTCGGCCAGGTCGGCGAGCGCCAGGACCCTCGCCGCCTCGATCACGTCCTCCTCGGCGACCTGGAGCTGATCGGCGAGGTAGCGCCGCACCCGCGGCGGCATGGCGGCCTCGACCTCGAGACGCACGACGGGGGCGAAGCGCCGCTCGCGCAGCTCCTCGCCGATGGCCGCGATCAGGTCGTCGGCCTCCTCCTCGTCGAGCCGCATGTCGGCGTTGCGCGTCACCCGGAAGCGCCACGCCCCGACGACCTCCATGCCCGGGAAGAAACGGCCGACGTGCCGCTCGATGAGCTGCTCGACGGGCAGCAGCCGACCACGCGAGGTGCGGGCGAACCGTCCGTGCGAGGTCGGAACCTTGATCCTGACGAACAGCTCCTCCGCGCCTCCCGGCCGGTGCAGCATCACCGCGATCGACAGGCTCAGGTTGCTGATCAGCGGAAACGGCCGACCGGAGTCGACCGCGAGCGGCGTGACGATGCCGTAGAAGTCGCGCATGAACAGGTCCGCGGCGGCGGAGATCTCGTGCTCGTCCAGGTCGTCCTCGTCGACGACGTCGATGTCGGCGTTGGCGCGGAGCGCGGGCCGCAGCTCGTCGCGCCACAACGACTCCATGCGCGCGTAGAGGGGCCGCATCGCCGACCGGACCAGCGCGATCTGTTCGGTGGGCGTGCGCCCGTCGGGACTGACCGCCACGACGCCCGCGGCCTGCTGACGACGCAGGCCTCCGACGCGTTTCATCACGAACTCGTCGAGGTTCGACGCAGCGATCGCGAGGTAGCGGACCCGTTCGAGCAACGGCACGCGGTGATCCATCGCCTGCGCCAGCACGCGCGCGTCGAAGTCGAGATCGCCGGCCTCGCGGTTCAGGTAGAGCGAGGGATGATCGAGCGGAGCGCCATCGGGCACGCGACCGGGCCGTACCGCGACGGGAAGGTCGTACGGCGCGTGGCGAACCGGTGTCAGCGAGCTGTCCGAGGCGGTCTCCGAGGCGGGGTCCATGTCTCGAGCCTAGCCGCTGGGCAGGCGCTCGAGGCCGACCCTGGCGACGGTGACGCGGAAGGCCGCCCGGTTCAGAGGTAGCCGCGCCGGCGCGGACGGACCGCGCCGCCCAACGACACCAGCGCCGCCACGACGAGCGCCAGCGCTCCCACCCCGCCGAGGACGAGGTGCACGCGGAGCGCGTCCTCGGCCGTACCGGGCGGAAGCGACGCCAGCAGATGCTGGAGCAGTCCTGCCAGCTCGCCGAACACGCCTTCGACCCGCGCGCCGAGAGGCAGAGGTGGCGGCTCCCCCGCTTCCGACGCCCGGGTCGCCGCCCACGCCACGGCGGCCCCGGGAGCGGCCGCGAGCACCAGCGCGATGCCCGGTCGGGCCAGGCGTCCCGCACCCCGTGCCAGCACCGCGAGAAGCGCCGCGGCGATCACCGCCACCGCCCCCGACGACCAGGCCAGCCGCCGCGCGCGATCGTGTCCGACGCGCGTGAACGGCGCCAGCACCGGGCGGGCCGCCGCAAGCCGGTCGCTACGCGGGTCGCCGGCCAGCAGCTCGTCCAGAACGGTGGTGCCGCTCTGCCACGTTCGCCGGGCGAGCTCCGCGACGATCCGCTCGTTGGCCGCGTCGACCGGCAAGCCCGCCAGCTCGGCGCTGGCCGCCAAGCCGGCCAGGCCCGGAACCTCGGGCGTCTCGCCCGCCTGAACCGCGCGCGCCTCGTCCAGACGCGTCTCGATCTCCTCGCTCCTGCCGGCCAGCATCGCCACCGTCAGCTGGTGCAGCGCCTCGCGCGCGCCGCTCAGCCCCTGCTCGTACCGGACCGCGAGGTTGTCGTTCGTGATCGCGACCCGACCGACCTCGGCGCCCTCGGTGACGGCGATCTCCGCGAGGCGCCGCACCACGCGGGCGCCGATCTGCCGCTCGGTGAGCGGCCGGAGCTCGTCGGCGTCGAAGAACACGAACACGCCGACGATGGGCTGGACCGGCTCGCCCGGCTCGCGTTGCGCCTGGAGCGGCCAGTTCGCCATGCGCGAGCCGTTGTCCAGCCCGGAGGGCATCATCGCGTCGGCGAGCTCGGCGTCGACCAGGTCGGTGCCCGGACCGTCGATCGTCCGCGACAGCTGCGACCGCAGCCCCGCATCGTCGACTCGGCCCAACAGCGCTTCTCGGCCCTCGTCGAGCAGTCGCAGCGACCAGACGCCGGCGATCCGGTCGAGCGCCGCCTGGACGTCGAAGCCGGGCAGCTCGGTCGGATCGACGACGACGCCGGACCCCGGGAGGGGCTCGAACGGCTCGCCGGGAACGATCTCGGACTCGGTGCGGACCGCCAGCGTCGTCGCCGTGTCCGCGGCGCCGTCGCGGCCGTCCGCCCCGGGCAGCAGCGTGAGGCGCAGACCGGTCTCGAGGGCGTCCGTCCCGGACGCCGCGTCCGAGGCTCGGGTCCACGCCAGCGCGGCCGCCAGGAGGAGTGCGGCGACGACGAGAATCGTCCCCGTCGTCCAGATCGCGTCGCGCTGCCATCCGGGCGTCTTCGAATCTCCGTACATGCCGCCTCCTCCCAGGCCTCGTGGACACGAGAGTCCCGCGCAGGGACGGTACCATGACGCCATGTCGTTCCTCCTCGTGCCGCTCGTCGGGCCGTTCCACCGCCGCTTTCCGCGCTACAACGCGGTCACGGTCCGCGAGGTGGTCGCCGCGGCGGAGCCCGACGCGATCCTGACCACCGCGCTGCCGCCGGGAGCGCTGGACGATCCCAGCTGGCAGGACGTGGACGAGCCCGGCCTCGCACCGGTGGTGCGTTGGGCTCGCGACGCCGCGATCCCCCTCGCCGCGGTCGGCGAGCCGTCGCCCGATCCCGACGCGCCGACGGACTTCGTGCGGTACCTGGCGCAGTCGGCGGAGGATCACCCTGCCCTGCGGCGACTCGCGGACGCCAGGGCCCCGCTCGAGGAGCTGCTCGGGCGCGCCTTGGACCTGCCGCGGATCCAGCGCGAGCTGCTGCCCGCCGTCGCCGCGTTCCACGACGCACGCTCCGAGGCGTTCGGCGACGGCCCGGGCACCGACTGGCTCGAGCGCCGGGCGGACCGCATGGCCGAGCTGCTGGCTCCGTGGTCGGACCGGCACGCCGTCGTCCTCACGCCGGTCGATCACCTTCCCGCCGTGCGGCGCCGGCTGGGCGAGGCCGCCTCGGACGCGGAAGACGTGCCTCCCAGCGCTGCGGCACGCCAGCGTGCGCTGCTCGATACCGCGTTCGCGGGCGAGGCCGACGACCCCGCCGGCCTGATCGCGGCGCTGCGCGAGATCGACGAGCCGGAGGCCCGCTTGGCGGAAGCCGAGACGCTGCTCGGGCACGGCCACGCCGCCGAGGCGCTGGGCGTCCTGCGCGAAGCCGTTCGCGGCGACTTCGCAGAGCCCCCCTACCTGCCCGGCTGGCTGCTGGCGCGTCTGGGCCAGCTCTACGATCTCGACGGCCGTCGGGAGGACGCGAAACGGTCGTACCGCGGCGTGCTGGCGTTGTCGTGGGCACCCGCCCCGGCGCGCGAGGCCGCCCGCGAGGGACTCGAGCGTCCGTTCGCGCCGCCGACGAGCGAGACCACCGCCTGAAGCGTGGCGCGACGCCGCGGAGCGGGTGCTACGCTCGCGCCACCTTGCATCCCACCTCGCACGCGACCGGGCCGACGCGCCGCGTCCGCATCGCCTACGGCGTCTCCGACGTGGGCGCCTCGACCGCGTTCGTCGCGGTCAACACCTGGCTTCTCTACAGCCTCGTCAACGCCGCCGGCGTGGCTCCCGCCGTCGCCGCGGCGGTCTTCGTCGTCGGGCGCGGCGTGGACGCGCTCCTCGATCCGTGGATGGGGCTGGCGTCCGACCGTTGGGCGCCGCGCTGGGGCAGGCTGCCGTTCGTTCGCGCCGGGGCGGTCCCGCTGGGACTGGCGCTGTGGGCGCTGTTCGCGCTGCCCGCGCGCGCCGGGGACGCCTCCGCCTGGGTCGCTCTGGCCGCGTTCGTGGCCGTGTCCGTGCTCTATACGGTCGTTCAGGTCCCGGTGATGGCGCTCACCCCCGAGCTGGCCGCGAGCTATCGCGCTCGGACGGAGCTGACGTCGTGGCGCGTCGCGTTCGGCACGGCCGCCTCGCTGATCGCCACCGCCCTGCCGCCGACGCTGGTGCTGTGGGGCGCGGGCGGCGGCCCCCTGGCTGAGGCCGGCCCGGAGGGATGGGGCTTGGCCGGCCTGGTGCTGGGCACCGTGACGGCAGCCGCCTACCTGACGACGGCGACGCTCGTGCCGGAGCCGACGCGACCGCACCGACCCTCGGGAGCCGGGCCCCAGCGCGTCGACCCGTCCTCGAGCCTTTCCTCGATCGGCATGCTGGCGCGCACGTGGACGACGCCGGGGCTCCGGACGCTGATCGCTTCGTTCGTGGCGGTCACCGTCGGCCTGATGCTCCTCTCCTCGCTGCTGCCGTTCGTGCTCGAGTCGGTCCTGCGCCTGCCGGGCGCCTGGCAGACGCCGCTCCTCGGCGGATTCTTCGGCGTGGGGATCGTCGCGTTTCCGGGCTGGACGGCGCTGGCGGGCCGGATCGGCAAGGCGCGCGCCCTGGCCGTGGCGTGCGGGCTGCTGGCGACGTCGCTGCCCGCCCTGGCGGCGCTCGCTCCGGTCGGCCGGCTGGGGCCAGGCCTGCTGATTCCCGCAGGCGTCGCCGGCGTGGCGCTGGCCGGCGCGCTGCTGCTCCCCTGGTCGCTGCTCCCCGATCTGGTCGAGATCGAGGCGGCGCGCAGCGGCGCCGCGCGGCGCGAAGGACTGCTGTACGCGCTGTTCACGTTCGCGCAGAAGACGGCCGGGTCGGCGGGCGTCTTCGCCACCGGCGCGGCGGCCGCCCTGCTCGGCTACCGGCCCGGATCGGTGGAGCAGGCCGCGACGACGGTCTCCGGCCTCCGCTGGGCGATCGGGCCCGTCGCGGGCGCGGCGTTCGCACTCGCGGCGTTGCTCGCGCTGCGCCTGGGCGACGACCGGGCGCGTCACCGGAGCGCGGTCGCACGCCTGCCGGCGTCGGACGGTCCCGCGTCACGGTAGACTCCCGTCGTGCGTGAGCTCCTCTTCAGCGCTGCCAGGCACTTCAAGCGCGGCACCTCGCTGGCCGACCGCGGCGACGTGCGCGGCGCGGCCGTGGCGTATCAGGACGCGCTCCTGGACCTGCACGCCGTGAAGCCGCAACGCATGCGGGACGTGCTGCTCGCGCAGGTGTACCTGTCGCGGGCCCGGATCGAGGCGGACGTCGACCCGGAGCGGGCCGAGGCCGACTTCCGCTTGGGCTACAGCTACGCCCGGACCACGCAGGAGCCGCACGTTCGCGACCTCGCGGAGCGCATGCGCCGCGAGCGCAGGGCGGCGTCCCGCTCCGCGGACGACGCGTCGACCGACTGAGGCCCGATCCGGATACCATGCCGGGCATGTCCCGCTCCGAGCTCCTCGCGTCCGTTCTCGCCGACGAGGCGATCTTCGTAGAAACCGTGCGCTCGCTGGTCGAGATCGAGTCCCCCAGTCACGACCGGCAGGCGGCGGACCACCTCGCCGACGCGCTCGCCGCGCTGCTCGAACGCGACGGATGGCGCGTGGAGCGCGACGTGCGGAACGAGGTGGGCGACGTGGTGATCGGCCGCCTGGAGGGCGACGATCCGGGCGACGGCACCCTGATCCTGGCGCACTACGACACCGTCTGGCCGGTCGGCACGCTGGCGGAGATGCCGTGGTCGGTCGACGGCGACGTCGCCCGAGGTCCCGGCGTGCTGGACATGAAGGCCGGGATCGCCGCCGCCGTCCACGCCGTCCGCGCGGCCAGCGCCGCGGGGTCGCTCAGGGGACCGGTCACCCTCCTCGTCAGCTCCGACGAGGAGACGGGCAGCCTGCACTCGCGCGCGCGGATCGAGGCGGAGGCGCTGCGCCACGCGCGGGTGCTCGTCGTCGAGCCCGGGCGCGACGACGGCGCGATCAAGGTCGGCCGCAAGGGCGTGGGCGACATGACCGTCCGCTTCGTCGGGCGCAGCGCGCACGCCGGCCTGAACCCCGAGCAGGGCGCCAGCGCGCTACGCGAGCTGGCCCGCTTCCTTCTCGCCGCCGAGGCGTTGGCCGACGCCACGAAGGGCACCACCGTGAACGTCACCGTCGCCTCGGGCGGCAGCGCCGGCAACGTGATCGCCGAGACAGCGACGGCGCGCCTGGACCTGAGGTTCGCGACCACGGACGAGGGTCGCCGGGTCCTGGACGCGCTTCGCGCCTACCGGCCGCACGACGATCGGGTCCGCGTCGAGATGGCCGGCGGGTCGAACCGGCCGCCCATGGAGCCGACGCCGGGCAACGAGGCGCTCCTGGCCGAGGCGCGCACGCACGCGGACGCGCTGGGACTCGCCCTGGCCGAGGCGGTCGTCGGCGGTGGATCGGACGGCAACTTCACATCCGCGCTGGGCGTTCCCACGCTCGACGGGCTCGGGGCGGTCGGAGGCGGCCCGCACGCTCGGAGCGAGCACGTCCGCGTGCGCGAGACGCTACGACGGACCGCTCTGCTGGCGTCGCTGCTGATGGGCTCCGCTCCCGGCGAGACGTCCCTCACCACGGAGTCGTGACGCGAACGCCGTCATGAACGGCGCTGGGACGCGTGATAGCGTGACGCCGTGACCGTGCGCGCCCTGGCGGCCGCTGCCGCCGGCGTCGTGGCGTCGGCCGCCCTGCCCCCCTCCGCCCTTCCGATCCTTCCCCTCGCCATGGCCGTGATCTTCGGCCTGATCGCGGCGTCGGCCGGACCCCGCGGCGCCTTCGTGATCGGCGCGTCGGCGGCGGTCGGCCTCTTCGCCCTGCACATCCTGTGGCTGCCCGCGAGCTTCTCCGTGCTGCTGGGCCCGGTGTTCTGGATCCTGTTCCCGCTCCTGCTGGCGGCCCTGGCCGTGATCTGGGGCGGCACCGCCGCCGTGGCGCGCTGGCTGGGCCGGGGCGGCGGCGGAACGCTTCTGGTCCTCGCCCCCCTGTGGATCTTGGTCGAGTGGCTCCGCGGCCTCGGCTTCCTCGGCTTCCCTTGGGGAAGCCTCGGCTACGGCTGGCTGGACACGCCCGTCGCGCAGTGGGCCGATCTGATCGGCGTGCACGGACTGGGCCTGCTGGTCGCCGCGATCGCTGCGGCCCTCGCCGCGCCGTTCGTGCCCGCCTCGTCGGGGTCGTCCGGTCGGGGCTACGGCGCCAGAGCGCGACCCTCGGGCGCGGGACGCGTCGTGACGCCGGCGCTGGCCGTCCTGGTGCTCGCCGGCGCCTGGTGGGGCGGCGCCCAACGAGCCGAGCGGATCGCCGCCGCGCTACCGGCCCCCGACCGCACCGCCCTGCTGGTCCAGGGCGACGTCGATCCGTTCGGTCGCGCCGCCAGCGCCTCGCAGGAGCTCGACGTCCACGTCGACCTGACGGCGTCGGGCGTGAGCGCGGCCGGCGCGGCGCCCGAGATGGTGATCTGGCCCGAGGGCGCGGTGCTGGGCTATCCGCTCGAGGGGTTCCGCGGCGAGCCGGCGCGCGCCGCCATCCAGGCGGCGTCGCCGGCGTCCACCTTCGTCGTGGGCGGCCGGGCGCGCGTCGAGGGCGGCGGTGCGAACGCCGTCTACGCCATGAGCGACGCCCAGCTCACCGATCGCTACGACAAGCACGTGCTGGTGCCGTTCGGCGAGCGCTGGCCCCTGCTGGACGCCGCGGCGCCGTTCTACCGGGCGGTCTTCGGCGTGTTCGGCCTGCCGCTGCTGCAGAACACCGTTCCCGGCCCCGGCCCCGCGCCGCTGCAGACGGCGGGAGGACCGGTCGCCGCCTACGTCTGCTACGAGTCGGTGTTCCCGGCGATCCCGCGTGAGATGGTCCGCCGCGGCGCGGACGTCCTGATCAACGTGACGAACGACGCCTGGTTCGCGCGCGGGACGGGGGCACGGCAGCACTTCGACATGGGCCGCCTGCGCGCGATCGAGGCGCGCCGCTGGCTGCTCCGGGCCGGCAACGACGGCATCACCGCGGTCGTGGACCCGACCGGAACGACCCGCGCCGAGCTGGACCGCGGCGTTCGAGGCACGCTGCTGGCCGACTTCGCTCGCTCCGACGTCCTCACGCCGTACGTGCGATATGGGCACCTGACGCCTTGGCTGCTGGCGGCCGCGACGGTGCTGGCGACCGTCGCGGCGGCGGCGGCGCGGCGATCATGACGGGGGCTCGCGCACGCCGACCCGACGGACGCCTGGCAGCCCTCGAGGCGGCGTCGGCTAAGATGGCGCGCGTATGAACGTCGTCGTCATCGGCGGTGCCGAGATCGGACTCCAGATCGCCGCCTCGCTGCACCGTCATCACAACGTCACCGTCGTCGAACAGGACGAGACCCGCAGCTCGGCGTTCGACACGCTGGACGTGCGCTTCGTGCGCGGCAACGGCGCCGACCCCGACGATCTCGCCGAGGCGGGAACCGCCGAGGCGCACGCGGTGATCGCGTGCACCGCGAACGACGACGTCAACGTGCTCGCCTGCCTCTCCGCGAAGGGCCTGGGCGCGGAGCGAACGCTGGCGTTCGTCTCGCGGCAGCGCTACCTCGACGCGTTCTCGCACGAGGGCGCCATGACCCACGTCGGGTTGTCGATCGACCACGTGCTGTGGCCGCAGCGGATCCTCGCGAGCCAGATCGCCGACATCGTGCGGATTCCCCGCGCGGTCGACAGCGCCAGCTTCGCCGACGACCGCCTCCACATGCGCGAGTACCGCCTCGAGCCGGACGATCCGTTCGTCGGCCAGAGCCTGGCGGACGCCGACGTTCCGGCCAACGCGCTGCTGGTCGGCTCGATCCGCGACGACAGCTTCATCGTGCCGTCGGGGCGGACCGTGCTGTGCCCGGGCGACAAGGTCGTGTTCCTGGGAACGACGGAGAGCATCCGCGCGGTCGAGAAGCACTTCGCGCCCAGGAAGCAGCGCGTCCGCGTCACGATCATCGGCGGCGGCAACGTCGGCTTCATGGTCGCGGAACGCCTGCAGGACGCGCACGCGCGGATCACGATCATCGAGCACGACGAGGCGCGCTGCGAGAAGCTCGCCCAGCTCCTGCCGGGAGCGCTGGTTCTCCTGGGGGACGGCACCGACCTGGAGCTGATGGAGCAGGAGCGCCTGGACGACAGCGACGTGGTCGTCGCGGTCACCGACGACGACGGCAAGAACCTCCTCGCCAGCCTGCTCGCCAAGCAGCTCGGCGTTCCGAAGGTCGTGACGCGGGTGGGCCGCAGCCGCAACCGCCGGCTGTTCGAGCGGGTCGGTATCGACTCGCCCCTGACGCCACGGACGGCGGCGCTCACCGAGGTCATGAACTGGCTTCACCTCGACGAGGTCGACCACCTCGCGACGATCGAGGACCGCGCCGAGGTGATGGAGGTCACCTACCCGCAAGCAGCCCAGGTCGGCAAGATCAAGGACCTCGGAGCGCCGACGCACAGCCTCATCGGGGCGATCCTCCGCAAGGAGAAGGTGATCATCCCGTCGGGCGAAACCACCATCCAGCACGGCGATCACCTCTTCATCGTCACCACCCCCGACAACGTCGCGGCGGTCGAGGCGTGGCTCGAGCGGCAGCAGCGACGCCCGGGCGGCTGAGATGACCGTCGCCCGGCGCCGCGGGCGCGGACGCTTCGCGCCCCGCGTGGTGGGGATCGGGCTGCTGGGCGTCGCGACGGCCGCGGCGCTGTTCGCGCTGGCCGCGCTGGTGGCCGATGAGCGATTCGCGGGCTTCGTCGCGGCGTCGGCCGCTGCGGGCCTGGTCGGGGCGACCGCGTTCGCCGCAGGCAGGGCCAGAAGCGAGCCCTCGCGCCGGGAGTCGCTTCTGGCCGTGCTCCTGTTGTGGATCGCGGTGCCGGCCTTCAGTGCGATCCCGTACGCGGTCGACGGCTCGATGCCGCCTTTGGACGCGCTGTTCGAAGCGATGAGCGCGTTCACGACCACCGGAGCGACGGTGCTGGTCGATTTCGGAAGCTTCGGCCGCACGCTGTTCCTGTGGCGGGCGCTGGGTCAGTGGATCGGCGGAATCGGCATCATCGTGCTGTTCATCGCCGTGTTTCCGCACCTGGCCATCGCGGGTCGGCAGCTGTTCCTGGCGGAAGCGCCCGGACCCGACGAGGACCGGATCACCCCGCGCCTGCGTCATACCGCGGGGGCGGTGCTGTCGGTCTACGTGGGGCTCACCGTGGCGTGCCTGCTCGGCTACCTCGCCACCGGCATGAGCGCCTTCGACGCGACGGCGCACGCGCTGACGACCTTGGCGGCCGGCGGCTTCAGCCCCGAAGCGCGCTCGTTCGAGGCGTTCGGGGCCGGTCCGCAGTGGGTGGCGATCGTGTTCATGACGTTCGCCGGCGCGAACTTCGCGCTTCAGTATCGGGCGCTGGCGGGCCGGCCGCGGCTGCTCCTCGGCGACGCCGAGTTCCGCGCCTACCTCGCCATCGGCCTGGCCGCCAGCGCCGCGCTGACGGTGCTGATCCTGCCCGACCACGAACCCGTCGCGGCGCTGCGCCACGCCCTCTTCCAGTCGCTGTCGATCCTCACGACCACCGGCTACGCCTCGCTGGACTTCGAGGCGTGGGGCGGACGGGCCCAGGCGGTGCTGGTGGCGCTGATGCTGGTGGGCGGCTCGGCTGGGAGCGCGGCGGGCGGCATCAAGGTCGTGCGACTGCTGATCGCCGGCAGGAACACCGCGCGCGAGGTGCGCCTCGCGCTCCATCCGCGGGCGGTCCTGCCGGTACGGGTCGGTCGCCGCGTCGTGCCGGACGAGGTACTGCGGGCCGTCACCGCCTTCCTGACGCTGTACCTGACGCTGGCGCTGGTCACCGTCGGCGTCCTCATCCTGTACGGCGCCGACCACCTCACGGCGGTCACGGCGTCGCTTGCCACGCTGGGCAACGTCGGACCCGGCCTGGGCGCCGTCGGGCCGATGGAGAACTTCGCCTCCTTGGCCGAGCCCGCCAAGGCGGCCTTGGTGTTCGCCATGTACGCCGGTCGGCTCGAGGTGGTGACGGTATTCGTCGTCTTCACCGCCGACTGGTGGAAGCTGCCGCGGGCGCGTCGCGGCCCGAGCGCGCCGCGTCGCCGCGGCCGGGGGAGCGCCGCGTGAGGCCGGGACGCGGCGAGCGCGGACGCTTCGCGCCCCGGGTCGTCGGGATCGGCCTGCTGGGGATCACCGCGCTGGCCGCCGGCCACGCGCTGCTGGCCGCGCTGCTGGGCGAGCCGAACCGCGGCTTCCTGACCACGGCGGTGCTGGCCGGCGGCACCGGCGCGTTGCTGGTGCGGCTGGGCAGCGCCCAGGGCGAGCCGTCCCGGCGGGAGACGCTGCTGTCGGTGATGCTGCTCTGGCTGGTGATCCCGATCGCCGGGCTGTTCCCCTACCTGTTGGACGGAGGCCTGCCGTGGGCCGACGCGGCGTTCGAGTCGATGAGCGGCTTCACCGCCACCGGCGCCACCATGCTGGATGCCGCTCGCTTCGACGCGTTCGGTCGCTCGTTGTTCCTGTGGCGCGCGCTCTCGCAGTGGATCGGCGGGATCGGCATCGTGGTGCTGTTCCTCGCGGTCTTCCCGCAGCTGGCGATCGCCGGACGGCAGCTGTTCTCCGCCGAGGCTCCGGGGCCCAGCGAGGAGCGGCTCACGCCCCGCCTCCGCAACACCGCCGGGGCGGTGCTGCTCGTCTACCTGGGCCTGTCGAGCGCGTGCCTGATGGCCTACCTGGCCACCGGGATGCCGCCGTTCGACGCGCTGATCCACGCCTTCACGACCGTGGCGGCGGGCGGCTTCAGCCCCGAAGCCCGCTCGTTCGAGACGCTGCCCGCGGCGACCCAATGGGTGGCGACGGCGTTCATGCTGTTCGCCGCCGTGAACTTCGCGCTGCAGTACCGCGCCCTCTCGGGCCGGCCGTCCGCGCTGCTGCGCGATCCGGAGTTCCGTACCTACATCTCGATCGTGGCGGCGGCCAGCGCGGTGGCGATCTGGATGCTGTGGCCGGCGTTCGGCGACGACGCTCCGCGCCACGCCCTGTTCCAGGTCGTCTCGATCATCACGACGACGGGCTACGCCACCACCGACTTCGCCGCCTGGGACCCGTCCGCGCAGGTGGCGCTGATCCTGGTGATGTTCGTGGGCGGCTCCGCGGGGAGCGCCGCGGGGGGCATCAAGGTCGTCCGCCTCCTGATCATCGCCCGGCACACGGCGCGCGAGGTCCGGCGCACGCTGCACCCGCGGGCGGTGCTGCCGGTCCGGATCGGCACGCGCACCGTGCCCGACGAGGTGCTCCGCGCCGTCAGCGCCTTCCTGACGCTCTACCTCGCCGTGTTCGCCACGCTGACGGCGATCCTGGCCGTGTCGGGCGCCGACTTCGTCACCGCGTTCACGGCGGCGATCGGCACGCTGGGCAACATCGGTCCGGGCCTCGGGGAGGTCGGACCGATGGGCAGCTACGCGGGCTTTCCCGACGCCATCAAGGTCCTGCTGACGTTCGCCATGTACCTGGGGCGTCTCGAGGTGGTGGCGGTGTTCGTGATCTTCACCTTCGATTGGTGGAAGGTCCCTCGTGGCTGGCGCGTGGCGGCATGGGAGCGACTGCGCGCCCGACCGTCCCGCGGGCGCCCCGACTGACGTTTCCGGCACGTGCGGTATGCTCGCGCCGTCACGTCCACCACGACGCGAACGGACGCCTGCCCGTGGGCTCGGGCGTCCTGCCGCGCACGCGTCCACGGCCACGGAGGAGGCGCTCATGTCCGAGAACATCGAATCGGTCCTGCAGGAGGCGCGGCGGTTCAAGCCGCCGGAGCGGTTCAGGGCCAACGCACGCATCGCCGACGAGGCCAGCTACCGCGAGATGCACCGCCGCTCGCTCGAAGAGCCCGAGGCGTTCTGGTCCGAGGTGGCCTCCGAGCTTCACTGGTTCTCGCCCTGGTCGGAAGTTCGGACGTGGGACGAGCCGTTCGTACGTTGGTTCGAGGGCGGCACGACGAACCTGTCGTACAACGCGCTGGACCGCCACGTCGAGGCCGGTCGCGGCAACCGGGTGGCGTTCTTCTGGGAGGGCGAGCCGGGCGACCGCAGGGTCCTGACCTACGCGCAGATGCTGCACGAGGTGAGCCGCTTCGCGAACGTGCTGAAAGGCCGGGGCATCGAGAAGGGCGACCGGGTCGCGATCTACATGCCGATGATTCCAGAGGCGGCCGTCGCGATGCTGGCGTGCGCGAGGATCGGAGCCACGCACAGCGTGGTGTTCGGCGGCTTCAGCGCGCACGCGCTGGCGGACCGCATCGAGGACGCCCAGGCGAAGGCGGTCATCACCGCCGACGGCGGGTTCCGCCGCGGCGCCGTCCTTCCGCTCAAGCCCGCGGTGGACGAAGCGCTGCAGCGGGCCGCCGACGTGGAGACGGTCATCGTCGTTCGCAGGACCGAGAACGACGTGGACATGGAGCCGGGCCGCGACTTCTGGTACCACGACCTCGTCAAGCACGCGTCCGCGGAGTGTCCGGCCGAGCCGCTGGACGCCGAGCATCCGTCGTTCATCCTGTACACCAGCGGCTCGACCGGCAAGCCGAAGGGCGTGCTGCACACGACGGGCGGCTACCAGACGTACACCTGGCTGACGACCCGCTACGTGTTCGACCTGAAGCCCAACGACGTGTTCTGGTGCACGGCCGACGTGGGCTGGATCACCGGCCACAGCTACATCGTCTACGGACCGATGCTGAACGGCGCGACCCAGGTCATGTACGAGGGCGCACCGACCCACCCGGCTCCCGACCGCCTCTGGGAGATGGTCCAGCGCTACCGCGTCAGCGTGTTCTATACCGCTCCGACCGCGATCCGCGCGTTCATGAAGCTCGGCGACGAGCATCCGGACAAGCACGACCTGACCAGCCTCCGGCTGCTGGGCACGGTCGGCGAGCCGATCAACCCCGAGGCGTGGATGTGGTACCGCCGCGTGATCGGCGGCGACCGCTGCCCGATCGTGGACACCTGGTGGCAGACCGAGACCGGCGGCATCATGCTGACCACCCTGCCGGGCGTGCACGACGCCAAGCCGGGCGCGGCCGGGGTCCCGTTCTTCGGCGTGGACCCCTCCATCGTGGACGTCGAGGGGAACGAGGTCGGGGCGGACGAGGGCGGCTACCTGGTGCTGAACCAGCCGTGGCCGTCGATGCTCCGCACCGTCTACGGCGACGACGACCGCTACCGCAACCAGTACTGGAGCGAGATCCCGCACGTCTACTTCGCGGGCGACGGCGCCCGCAAGGACGCCGACGGCTACTACTGGATCATGGGACGCGTCGACGACGTCGTGAACGTGTCGGGTCACCGCTTGGGCACGATGGAGGTCGAGTCGGCGCTCGTGTCCCACCCGGCCGTGGCCGAGGCGGCCGTCGTGGGCAGGCCCGACGAGGTCAAGGGACAGGCGATCGTCGCGTTCGTGACCCTCGAAGGCTCGCGCAGCGGTACCGAGAAGCTGCGCGCCGAGCTGCGCGACCACGTCGCGACCGAGATCGGAGCGATCGCGAAGCCGGAGTCGATCCACTTCGCCGATGCGCTGCCGAAGACGCGCAGCGGAAAGATCATGCGACGCCTGCTCCGCAACATCGCGTCGGGCCAGGAGCTGTCGGGCGACGTGAGCACGCTCGAGGACCGCTCGGTGGTCGACAAGCTGCTGCAGAAGGACTAGACGGGCCCGCGCGTGCGGCGGGCCTCAGCCTCCGGCCGCGGCCCGCCGGGCGGCCCGGCGCCGTTTTGGCCTGAGCTCGGCGATGCCCATGGCCAGCACGACCATCGCGCCGCCGACCCAGCCGAGCGCGCCCAGGCGCTCGCCCAGCAGAACGAATGCGAACATCGACGCGAACACCGGCTCCAGCACGAAGATCAGCGCCGCGAGGTGGGCCGGCACCACGCGCTGCGCGTACACCTGCGCGACGGCGATGAGCGCCGTGCAGACGATCGCGAGGTACGCGATCGCGGCGTAGGCGGACAGCGGCACGCTGGGCAGCGCAGAGACGTGGGGAATCGCCCAGATCCATGCCAGCGCGGCCATGGGAAGGTGCTGCATGCCCGCCAGCGACAGCGCCGGCGCGGCGTCCGCGACGCGCCCGAGGTAGACGATGTAGAGCGCGTACGCGAGCGCCGTGCCCAACACCCAGAGGTCGCCGCCGTTCACCCCCTGAACCGCTCCGCCACCGTCCACGCCGCCACGCAACGTCATCAGCGCCAGGCCCGCCACGGCGACGAACGCCGCCGCCCAGGCGCGCGCAGGCACGCCCACCCGGAGCCATGCCGCGGCGACCATCGGCGTGAGGACGACGGAGAGTCCGGTGATGAACGCGGCCTTCGAGGCGGTGGTGATCGACAGCCCCAGCGTCTGGGTCCCGAAGCCCGCGAACGCCAGCAGACCCAGGATCAGCGCCGGCCGCAGGGCGGCGCGACGGAACGGCACCCACGCGAAGCAGGCCGCGGCGACGGAGAAGCGGAGCGCCAGGAGCAAGGGGACCGGCAGGACCTCGAGCGTCTCCTTCACGACGATGAACGTCGTGCCCCAGATCAGCGTGACGAGCACCAGGACGGCGACCCCGAGCGGAAACGGCATGCCGGCCATCATGCCACGCCGCGGCCGCGGCACCGGGCGGCCGCGGCGTCCCCGCCGTGGGACGGAGCTCGGGGGTACGATGCGCGGATATGGATTCCCTACGGATCGGCTTCGGCGAGGACGCGCACGGTCTGGTGACCGGCCGACGCCTGGTGCTGGGCGGCTTCGAAATCCCGCTCAGTCCGCGCGGCGCGGCGGCCCACAGCGACGGCGACGCGTTGCTGCACGCCTTGTCGGACGCGATGCTGTCCTGCTTCGGGCTGGGCGACATCGGTCAGTACTTCCCGCCCAGCAACCCGAACTACGCGGGCCTGGACAGCCAGGTCATCCTGCAGACCGTCCAGAGCCGGATCCACGACGCGATCGGCGAGACCACGGTGGTGAACGTCGCGGCGGTCGTGACGCTGGACCGACCGAAGCTGGGGCCGCACCGCCTGGCGATCCAGCGGACCCTCGGCGAGCTGCTAGGCATCGAGCCCGGTCGCGTCGGCCTGGGGTTCAAGACGAGCGAGGGGCTCGCGCCTCGTCACGTGCAGGCGCGCGTGACGGTGCTGATGCGGGTCGAGGCGTTCTGAGGACGCGATCGTCCCGTTCCCGAAACGAGGCGCGCGTCCCCGACCTCCGGGGACGCACGCCTCGTCGAGCGATGGTGTCGCGACGGTTCGCTCAGGTCTGCTGCAGCGTCACGTAGACGCGGCCGTCCTCGATCTCGGCGCCGAACAGGCGCAGCTTCTTGAGCGCCGGCATCGTGGGGCGCCCCGTCGCGAGGTCGAAGGTGGCCCCGTGGTGCACGCAGCGGATCTTTCCGTCGAGCAGCTCGCCGTCGTGCAGCGGGTACTTCGCGTGCGTGCAGCGGTCGGGAACGGCGTACACTCGTCCCTCCTGGCGGATCACCACGAGCTCCTGATCCTCGACCGTGACGGCGGTGATCGAGTCCTCGTCGAACGCAGCGACCGATCCGACGTCGTAGCGCGTCTCGGTCACAGCTTCTCCTTCACCCCGGGTACGCCGAGCTTCGCCTGGACGACGCGACCCACGTACTCGGCGACCTTGGGCAGCGTCACGCGGCTCGTCACCTCGTACAGGAAGCCGGTGACGAGCAGGTGCTCGGCGACCTCGGCCCGCATGCCGCGGCTCATGAGATAGAACCGCTGGTCCTCCGGCACCGGGCCGGTGGTCGAGCCGTGCGAGCAGCGCACGTCGTTCGCGCCGATCTCGAGCTGGGGAATGCTGACCGCCTCGGACTCGGCGTCGAGCAGCAGGTTCCGGTTCGTCTGGTACGCGTCCGTCTTCTGCGCGCCCTCGTCGACGACGATCACGCCCGAGTACACCGCCGTGCTGGCGTCCCGGAGCGCGCCCTTGAACAGCACGTCGCTGAACGCGTGGTGCGAGGCGTGATGCTGCAGCGTGTACTGGTTGTAGTGCTGGCCGCGGTCGGCGAAGTAGAGGCCCAGCATCTCCGACTCGGAGCCGGGGCCCTCCATCGCGGAATCGACCTCGGCCCGGGCCGCGTCTGCCCCGACACTGACGCTCAGCGACTCGAGCCGAGCGTCGCGGCCCAGCTTGGCGGCGACCCTGTTCATGTGCGCGACGTTGCGGCCCCAGTTCTGCAGGCTCACGTAGCGCACCTTGGCGCCCTGACCGAGGACCAGCTCGGTCGCCGCGCCGTGGAACAGCCGCTCGTCGAACGGCTCGCTGGTGTACTCGTCGAGGAACGTCACCTTGGCGTTCTCCCCGACCACGAGCAGCGTCCGCCCGGCGGACAGGCCGCCCCGGTCGGCGGTGGTGAACGCCCCCAGCGGCAGCTCGACCTCGACGCCGCGGGGCACGTAGACGAACGTTCCGTTCTGCCAGAACGCGGCGTTCAGCGCGTGGTACTTGCCGGCTTTCGCGTCCACGACAGTGTACAGATGCTCCCGTACCAGCTCCTCGTGGTCGCGGACCGCGCTGCGGAGGTCGGTGAACACGACGCCCTTCTCGGCGACCTCGACGATGCTCCGGATCGTCTCGCCGTTCTTGTGGACCAGGATCCCCTCGGCGTCGGAGTCGGTCATGCGCATACCGATGCGCTCGGACACGGTGCGGTCGGCGGGCCCCTCGGCGAGCTCGAGGCCGGCGACGGAGAACCGCCCGAGATCCGTGTAGCGCCAGTTCTCGTCGCGCGCGCTGGGCCAGGGGGTGGCCTCGAAGGTGCGGAACGCCGCCCGCCGCTCCTCGGCGAGCCACGCAGGCTCGTCGCGGTCGCGGATCAGCGCCGAGAGCGCACCTTCGGTCAACGCTGCGGCGTCGGTCAGCGTCGCCACGTCAGCCGACGCTCCCTTCCATCTCGAGCTCGATCAGGCGGTTCAGCTCGACCGCGTACTCGAGCGGCAGCTCCTTCGCGACCGGCTCCAGGAAGCCGCGCACGATGAGCGCCATCGCCTCGTCCTCGGCCAAGCCACGCGACATCAGGTAGAAGATCTGCTCTTCGTTCAGCTTCGAGACGGTCGCCTCGTGACCGACGTGCGCGCTCTTCTCGTTGATCTCGATGTACGGGTACGTGTTGGTGCGCGAGGTGTCGTCGAGCAGCAGCGCGTCGCACTCCACGTTCGACTTCGCGTTCGTGGCGCCCTCGTGGATCTGGACCAGACCGCGGTAGCTGCTGCAGCCCTGCCCCTTCGAGATCGACTTCGACACCACCGAGCTCGTCGTGTTCGGGGCCGCGTGGATCACCTTCGCGCCGGCGTCCTGGTGCTGCCCGTCGCCGGCGAAGGCGATCGAGAGCACCTCGCCGTGCGCGCCGTTGCCCACCAGGTAGCAGCTCGGGTACTTCATCGTCACCTTCGAGCCGAGGTTCCCGTCCAGCCAGCCCATGCTGGCGTTGTCGTGCACCATGGCGCGCTGCGTGACGAGGTTGTAGACGTTGTGCGACCAGTTCTGGATCGTCGAGTAGCGGACGTTGGAGTTCGCCTTGGCGATGATCTCGATGACGCCCGAGTGGAAGCTGTCCGAGTTGTAGGTCGGAGCGGTGCAGCCCTCGATGTAGTGCGCCTTGGCGCCCTCTTCGACGATGATCAGCGTGCGCTCGAACTGGCCGATGTTCTCGGCGTTCAGCAGGAAGTACGCCTGCAGCGGAACGTCGACGTCGACACCGGCGGGCACGTACACGAACGAGCCCCCGGACCAGACCGCGCTGTTCACAGCCGCGTAGTAGTTGTCCTCGGGCGGGACGACGGTCGCGAAATGCTCCCGGAAGAGCTCGGGGTGCTCCTTCAGACCGGTGTCGGTGTCCAGGAAGACGACGCCGAGCTTCTCCCACTCCTCCTTGAGGTTGTGGTAGACCATCTCGCTCTCGTACTGAGCGCCGACGCCGGCGAGGACCTTCTGCTCCGCCTCGGGAATCCCGAGCCGGCGGTAGGTCTCGCGGACCTCTTCGGGGATCTCGTCCCACGAGTTCGTGGTGCCCTGACGCTCGTTGGGGCGGATGTAGAAGTAGATGTCGTCGAAGTCCAGGCCGGAGAGGTCGGGGCCCCACTTGGGCGGACCCTTCTTCTCGGCCACCTCGAACGCGCGCAGCCGGAAGTCGAGCATCCACTGGGGCTCGCCCTTGAAGTAGCTGATCTTCTCGATCACGCGCTTGTTCAGGCCCTTTTCGGACTTGTAGAAGTACGACTCGGGAAGCTGGAAGTCGTACTGCTTCTCGTGCTGCATGCCGGTCAGCTTGCCGGCGTCGGGATGCTCCATCGGGGCGTCTGCCACGTCGTCCCTCCTCGGGATGCGGGTCGGCGGGTGGACCGCCGGTCGGGGCGTGCGGCGAGGCGCAGCGGGTGCGCCGCCTCGCGGTCGGTCAGGCGCTGGCTGCCGCGACCTCGTCCTTGATCCAGTCGTAGCCCTTGGTGTCGAGCTCCATCGCGAGCTCCTTGTCGCCACTGGTGATGATCCGACCGTTCGACATGACGTGGACCCGGTCGGGCACGATGTAGTTCAGAAGGCGCTGGTAGTGGGTGATGACGAGCGCACCGAAGCCCGGGCCGCGAGCGGCGTTGACGCCCTGCGACACCGTCTTGAGCGCGTCCACGTCGAGGCCGGAGTCGGTCTCGTCGAGAATCGCGTAGCGAGGCTCGAGCACGAGCAGCTGCAGGATCTCGCTCCGCTTCTTCTCGCCGCCCGAGAAGCCTTCGTGCAGGTTGCGCTCGATGATCGACTCGTCCCAGTTGAGGGCGGCGACGGCGCGCTGAAGCTTCTCGTAGAACTCCATCACGCCGATCTCGTCGTCCTCCTCGCGCTTGGCGTTCAGCGCCAGGCGGAGGAAGTTCGCGATCGACACGCCGGGAACCTCGACCGGGTACTGGAACGCGAGGTAGAGACCTTCGCGCGCCCGCTCGTCCGGCTCCATCTCGAGCACGCTGGTGCCGTCGACGAGGACGTCGCCACCGGTGATCTCGTAGCTGGGGTCGCCGGCGATGACCTTCGCCAAGGTCGACTTTCCGCTGCCGTTCTGCCCCATCAGGGCGTGCACTTCGCCGGCCGGCACGATCAGGTCGACGCCTTTCAGAATCTCCGCGCCACCCGCGATGCGGGCGTGCAGATCACGGATCTCGAGACGGTTCTCGCTCATCGCAGCACCTCGTTCGTGTGGAGTGTATGTCCAGGTCCGAGACCACGGTCGCGTCGTCGGACTCGTTCCGAATTTGATGATATCAGGCCGGCCGCTAGAATGTGTAGTGCGCCGCTCAGGATGACGACTCGTCGCTTCCGCCGCCCAGCAGACGCCGCCACCACGGCACGGTCGCCGCATCGTCGCCCTTGGGCGCGGACGGTGCACCAGCGGCGTCGCCGGAGCCGGCGTCGGCGTCGGCGTCGCGTCCTCGCACGCGGGAGGACCGGCCGACCTGGGCACGGGCGTCCGCCGGTGACGCGCCCTCCGGCTCGCGACCCTCCGGCGTCGCCTCGCGCCACGCGGCGAGAAAGGCGGCGACGCTGTCGAACCGACGCTCCGGCAGGCGGACCAACGCGGTGCGGACCACCCGCGCGACGTCGCTCGGGAGGCCCTCGCGCAGCGAGCGCGGATCGCGAAAGAGGCCGGTCATGTGCGCGTGCATGAGCGCGTCGTACGTCTCGCCCGTGAAGGGGCGCTCTCCGGTGAGCACCTCGAACGCCAACACGCCCAGGCTGTACACGTCGCTTCGGACCGACGCGGGCGCGCCCTCGAAGATCTCGGGCGCCATGTAGAACGCGGTCCCCACACGGTCGCCGCTCTCCTCGGCCATGAACGCGCCGGTTCCGAAGTCGCCCAGCTTCGCCCGGCCGGCATCGGAGAGGAACACGTTGGCGGGCTTCACGTCGCGGTGGAGCACTTTGGCGTCGTGCGTGTACGCAAGCCCCACGGCGACGTCCTCGACGAGGCGCACCGCCTGCGCGAGCGGCAGCCGTCCGCGCTCCAGGAGCAGCTGGTCGAGGGTGCCTCCGGGACAGATCTCGAGGGCGAGGAACGCCCGCTCGCCGGTGGGATGTCCCGCGAGGGCCTTCACGACGTTCGCATGATCGAGGCGAAGCGTGATCATCACCTCGTTCTCGAACATCCTCCGCAGCAGCGGCCGGTCCGACAGCTCGGGGCGTGGCAGCTTCAGCGCCACCCGACCGAAGGTGTCGTGCTCGGCGAGGTACACGATCGCCGTGCGCCCCGCCCCCAGCCGGTGGAGGGGACGGTAGCCGATCGGCGTGCGCAGCGCGTCGTCGCGCTCGGCCACGAGCGAAGCCCTTCTAGAGGTCCAGCGCCTGGCCGGGCGCGAGCACGTCGCAGCGCGCGTCGGTCTCCGACGCGACGCGCGCTGCGAACGCCGCGGCGTCTTGGCGGATCGGCGGGAAGGTGTCGTAGTGGATCGGGACGACGCGACGCGGCGCCAGGAGACGCACCGCCTCGAGCGCGTCGTCCGGTCCCATCGTGAAGTGATCGCCGATGGGTACCAGCGCCAGGTCCAGGAGCCTGCGTCCCACGAGGGCCAGGTCGGAGAACAACGCCGTGTCGCCCGCATGGTAGATGCGCAGCCCGTCCGCCTCGATCAGGATCCCGGCCGGCATTCCGCCGTAGCTTCCGTCGGGAAGCGAGTTCGAGTGCCAGGCGGGGTGCAGCGACACGCGACCGAAGGCCAGATCGAGCCCGCCGCCGAGGTTGATGCCGACGGCGTCCTCGACACCTTGTCCTGCGAGCCAGCCCGCGATCTCGACGCTGGCGACGACCTTCGCTCCGGCGGCCTTCGCCAGCGCGACCGTGTCGCCGACGTGGTCGCCGTGGCCGTGCGTGAGGAGAATGTGCGTGGGCGCGAGCTCACGCCGACCGACGGTGGCCAGCGGATTGCCGGTGAGGAACGGATCGACGAGGACGTCGCTGTCACCGATCTCGAGGCGTACCGCGGCATGGCCGAGAAACGTCAGTCGCATGGCACCTCCCAAGAGCCGTACGGCGAACGAAGGGTTCGATGCGGTCCGTCCGTTATCGGACGCTACCACGCGTCGGCGGGGCCCCGAATGTCGCCCGCATCGGAACGTGGGCCTTCCGGCTCCGTCTCGAGCCTGGCCTCGAGGCTGGGGATTCGGGCGACGAAGCGGGTGCCGCCGCCGTTCCGGCGCTCTGCCCGGAGCGATCCGTCGTGCGCCTCCACGACGGCTCTGGCGACGACGAGTCCGAGGCCGTTGCCGCCCGGCCTCCGGCTGACGTGCCGCTCGAAGATGCGCTCTTCCTCGCCAGGAGCCACGCCGACGCCGCGATCGAGGACCTCGAGAACGACGTCCGCGCCCTCCTCCCTCAGCTCCGCACGCACCTCGCTCGGATCGCCGCCCGCCTGGAGCGCGTTTCGGAGCAGATTCCTGACGGCCTGCCGAAGCCGCTCCGGGCTTCCGAGCAGCTCCGGCTCGCTGTGCGCGACGACGCGAACGGGCGGCATCTCCGTCGCGACGCCGCGAACGAGCTCGGCCAGCTCGACGGTCCGGAGATCCATATCGCGCTCGAGCTCGCCCCGCGCCAAGGTCAGCAGATCCCGGCTGGTGTGCAACAGCTCGTCCGCCGCTTCCCGCGCCGACCGCACCTCCGCGGACGGATCACGGGCCTCGACCGCACGGAGCCGTCCCGCCACGACCGATAGCGGCGCCGCCAGCTCGTGGGCGACCTCGGCCAGCGCGTCCCGCTCGGCCTGTTGCCGGTCGCGGATCGCCTGCATGGCGGCGTCGAGCGCACGCGCCAGCCGCCCGACCTCGTCTTCGCGCGTCGCGCTCCGCAGCCCGGTCGCCAGCTCCGGACGCGACGGGTCGATCGTGTCCGCATCACGAACCAACCGCTGAAGGGGCGCCAGAGCACGCTGAAGAAGCCCCAGCGCGAGCAGCGTCGAAGCGACCGCCAGTGCGGCGCCACCCGTCGCCATCGAGCGCCAGAGCGTCCGCCGGGCGGCGAGCACCGGCTCGAAGCTCACGCCGATGCGGATCGTTCCCACCGCGAGGCCGCTGGGCAGTCGCCACGGAGCGCTGGCGACGAGCCACTCGCTACCGCTGTCCAGACGGACCCGTTCGGGCTCGGTCCGCAGCGGCAGTCGCTGGTCGACGTCGGGAGGCAGCTGCACCGTGCCCTCCGCGTCCACGAAGTGCAGCACCAGCCCGAGCTCCTCGTCGAGGAAGGAGGCTCCGAGCTGCGACCGCTCGACCAGCGTCTCGACCCGTCTGAGCTCGCGTACGACGAGCGCATCGAGCTGGGCACGCTGCTGCCGCACGAACAGCACGTCGACCGCGCCAGCGAACGCCACGAGCGCCACGAGCACGCTGCCGGCCACGAGCAGCCCCAGCCGGGTCCTCAGCACGGAGCGTGCCTTCTTCGTGGGTGGGCACTCACCGGAGCATGTACCCCTTGCCGCGGACGGTTCGGATGCGGGCCTCCGCGCCAAGCTGCTCCAGCTTGCGACGGAGGTGGTGGACGAACACCTCGACGGTGTTGCTGCCCGGACGCTCGGTTTCGGCGTAGAGCGTCCGCTCGATCTCTTCGCGCGGAAACAGACGGCCGGGATGCTCCACGAGCAGGCGGAGCAGCGCGAACTCGCGCTCGGGCAGGATCGCCTCGCCGCCCGGACCCCGGGCCGCCGACGCGGCGGGGTCGAGCACGAGGTCGAGGTGGCTGGGCCGGTCGGGCTTCAGGCGCTCGCGGAGCCGGACGTGAACGCGTGCGAGCAGCTCCGGCACGCTGAACGGCTTGGTCATGTAGTCCGCAGCGCCCGCGTACAGACCGCGAACGCGGCTGTCGACGTCCGCCCGCGCGGTCAGCATGAGGATCGGGAGGTCGCGTCGAGCCCTCAAACGCTCGGCGACCTCGAGCCCGTCGCCGTCGGGAAGGCTCAGATCCAGGACGAGCAGATCGTACGGTTCCTCCTCGGCGCGGTAGAGACCCTCGCCGGCCGTACCGACCGCGACCACGACGTGCCCGTCGGTGGCGAGCTCCTGCTCGAGCAACGACCGCAGCCGTGCGTCGTCCTCGACGACGAGGATCCGAGCGGACGGTCGAGCGGCGCGCGAAGCGGCGACGGACGTCATCGACACGACCCCTCAATCGTCCGCATCGTCGTCATCGTCGTCGTCATCGTCGGCGTCATCGGCGTCGTCTTCGTCATCGGCGTCCGCGTCGTCCGACTCATCGCCGTCGGCGTCATCGTCGTCGTCGCGATCGTCATCGTCGCGATCGTCATCGTCGTCGTCATCGCCGTCGTCGTCATGGTCGTCGTCCACGTCGTCGTCGCGGGACGGCTCGTCGTCACGGCGGTCGTCGTCCGGGTCGGATCGCGGGCGGGGGTCGTCCACCCGCTCGAGCACGAGCGTGACGCCTCGCAGCACGAGCCAGTCCTCCAGGGAGCGTTCCGAGAGCCCGTCGCTCACCGTGATCCCGCGCTCGGTCAGCCGACCCTCCAAGCGGGCGAACGTGCCGTTCGGCGTGATCAACACGAGCAGGAGGTCGTCGACCTCGTCGCGATCGACGACGGACAACCGCAAGGCGTTCTCCTCGACGCGCCCATAACCGACGAGTCGCCGCCCGAGCCGATCGGTCACGACGGCCTCTGCGCCGTCGGGAATCGGTCCGAGGCTCGCCGCGCCGGGAACGTCCTGTCCCCACGCGCTCGCCTGCACCAGCGCCAGCACGAGACCCACCACGAGCAGCACGGCTCGGGATGGGATGCGGTTTTCAAGCTGGATCGTTCGTGGGCGGGTCACGATGCCGTCATCCTACGATCGTGGAGCGGCGTTCGCCGCCCCACGATGCGCCCCTCTACCTAGGTTCGTGGCGTCGAAGCGACGACTTCAGTCGTCGTCGTCATCGTCGTCGTCATCGTCGTCGT
>Ga0209943_1000508_pt1 | contig 27053 bp, 20 predicted proteins | sample SalPonR1_B_D2_MG_FD_185698 | JGI IMG/M metagenome (GOLD analysis project Ga0209943, IMG submission 185698) | Salt pond soil microbial communities from South San Francisco under conditions of wetland restoration - Salt Pond MetaG R1_B_D2_MG... ... | reverse complement strand
TAAGGTAAAAGATGAAATCAAATATATTTATATTTTTAAAAAATATAAGAAAAATCCTAAAAACCTGCAGTACTTTCATGTTTTCCACAGGTTTTTGGATTTTAATTATCTATTATTTAATTTTTACTAAATTTTAAATTTAAGGATTAACACTTCAAAAACATAAGAATTGAAGTTTACATGATAGGACAAGTGTCATAAATGTAAATTGACTAAAAACAAATATAATACAATATTTATACCCCAAAAAAGGTATAAATCGGGTCAAACCTAAAGATATCTGATTTCATTGTTTAAATTGATATTTGTTGAATAAACTTTTAACATTTTGACTTAAAGTAATATGAAAAATTAATTTTCGTTGCTACGTTCCTAATTCAGGTATAAATATATTTTTATTTTAAAAAATCAAAATCTCACAATAAATCCAGGTTTAGGAAGTTCTTCAGCTTCAATTACATCAAGTATAGCTGCATTATCTTCTAAATGATAGACTGCTACTTCGCCAATTGGTACTGTCATTGGATCATCTAAACCAGCCACATCAACCATCTTAATTAGCGAACCTCTTTGACCTTTACTTAAATCATCAGCCCTACCAATATTAACTACAAGCCTATCACCTATAAGCTCTAAAACCTGACCTTCTAAAGATGCTATTTCTCCTCTAGCCTCAGAAGGATCCGGCATATTTTCTATAAAATTATTAACAAAATCTTCATTGGCAACATTTATACTTTTGCCTAAAGCTGAATTTGCAAATGAAGAACTTCCAAAGGAAAATCCTTTTAGATCTGATACTGAAAAACCTGTATCTGTCTCACTTCCTACACCTGTAAAAGATAAAAGAATTTCAGCTGTTTCAGTATCTACCATTCTACCTGTATACTCAACATCAACTACTACTGCAGATAAAGTTAATGGCCCTACTTGTATTCCCCCTTTATCACTTATCTCCATTCTATTAACAGTTCCTAAAATAAGAGCTTCTACACCAAGAATTCTCCCTATTTCAGCCGCACTATAATTATCTACCCTTCCAGTCAAACCAAAATCCTGCTCAGTTAACACTTCTTCAACTCTGGTTCTCTCAATTACACTAATTCCTTCTGTTCCAACTAAATCATTAGTTATCTGTTCAGTAATACCTTGTAATATTTCACTCCTTTTAAAATTATATCTGGTCCAGTTAATATTACCGCCCTCAAAAGTTAAAACAGCAATCCTTGTATCTGCTGATGAAACGACCTCTGCGCTAATTAAAGGAAATATCAATAAAATAAGCAGCATTAAAATACTTACACGAATTTTTTTCATTTAACTCACTCCTGTTTTCAATTTCCGGCTTTACCTAGATTGACATCAATCTTATTCATATCCCGACTTATTCTCACACTCATCTCCCAGGACTCATATCCTCCCATATAAATTCTAACCTTATGAATGCCGAGTTCTAAAGGTATTTCAAAAGGAGTATTGCCCACATAAAGACCATCAACTTCTATGCTTGCTCCAGAAGGTGTGGAAGTAAAACTTACCTGCACCTTTTCGCCACTCTCTGAATCAGCAAATTTATAACTATTGATATCCCTCTCAAACTCATTAACAATTCTATTTATAAGATCATCACTTGCTGCCCTAACGTCTATAGAACTCGCACTTTCCCCTTGAAACTCTTTTTTTACATTATATGAGTTGGCCATTTCAATAATTCCAGTCGTAACATTAATTAATCTAATACTGCTTTCCATACTTGCTTTGACACGATACAAAGTGGTGCCATAACCTGAAAATTTTTCCTCATTAATAGATAAAGTATTCAAGGTTCCAGTTATAATATGATCTGCCCCAATTAATTTACCAAGTTCAATTGCAGTTTCTGATTCATCAACAAGTCCTGATAAAGAGAACTTCTGTTCTTCAATAATCTCGCTAATTTTATCTTTTTCTACAACCCTAAATTTATCTGAGTTAGTCAAAAGAGTATTAAGTCTATCCTGAACTGTCTTTTCAATACCTCTAGTCTGATAATAATATCTTCCAATCGAATTTTCAAATTCTATTATTGCTACGGTTCTAACTTCTGCAGCCTGCACATTAATTGATATCAACAATATAAATATCATGGAAAGCGTAAAAACCAACAATTTTTTATTCATAAAAATCAACTCCAAATTTATTTCATCATACTACAATAATTAATCGTTAAAACTAGCCCTAATAATATTACTTGATACTTTCTCTATAGAAAGATCTAAATCCCACCAATTAAGTGCTTCAGCAAAATTATATGTAGGCAGTCCTGTCACCACATCAAAAGTAATTGTATTATTTTCAAAGCCACGCATAAAAACTTCCTCAGTAAGCCTTATAGCTTTTAAACGTCTTTTTAAAAATTCAACATCTAAAAAATTACTTCTGTCAAGAATCACCCTGATAGTATGGCCTGAAGCCGAAACATCTTCAGCTAATTTATTTAATACCTGTTCAGCTATAACCTCCCCTGTTTGGTTAGCTGCATCTAAGATTGCCTGATCCCTCTGGATATGCATACCTTTCTCATTTCCGCTATGACTTGATATTACCTCAGACAAATCTGCATTTAAGACTTCAATGTTCGCCTGACAGCTATAAGTAATAAGCCCTTCATATTCATTCACAAATAGAGATTTAGCTTTTCCAACTACCAGATAAGTTGTATCAAACCAATTACCAAGATCTAAAACATACTGATTATTTCCATCAATAATTTCCTGAAGAAGATTAAGCTGTTGACTATTATCATATATATCTTTGCTAACAATTTCAAAACCACTATTTGATAATCTTTGAATAATTTTATTTTCAACAGGAGAAGGTTGCAATTTATTACCATCTATTTTTGGAATAGCTACAGCCACTCTCGGATTACCTCTCTGCTGAATTGCAAGCTGAAGTGCCTGAAGATCATCTTCAATATCTTCTTCTTTAACGGTCATATTAACAACAACTACAAGCATATTGCCATCTTTTCTTTCTTCCATAATTGAATAATTTGAAACATAACCTCTAGTCTGAGATAAAACAGAATCTTCAATAAGATCAAAATTATGAAGAATAGTTCTGGAATCAATATATCCTCCAAGAACCTGTTCTACCCCTCGACGAATTGCATCAAGAACCGCCTCATCTCTAGCTTTAACTAAATCATCTCTTTGAGCAGCATATCCCTCTATAGTTACTTCTGTCCCATCATCTTGAGCATATAATACTGGAGATAAAAATATTACTAAAAGGATTAGTAAAACAAATATTTTATTATAATGAGAAATAATTTCACCCCTTCTCTTGTTTTATTTATTTAAAATAACCTCTTCAAAATAAGTCTCTTCTGGAAATAAAGCTAAAGCAAAAGCTGCCATCTCAATTGCATCCTCCTGAAAATTATTATTATCCAATAATCTCACCAATTCTTTAAATTCTTGAAAATCATAAGCCCTATATAAGTTTATATCCTCATAATTTAATATTTTATCTAAACTTTCTCTAGCATGATTTTCTTCGCTGATTTCTGAATAATATTTCGCACTTTTAAGCAAAGCCACTAACTGAAAAGATTTATTCTCCGTTTCACTGTAAATTAGATTGAGTCTATTAATTGCCCTATAAGTTTCACCATTATAATGTAAAAAATCTGATTTTAAGATTAAATACCGATAAAAACCCTGACCTATTTCAAAATCATGCACCTGATAATTAAGCCCATTAATAGGTGCTTTAATTAAAACAGCTGTCATTCCATTATTCTCCATTGTTTTCTTTTCTTCAATACTTCCTATTGAATAATCAGTCTGATTAGCTAATAAATAATGAGCCAAGTCATATTTAATATCTTTATTATAAGCTATATCAGATAAATCTCTCATTATTTTTTGATGAAATAGCCCTCTAGTCGCTAGCAAACTGGCAGCATCTCCAACACTTTCACTTTGAGCAGATATAATAGCCAGGCTCCACTGTATTTCGTGATCTGAAGTAGTAGTTAAAATTTCTCCAGAAGGAGCCCTATAACTATTAGAAATCAAGCTTCCTTCAATTTCCACAGGAATATCACTTAAAAACTCACCTATAACCTGCTCTTCTTCCCCCGTGCCAATCCAGGCATTAACAGGCAAGGCAAGGCTTACTATAATAAATAAGGCGTTTATCAATACCAGCTTATTCGCTCTGAATATCCTAAATATTTTAGAGCTCTTCAGATGGACTCACCTCACCACTCGGTCCTTGTTCTGTATCATCATCTCCAGATTTATATTCATCAGATAAAATTTCATCATCCGATTCTTCAGATTCAGAATCACTTGCACCTGGATTCTGCATCTGCTCATAAAAATCCTCAGCTTCTTGAGATATATTAGGTAAATATACAGAAATAGCATACATCCAACTGCCATCTTCATATAATTGAGTATTTACACCAGGCGGAAATCTGCCTTCCCTAAAACTCTGATATGCATTTGTCTGTTGAATCTTTGTTGTAAAGGTCTTCTTTGCTTCACCTAATATTTTTCTTTCTACAATTTCACCATTATTATCTCTAATTAACTCATAATCTTGATGCTGAAATTCTCGAGACATCATATATCCACCCTGCCAGGCCATTTCATCCCCTTCAATAATACCTACCATTGCATCCAGAGATCTCATTTGAGCAGCCCTCTGAGCTCCCTGCTTCATAGTAGCTTCAACATTCGGATCATCATGGCTTAAAATTATTTCACTGCCAAAACTAACAATTGCAATTTCTCCAGTTTCTGGAACAGTAATAACTCTACCTCCAAGAGGAGGAACAACCCCATTATTAACCTGTTTTAAAATATAATCTAAACCTTCATTTATAGATGCACTCTGTACTAAACCGCCTGACACATTTGCTACCGCAGCTAAAGTCTTATTTGAAGTAGCTATCGTAACAGTCACAGTCTGTGAGTCCGTATCATCTTTCACATCATATATTACATAACCTCTTAATAGTGCTTCTGTAGCCTGAACTATATCTTCATCATAGTTCTGAGCTATATTTGCAACTGTATCTGTTGATGTAACAACATTATCTATATGTTCAAGCAACTTTTCCTTAGCCATACTTTCTCCACCTCTTAAACCTCTTGCCAGCTCAGCTTTAGCCTTAGTATATGCAATAACATAGGCTAACCTTTTTTCAAGTAATGTAGCATCAGGATTTTCATGAGTCTGATATCTATGACTTCCTCCTGCTAAATATCCAATACCAGATGGAAACTCAACTGTTTTAAAATTCTGCTGTATAAAATCCAATTCCTGATTAGCATGATTAAAACCATCCTGAGCTGTCTCAGCAGTTACAACTCCATTTTCTTCTGCCACTTTCCCTTCAACTTCAGTTGAGCCACCTTCAACCGGTGGTATAAAGTCATCTGCAGATATAGCTAAAGCCTGTTCCCCTCTGCCTAATATCAACACCAATAAAGATAACGAAAGAATAATTACTAAAGTTTTTTTCATCAAATCTCCTCCTGTTATTTGAACGTTTGTTAAATATTTTCTGCCTAATATAATCCCAAACCTTGTCTTTTTTTTATGATTAAAATTTATCTATAAACAAAACATAAAACTAAGAAAGGTGGCTAAAATTATGTCTCAAATTATTATCTGGTTATTATTCTTACACAAATTACGAGAACTTTTATAAAATATCTCTTTGTGCTTCTAACCTGTCAAAACATCATTCCAAAAGTAAATACCCTTTAAAAATGTTAATGAAAGTAACATATTTTTTAGCTCTTGCTAAAGAAGCTATCTCAAAAATTATTAAATTAATTTTGGTGAATTAGCTGGATGATAGTAAATTAAATTATTCCACTAATTTTACAGTTAGTAGTAAAAAAATATAATCACAAAATCAACTGAGGCAATACTGCACATTTTTTAACCAACTCTAAAAACTGTGAACTTAAATTGAAACGTTGGATCAAATTTCAAAAAAGCAAACACTGTTATATCCAATAAAAGACAATATGAGATAGATTAGACTTATAAAATGATGGATTAAAAAATGTAAAATACTTTCTAAACAAAGAGAAGGATTTGCAGGATTGCCTTCTTTATTTAAAAGAAAATATAATGTTGATTCTGTGCCTATCATGTTAATAGTGCGTTCAAATTTTACTTTGGAATTAAAGTATGCGCAAGTAATATTAAAAAATTTTTCAAAAGAACAAAAGTAGTTAATGGTTAAGGACTATCTCTATCTATATTTAATTTTTAACTAATTTAATTTAGATTTTCTGTTTTGTTTATTATATAGATTCATTTATTTAAGTTTTTTTGTTCTAAACAAATAATAAAATTTAGACCTTCCTTTTTACTCATGTGCTTCCCAAAAAATTATATATATATACTATCATATTATATATAATTGTATGATAGTTAAAAGATTCCTTCAAGTATTTTATGTTACTATGTTTTATGGTTATCCCCCAAAAAGGTTAAATATATTTCTTATATAACCAAATAATACCAATGTAATGTCTTTTGCAAATTACTTTTATCATCCTTAAATTAATTAAACTAATTCCCTATAATCCTTTATATGACAGTCTTTATATGATATAATATATTTAAAGATTAAAGCGAAAGGATGGTATGATGTTTGTAAAAAATAGTTATCAGCAATTAAGTTTATACGATTCATTTGATGATATGCCTAAATATCTACAGGATTATCTCCTTAACTCCTGGGCTCATACTTTTCAAAAAAATATCTTTCCCGCTATCAATGAAGAACGTTTTGCTGTTTGATACAGTGATAAAGGGTCCAGGCCAAATACTCCTGTTAATATAATTATTAGCAGCCTGATTATAAAAGAACTTTTTGATCTCACTGATGAAAGGCTTGTAGCTAATATTCATCTAAGTATGGAGTTCCAATATGCCTTAAGGTTAACCAGTGAAAAAAGACCTCCTGTCTCTAAAAATACGTTCTTTAACTTTAGAAAACGAGTTAGAGATTACTATCAAGAAAATGGTATAGATTTAACACAGCAAGAAGTTGAAGCTTTAGCAGATATCATTGCCAACCACTTAGAGATCGAAGGTAACAAAGCAAGGGTTGATTGCTTTATGGTATCTTCCTCCGTCCGAGAATTATCCAGAATAGAGCTTGTCTATTCGGTAAATGCCAAGTTCATCAAAATGCTTTCTAAATCATTTGAGGATTTGATACCTGAAGATCTGGAAGTCTATCTTAATAAATCACACCGTAATGATGTCATCTATCGCACCAAAAGTGATGAAACCAAAAGTAAACTAGAAAAACTTTTAGAAGATGCAAAGACTCTTTATGATAAAGCAGTTAGTACTGGCGGTAAAGTTATTGAAACCGAAGAATTCCTTTTACTAAAAAGAATGCTCGGTGAGCAGACTCAAGATGATGATTTTGATAATATTGATCCGAAAGATGGTAAGGATTTAAAATCTGATACTTTACAAAATCCCAGTGATCCTAATGCTACCTACCGGAAAAAATATGAAGCTAACATCGGATATACAGCAAATGTCGTTGAAGTTTTTGATGAAGACAATTCTGTAATAAAAAGTTATGATTTTAAACCCAATATATATTCTGATCAAGATTTTAGTGCTGATACTTTAGAAAAACTGAGTAATGATCAAACCCTAAATGTTAGTATTGATAACCCCTTAAAAATCTTAATGGATGGAGCTTATTATACATATGAACTTGCAAACGAGGCTTTAACTTTAGGTATTAAGTTTATGCCCGGTGAATTAACAGGTAAAAAACCAGCTGCTGATAAAATGACTTATTATGAAAATTTCAATCTGGACTCTAACTTTGAAAATATCGTAAGCTGTACAAATGATATTAAACCTAAGTATCAAGAAAAAGATGAAGATAACAATTCATTTTATGCTATATTTTCAAAAGAAGCCTGTAATAACTGTCCAAAGCAAAGTCAGTGTAGAATTAAAAGCAATAAAAAACACAATTCAGTTAGTTTTAGTGAAAAACGTTATGAAATGGGCCGACTAAGAAAAACGATGGGTGAAAAAGAATATATTAAAGAATGCAATCAAAGAGCTGGTATAGAAGGTATTCCTTCTGTATTTAGACGTAAATACAATGTTGATAACATGCCTGTGATGGGTGAACTATGTCAAAAAATCTGGTTTGGATTTAAAGTTGCAGCAGTAAACTTCAAAAAGTTGTTCAAAGGATTAAAATTAGCCACCACATAGGACAGGAGAAACATTTTTATCTTCAGATATATTATTTTTCATGATTAAAAATCTATTTACTGGTGAATTACTAAAAAATTTTATTATTAGAGATATTTATTTGGACTTTTTGGGGACTAACCATATACTAACTTGTTCTTAAATATCATAATATTAAGAATATTATTTCCCATTACTTTAAACAATAATTCATTTGGAAAATTTCATATTGTCATACAATTTTTATATTTTATTCATATCATTTGATTTGATCGAAAGTCATCTGCCAATACTTTTTCATATCAAAATATTTGTTTTTCAAACTTTATATAATTGTTTTATATTTTTTTATAACTGAAAAGTTAGTTCCTATAAAAATAAAAAAAGACTCTTATCTAGAGTCATAAATGGCGGGAACGTGTGGGAATCGAACCCACCAAAGGCCGGTCTGCCGACCTCCCATCGGATTTGAAGTCCGAGATGTCCACCATGGACACAGCCGCTCCCTTATGTTTGTATTCAAAAACTATTATAATATATTGATCAAATAATGTAAATTAATCTTTTAAAATTCTTTTCTCTCCTTTTCTAATAGTAATATTTATTTGATCAAAATATTCAAGTAAAGCCAGAGTATATCTCCTGCTACTTGCAAGTAGATCCCTGTATTCAGCTAAGGTTATAGATTTATTTTCTTTTAAATATTTAATCAAAATATTTTCAGCTTCATCTACAGCGCTGGAAATAAAAAACAAATCTTCTTTAATATGAATCAATTTTCCTATATCAACTAAATAATTAAATACTTCTTCTCTTTTGCTACCTATTTTAATTATTGCTTCTGAATTAGGAGGCATAAACTTTCTTTCCTTAAATTCATTAATAATTTTCTCTTTTATTTCATTTTCTTTTTTAGATAACTGAACTTTATAATCAAACCTCTTCACATAAGAACCCTTGACTTTTATTTTTCTTTTCTTTTTCAAATCACCTAATAATTGATTGAACTCCATATTATTAAACTTTATTGATAATTTTGTTCTAAGTTCTTCTTTAAATAAACCTATTTTAAGTTTATTCATCTCATGAAATTTATTAAGTATATCTACAACTTCTTCTTTTAGATCATTATAATTATCATCATGGATCCAGGTATCTTGGCTACCTTTTTCAAACAATACTACTTTTTCTTCTTTAATTAATTTGTTGAAAATATTTTTTATCTTTTCTTTTTTCAAACTGCTTTTTTTTATAAGAAAATTATAATCGATAGTTCTATGATTATTTATTTTTAATATATATTCTAGTCTATCTTTATCATTAAAACTTTCTTTTTTCTGTAATTCATCTATCACATCTGTATCAAATCTTTTCCTAAGATGGGGATGGATATCTAATACATTTCCCCCACCTAAAGTATTCATCGGTGAAAATCTCCTTATGACATAACTTTCCTTAAAACGAGCTACAACTTTTTTATCTAATCTATATTGGACAAGACCACTTTCACCCGGTAATAATTCATTTTTATCAAGTAGGTGTACTCTACCAATAACTTCATTTGCATTAATATAGAATCTTATTCTATCGCCATTTTCTAATATTGAAGGGGCATTTTCTAAAATTTTTAGTCTACAGTCTAAAAATTGCGTATTCATCAGACTATCAGGAGTTGCTAACACACACCCCCTTTTTATTTCATTTTTATCTACCCCAGATATATTTATACCTACTCTCTGACCGGGTAAAGCAGCTAAAGCTTTAATGTTATGGACTTCTAAACTTCTCACCCTGGCCTTCTTATGTGAGGGATAGAACATTAAGTTATCATCAACTTCAATTTTACCACTAACTAAGGTTCCGGTTACAATTGTTCCATGTCCTTTAACAGAAAAGACTCTATCTATGGGATAATAGACATTACCAGTCAGCTCTTTTCCCTCCATTTGATCTATAATATTGATTAACATATCTTTTAACTTATCTAAGCCTATATTCTCTTGAGCAGATACAGGAACTAAGGGAACGTCTTTTAAAAAAGTATCTGATAATTTTTCTTTAATATCCGTAATCATTAAATCTAACCATTCTTCTTTTACCAAATCAATCTTAGTTACAACAATTATACTTTTTTTTACGTTAAGCAAACTCAAAATATCAAGATGCTCTCGGGTTTGAGGCATCACACCTTCATCTGCAGAAATGACTAATAAGGCAATATCAACTCCGCCTGCTCCTGCTAACATATTCTTGATGAATTTTTCATGACCTGGTACATCAATTATTCCCAGTGTATAATCATCACTTAACTGAAAATTAGTGAAACCTAAATCAATAGAGATTCCTCTCTTTTTCTCTTCTGATAAGCGGTCTGTATCTGTACCGCTTATAGCTTGAATAAGTTTGGTTTTACCATGATCAATATGCCCTGCCGTACCTATTATAAAATTTTTGGTAGACATATCTACTTCCTCCTATTTTCAATAACTTTTTGGAAAGCACCTACAATAAGATCTAATTGTTTTTCTTTTACAGTCCTCAAATCAAATAACATGAAATCATCCTGTAAACGAGTAAAAATGGGAGGATTATTCATTCTTAATTGATAAGATAGATCATTTAAGGTTCTATCTTTTAGTTTCACTTTTGTTACATAAGTGGGTATGCTTTGAACCGGGAAAGCCCCACCCCCTGTTTTAGAAAAATCTTTTTCAACTATAATCATAACTTTTTTATTGTCGATTTTGTATATTTTTTCTTTCAATTTTTCCGCTCTGGTTTTTATTATTTCAATATCTTCATTTAACATTTTCAGGGTGGGAATCACTTCTCTATCTTCTTTTTTTATATAAGCCTTTAAGGTGGCTTCCAAGGCAGACAAAGTAAATTTATCGACTCTTAACGCCCTTGTAAGAGGATTCTTTTTCAGCTTATCTATGAACTCTTTATGGCCAACTATTATTCCAGACTGGGGGCCACCCAGAAGTTTATCACCACTAAATGATACTAGATCAGCGCCCTTTTTAATCTTATCTGCTACGGTTGGCTCATTTAATAATCCCAAGTCAGATAGATCTCTTATTATCCCACTGCCTAAATCTTCTACAACAGGTAAATCATACTTTTTTCCCAATTTAACAAGTTTTTCTAATTTCACTTCTGCTGTAAAACCCATAATACGATAATTGCTGGTATGAACCTTTAATAACAGAGCAGTGTTCTCACTTATGTTTTTTTCATAATCATTTAAATAAACTTTGTTTGTAGCTCCAACTTCAATTAATTTAGCACCGCTTTTTTCCATTACTTCCGGGATTCTAAAAGAACCTCCAACCTCAACCATTTCCCCTCTGGATAATATAACTTCTTTATTTTTTGCAAATGTATCTAATATTAATAAAACAGCTGCAGCATTGTTATTGACAACCATACCGTCTTCTGCTGCACTTAAAGCAATAAGTAATTCGCGAACATTATTGTAGCGGGAGCCTCTTTGTCCTGTTTCTTTATCTATTTCTAAAGTTGAATAATTTTCTGCAACATCTATCATGGATTGTACGGCTTCTTTAGACAAAAGGGATCTACCTAAATTAGTATGCACAATAGTTCCAGTTGCGTTTATAACTGGCTCTAAATTGGGTTTTAAATAATTATGCAAGTAATCACTTATCTCCTCTATTAAAGTTGAAATGCTTAAATCCAATTCCTTATTTTTTAAATCGGTTTTTTTTGCCTTTGAGATAAAGTTTCTTTTCTTGCCGAGAATATTTCTTGTTACCTTTAATACTAAGTCATGGTTGTAAGTTTTAATTAATTTTTTGCCCTTATTACTTTCTAATAAATCATTGACTGCCGGAATTTTTTTGAATAGCTCTTTTCTCATTTTTATCCCTCTTTTTTAGCAATATCATCAATAACATTTAAAGCATAATTTACTTCATCTAATGTATTAAAAAAACTGAAACTAAATCTTACCATCCCTTTGTCAACAGTTCCCATTTCCTTATGTAAAAATGGAGCACAGTGTAGTCCACTCCTCACAGATATATTATATTCATTTTGCAGTAAATAAGCAAATTTAGCAGCACTTAGATTACTCAAATTAATACTTAATACCCCAACTTTTTGCTTTAAATCTCTACTTCCATAAATAACTATATTTTTAATCTCACTTAAACCTTCAATAAAATTCTTAAGTAAATTTATCTCATGTTTATAAATCTTATTTATCTCTGTTTTCCTTATAAAATCAAGGCCAGCTCCAAGGCCTATAATTCCTAGTGTATTCATAGTACCACTTTCATATTTATCAGGCATAACTTCAGGCTGAGAGGTGTTTAATGAATTACTACCCGTACCACCTTCCATCAAAGTATCTAAATTAATGTTCTTCCTAATAAAAAGGCTGCCAATTCCCGGCGGTCCGTAAAGAGATTTATGACCAGGTATAGATAGCATATCAACTTTTATCTGATTGAGATTAATCTCTAAAACTCCAGCTGTTTGTGCTGCATCTAATAATATTTTTATATTATTTTGTTGGGCAAAATCTGCGATTTCTCGTATATTGTTAACAGTTCCTAATACATTAGAAGCATGTGATATAACTATTAAAGCAGTACTATCTTTTATTACATCTTCAATCATTGCCCTTTCAATAATTCCTTTTTTATTGAAACTCAAATAGTCAACAGTAATCCTGCCTTCTTTTATTAAATCATTGAGGGGACGGATTACTGAATTATGTTCTAATCTTGTGGAGATTACATGATCACCTCGATTTAATAAGCCTTTAATTGCTAAATTAAGAGACTCAGTCGCACCAGAGGTGAAAACAAAGCGGGAAGAATCTTTTTGTCCAAAAAAATTGGCCAATTTTTCCCTTGTATCGAATATTTTCCTATTTATATTCATTGTCTTTAAATCCTGAGATCTGCCTGGATTAACACCCTCTTGTCTGAAAAATGCATTTACTTCTTTATAAACATTCTCGGGTTTTGGCCAAGTGGTTGCAGCATTATTAAAATAAACCATAAATAAATATACCCTTCTTTCTTTATAATTATTTTTATATTAAATTCGAAGCTCCTAATATTTGCATTTTTTTTGCAAAAATTCCTGATTAACTACTCTTTTTAAATACTAAACCCCAATACATGAGGTTTTTTATAATTCTCTAATTTAAAACCTACACAAAAAGTATCATTTCGACGTTTAATATATTTTTTCAAAAACATTGATGTAGTATAAAACTAGTTAATATTATATAGGTAAAATATTATACTTTAAAAGTTCTGAACTTAGTCAGCATATAATATATTTTTATAATATTTTTACTAAGCTTGTTGTTTTTAATATTATTTTCTTAACCAATCTATATTTTTCTATTCTCCAATAATAACGACAAGTCCTGCTTTTTATATTAACTGATTAAATCACTACATTATCATTCAATCATATAAATTTAACATCGCTTTATACCTCTATAGTATTTTTTTAATTTAAACAAAAATTATCAAATATTTTTATTATTTTAATTGAAATAGCAGGAAGATTTAATATTATATAGAATACTTCTAATTAATGAAATTAATAATAATCACAAATATGGGGAGGTGTATATAATGAAACCATGGAGATGCCAAATATGTGGTGAAACCTATTTGGGAGATAATTCTGTAGACCGATGTCCATTCTGTGGGGCAGAAGGAGAATATTTAAAATCTGCTGCTCACTATTTAGATTATGGTGTGGTAGAAATGAGTAAACAGAGCCGTAAAGATTGTTTACATGCCCTTGATTTAGAAAACGATAATACTGTTTTTTATAGCAAATGCACGGAAGCCGCTGAAAATCAAATTTCTAAAGCAATCTTTAAAAGGTTAGGAAAACAAGAAGCAGAACATGCAGAGCTTTTAGAAGATATGCTGGGTGAAGTGGAAGTAGAAATGCCTGATCCAGACATACCTGATAATGATTTTGATCGTTTTGCAGAAGCAAATAAACATGAGAAAAGAGCAATTAATTTCTATTTAGAAGTGGCTAAAAGAGCTCCTGAGCCAAGAGTTCAACAAGTATTTAGAGCACTATCTGATATTGAAACAGAACATCTAACAATGGCTAATACATATAAATAACTTCTTGTTTTTTTGAAAAAAACTTCTCTACAAAAACCTCCTTATAAATTAAGGGGGTTTTCGCTTTTATCAATTATATAAATAGGAAATTCCCTCTTCATTAATTTTTTTATATTTATCCATATTAAGATAAGTAAAACATTGAAAATCTCTTTTTCTCTTTGAATCTAAAGCAAGTATAGTATATTGATAGGAAAACGGTATCTTTATATTGTAGTTAACTTTCCAGCCCCTCTATCATTTTTTAATTATACATTTAGCATACTCAATTTTATTTTAACATTTTCGTTTAAAAACCTTTGAAAAGTTTAATAATATATTCACATATTTTCCAAAACTCTTGATTTTATTTTATATTTATTATATCCTTAATTCTAATAAATAAGACATTCTTCTTCTAATTAAGAAAGGATTGATCATATAATGATTAATATTGATAGTGATGATATCAAAAAGAAACGCACCTTGAAATACTTTATTGAAGCTACTAAAGAAGTAATCTTAGATAAAGGTATTGAAAAAGTTACTATTCGTAATGTTGCAAAAAGAGCCGGGTATAATAGTGCAACCATTTATAATTATTTCGATAACTATAAACAACTTATTTTCTTTGCTTCTTTAGATTTTTTAAGTAAATATACACAAGCAATGCCCAATTATATTGCAAAAGGGGGAAATGAAATAGAACGTTTTGTTTTAATGTGGGAATGTTTCTGTAAATATTCATTTGAAAACCCCAATATATATTACGCAATCTTTACTGATGAATTGGGAGATCATCCAGAAAATTTAATGGAAAAATATTTTCAAATTTTTCCTCAAAAATTGGGCAATCCTCCTGAAAGACTACTTCCCATGCTTTTAGATCCGGATCTTGCAAATCGTGCTTCTGTTGCTTCTAAACCCTTGATTGAAAAGGGATATTTATCTAAAAATCAGGCTGAGGAAGTTGACAATATGATCACCTATATTTATCATGGAATGTTAACTTTAATGATAAATAATCGGATAAACTACACTAGTGAAGAAGCAGTTCGAAAAATAAAAAAACATATTAAAACAATTGTAAATTATTCTATATGTTTTGAGGGATAAAACACAAACTAAAACCGGGATTTTTATCTGTAAGCTTCATTTCTTATTATGGCTTCAGAAAATTAAACCCTCGGTTTTTTTATATTCTCTCCCATCTTCTACAATCAGCTTATATATTCATTTTTTCACAAAGTTTTCTTGTATTATAAGTTGTTTTATTATTATCAAAAATATTTACAAATTTTACCCAACTTTTTCTATATTTTTTTCGTTCTCTTTATTTTTTATATAATAAATACCATCAAAATTAATACCAGTCAACATAATAATTTTTTTTACTTTATTATTATCCAAAGAAGATGAAAATTTTAATCCTAAACCACAATCTGCGCTTATTTCAGATGGTATATGTAATAATGTACAGTCATAATTTAAATCTTTCAAAATTTTTTCAGCTTTCATATACTGATGTGTGGATTGAAATGTAATAAGAAAATATTCCACTTAATCACCTACTTTAATATTATTCCTTGTTCACCTTTTTGCACTTCTCCAATAATTGCTGCCTGGTCAATTCCGTTACTATATAAATCAATAAGAAAATCAGCAGCATATTTACCAGGTACTGAAAAAAGTAAACCACCCGAAGTCTGCGGATCATAAATTAAGTCTTCCATTGTTTGTTCTATATTGTGCTTATTAATAACCATATTTGAATAATTATCTCTATTGGCATAACAACCTTCGGGAATTAAACCCATTTGAGCATAATCAATAACACCTTCAAATACTGGTATTTCTGAAGTATTCAAAACAATTTTTATATTACTGGCTTTTACCATTTCTGTTAGGTGTCCTATAAGACCAAAACCAGTAATATCTGTACAAGAATTTACATTATAATTTTTTATATTTTCAATCGGTTTATCGTTTAACTCTAGCATTGACTTGACTGCTGGATTTTCCTTGTCCCCTTTTTCTAACCCACCTTTTATAGCGGATACCATAATTCCTGTACCAAGTGCTTTAGTTAAGATCAATTTATCTCCTGGATTAGCGTTAGCATTTGTTAATAATTGATTAGGATGAACCAAGCCAGTTACTGAAAGCCCATATTTGGGCTCATCATCTTTAACAGTGTGTCCTCCCACTAGGGAAGCTCCCGCTTCTTTTACCTTGTCAGCTCCTCCCTGCAATATACTAACTAATAGGTCCTGATTTAAACATTCAGGAAATCCAGCAATATTCATTGCCAGAATTGGATCACCACCCATTGCATAAATATCACTTAAAGCATTTGCAGCTGCTATTTGACCATATAGATAAGGATCATTTACTACCGGAGTAAAAAAATCAACTGATTGTATCATAGCCTCATTTTCATTTAATTTATATACAGCTGCGTCATCTCCAGTTTCTATTCCTACCAAAAGATTTTTGTCATCATTAATAAAGCTAACTTGTCGCAAAACTTGCGACAGGGCCTTTGGGCCTAATTTAGCAGCTCAGCCAGAAGTTTTACTATATTGTGTTAATCTAATCTTTTCACTCATCTTTCACACCACCTTATTTCAATTATCACAAACTATATCGTTAAAATTTCCCCTTTATTTAAACTATCTACAATTTCATACATATTACTTATACTTCCAACTTGTAAATCATCCTGTAATCCATAAAAATCAAGACAGGTTCCACAGGATAATATTTTAACACCTTTGTTTTCTAATCTTTCTAAAGAAGTTATAATTTCTTGATTATTACAGGGCAGTTTAACCCCTGCATTCATAAAAATTATTTTATCTGGAAAGGGCTCTATATCAATTAATGTACTAATAAAACCCCTGATTAATATTTCTCCTAATTTTTCTTCTCCCCCTCCTAATAAATCTGATTTAACAAATATAACATTATTATTGAAATCTTTTTTTCTTTTATGATTTTTTTGAGAAAAGTTAGTTATTATTAATTTATATAAATCATTACTTTCTTTTACGAGAGCAACCTTTGCTCCCATTTTAATTGCCAGCTTTTTAACATTTTGAGCAGCTACATTATTATCAACAATTACTTCTAGCTCTTTATTTTTTTCCAAACCGTTTTTAGTTTTTATGACTGGTTTAGGACATTCTAAACCCCTTGCATCTATTTTTTTCATTAAATCATCCTCCTCGTAATTTAAAGAAATCAAATATTATATTAATATTTCTTATTATAATTATCAATATATCTTATATAGTAAGAAAAAAAACATACTTCTTAACAGTAAAAAGACCTCATATCTAAATATGATATGAGGATACTTTGTGATATAACTTTTTTCTAAGGAAGATACTGCATAGGATCAACTGGTTTATCATCTACCAATACCCCAAAGTGTAAATGAGAGCCTGTACTTTTACCAGTACTTCCAGCTGTTCCTATTATTTGACCTGCATTTACCTCTTCGCCAACAACCACATAATTCTTTGAATTGTGAGCATAGATAGTTTCAACAGAATCACCATGATCTATAACAATTGTTTTTCCAAAACCACTCATCCAGCCACTTTTCACAACAGTACCACTGTAAGCAGCCCTGATCTGTTTGCCAACAGGGACAGCTATATCTAGACCTTGATGAAATTCGTTGCTGCCTGTAATTGGATCAGACCTCCAGCCAAAATATGAACTAATTCTACCCTGTAGAGGCCAAATAAATACACCCTCTCTTAATGTAAATTTACCGTTATTATTCCTATTCGTAAAGGGAATTACAATATTTTGACCTACATAAATATCATTTGTATTAAAATTATTCGCTTCTTTTATTAGCTGTATATCCACACCATACTTTTTTGATAACGAATAAAGTGCATCTCCTCGTTGAACTTCATGTATGATATTTGCATATATCCTATCTTCATCTCCGCCCCCACGTCCAGTTTTAGGTATGTATAATGTATCTCCGGGATGAATTAAATTATTTTTTTGGTTGTTATTATTTTTAATACTTTCAATTGTAGTATCAAATTTATTGGCTATATCATAAAGGGTATCACCATCTTTTACTGTATATTTAATATCTCTTGCCATTTTAATTAATGTGTTGTATGTTGCTTCTCCTACTATTGCATCTACTTTGAGATTATTGTTTAACTGAAAATCTTTAACTATTTCCTTAGTCCTATATCCAAATATACCATCAGCGCTTATATCATATCCAACTTTATTTAATAAGGATTGTATCTCTTTTACCTGTTCTCCCCTATCATTCAACTCTAAGCTAATAGCATATGTAGTTAAAGGAATTAGTATTAACAAAATTATTGTAATCATTAATGCAATAAATATTTTAAAAGATATTTGCGATATTAAATCCATATACTCAATCCTCCTATTTATAAATATAACTTTAATCCCTTAGTTTTTATATTTCTATATATATTAAAATAATCCTTTATTTAAATGGTGCTTTTATTTTAAAATTTCGTGTCTTGATTAAAACCAGGAAATTTATTTTGCCGCAAAGCTTCATACAAAATAATTGAGACTGAATTTGATAAGTTTAAAGATCGTGCTCCTTTGATCATAGGTATTCTGATAGTTTTATCCAAATTCTCTTTTAAAAAAGATTCTGGTAAACCAGCTGTCTCTTTACCAAAAACTAAATAATCGCTAATATCATAATCAATTTGATCATATTTGTTAGGTGATTTAGTTGATGCATAAAACATTCTTAAATGATTTTTATATTCTAAAAATGAAGAGAAACTATCATAATAATGGATGTCCAACAAATGCCAGTAATCTAATCCAGCTCTTTTTAGATACCGATCATCTGTGGAAAAGCCGAGGGGCTTGACCAAATGCAAACTACTGTTAGTAACAGCACAAGTTCTCGCAATATTACCCGTATTTTGAGGAATCTCTGGTTCAACCAACACAATATTCATTCTATTAGTCATCCTTTAAACTACCAGTTTTAAACCATCATAAGCAAGTTCTATTCCATTAGGCAACCCTGCATTCCCCTCTTTATGTTCGATTTCATGAGAAATATGGGTTAAATATGCCTTTTTAACTCCCAAGTTTGAAATAACCTCTACAGCCTGATTTACATTAAAATGTTTAGGGTGTCTTTTATAACGCAGTGCATTAAGAATCAGTAAATCTACATCTTTTATTTTTTTCAAAGTACTTTTAAAAATAAAACTGCAGTCAGTGATATAAGCCATATTATTAATTTTATACCCTAAAATAATATCATCATTATGTTTAACAGGTAGAGGTGTTATTTTAATCTCGCCAAAATCTAATGTCTTATTGATTTCTACAAGTTTAACTTTAGGAACAGCAAATTTACAATAATGATTATTATTAAATATGTATGTAAACTTCTTTTTTAAAGTCTCTAATGTTTTTTTATTACTATAACAGGAAATTTCCCCTTTTCTAATTCTATTTATAGCTCTTAAATCATCAAAACCCATTATATGATCAGCATGTGAATGTGTAATTAATACTAAATCAATATCAGTTATATCATTGTTTAAAAGCTGTAATCTCAAATCAGGCGAAGTATCAATTAAAATGTTTTTAGAATCAGTATGGACATATATAGATGATCTGAACCTCTTATTTTTGGGGTTATCTGAACTACAGGTTTTACAATTACATCCAATAATAGGCACCCCATGTGAAGTCCCGGTTCCTAAAAATGTTATCTCCAATAAAATTACCCCCAATACACCTAATATGAATTGTATATTAGCAGGCATCAATTGTCAAATAATTGTATTTTAGTGCTGAAACATGTGATTCCTTTCTTCTTTTATATATAATCATTTAATTTTCTTTTTACTTATATTTTAATTATATATATTTAAATAAAAAAATCCCCTTATTAAAACTAATAAAGGGATATAAGGAAATAATATTTTATTTAATTTAAAAAATATTATTTTTTGTCAGCATACGAATAATCTGCCGCTTCCTTATTATCTAATGAGGTTAATAAGCCCTTCCTTCTTAAAAAGTTTGCAATCTTTTTGTATACCAGAGCAGTTAATATAGAATTAAAAGCAGCTTTGGTAATATTGAAGGGTATAATGCCAGGTAATAACATCGAAATAGTTTGTTCATAAGGTATACCATAAAAAATTGGGTTCAATAAAATGTTTGCACCTGCCATTATAGCAGTCATAGCAAGCGAGCCAAATGTCAGACCAATAATAGCTCCTTTTTTTGTGTGATACTGTTTATAAATATAACCTGCTACCCCAACTAGTACACCTGTCGCCAAGAAGTGCATAAAAGCCCCAAAAGGGCCTCCTAGACCTGTCAATACAGCCATTAAAACCGAGAGTACAAATGTTGCTCCTAAAGCCGGCATAGGCCCATATAAAAACGCTATTATAAGTATGGGTATATCTCCTGGTTCATAGATTAAAAACGGTAAAAATAAGGGAAACCTTATTGTCAGCATTAAAATTAATGATAGTCCAATTAAAACACCAATGTTTGCTATTTTTTTAATATCCATTTATTATTTTTGATCCTCCTGTAGGTTATTGAAAAAAATAAAAAATGCCCTCACACAAACAGGGCATCAATAACTACAAAGCTATATTGCCTTCTTTCATCCGGACTTTAAATACCGTCGGTACTGGAATTTCACCAGTTCAGCTTTAGCTAGTGGACTATACCACCGGTCTGGAATTACACCATGCCCTGAAGACATCTATTATTTAATTCTTAATTAATTATAACTGAAATAAAACCAATTTTCAAGTATTTATTCTAATTTATTCTAATTTTGTTATTTCTGTATCAAGATAAAAATAATTTATTATATCACGATAGCTTTTATCTTTTACAGCCATTCCAGCTGCAGCAGTCTGGTCCATTCCCACTGAATGACCCCAACCCGCGCCAAATATTATTATTTTCTCAAGTTTATTACCGTCATATATATTTTTGATTATAAATTTATTGCTTTTCAAACCAGTAAGATCTCTCCGAATAGATGAATCTCTACTAACTACTTTCTTGTTTTGACCTTCAATCTTAATTTCTTTTACAGTTCCTATATCCGTCCTATCTGTTATATATACTCCTCTAATATCCTGTAAGCCATGTCTTGATTTAAGGGCTTCTAGATTAACGCTTTTAATCCAGCGATATGTGCTGTTAATTGTATATTTATTATCAGAATAAGAAGGAGGTTTCTCAACAAACCATTCTTCAATTAAATGAGGTGATAAGGGAAGTTGATAATCCATACTTTCAGATATATTAACAGCCTTTAAGTAATCATAACTGTTACCCCATACATACTGACTTGCTTCTGTATAACCACCACTATTATTACTAAATACTGCATCTATTACATTACCTTGATGAGTTATTACCTCATTTTTTGTTGCTAAAATAGCAGCATTGGTATTGGGGTGTTCATTTTTTACTCCCGAATAAACAATACAGTGTACATCAGCACATAAATCATATCCTTCATTTTTATGTCTATTTAAGTTGTTTATTATATAAGATCGGGCAACAACGCTCTGTGCTTTAAGAGATTCCTGCGGCCAGCTTGCATATATTTCGGAAGGTACCACAGAAAGCAGATAGGAACTTAAATCAATATAATTTATTAAGTTAACAGTCTCAGTTGTTATAGGTTGTAAATGAATATCCCCCCTGTATTGTCTATTTTCAACTCCTCCCCAAAAGTAATTTTGCCCAAATTTAATATTATATAAGGCAAATAAGTTGTTTTTATTTGTAGAACTTATTTTAAGTGTCTGATCTGGGGATATAGATTTTTTAATCTCTCCATTTTGAAAAATATAAAAAGTATTGTCACTAAAATTAATCTGATACCTGGTATCTTTATTACCTTCAAATATAATATTATTATCATATTTTATTATAAAATCATTTTGTGATTGGAAATTCAATTTATTAATATTTTCCTGAAGGCCTATTTTAAGTTTTCTAAAAATTGTATTAGGTTCAATCTCTATAATATCATACCAATCTACTTTAAAAACATTTTTTTCTTCTGTTTCTTCTCTTTCAAAATATTGTGGATAATTCTCTCTTATATCATTAATGTGCTGTTGGGCAATATCTGTCTTAATACCACTATTAATACATCTCTGCCAGTAATTATACGCTTTTAATATTTCTTCGGTTTTTTCATATAAAACAGCCAATTCATAATATAAACTGCTCATGCTATGATCCTGATTTAAACACGTTTTATACATAGATATTGCCTGCTCATACTTCTCTTTGCTCTTATAAACCTTGGCTGCTGCTGTATAATTTAAGACTATTTCTTTTTCATGTCCAATCCCTTTTAAGAAAAAATCAAGAGCTACATTTTCCCGATCAGAATTTAAATAAATATCTCCAAGGTAATAATATGTTAAGGCTTTTTTCCTATCAGATAAATCTGAATCCTGTTGTTCGAGAAGAATTAACAGGTGAAAAAATAGCTCTTCAGCACTTATTTTATCACCATTCTTATATAGGTATTCAGCATAATAATAGTTGTATTCAATAGAATCCTGATAATCATCATACATATTTGATAATAAGCTAGATGCCTGACTGGATTCTTCACTAAGATAATTACTAACTGCTATTATATTTTTAGCCGCTGAGATTCTATCATAGCCGCTTTTATAAAGTTCTATATAAGTATTGATACTCTCTTTATATTTTGAGTCATAAAACTGATTTTTAGCTTTTTTTAATAACTGTTCAAAATCGATTTTTTCTTTTTTTACAACTATATCATTTACCTTTTTCTCCTCTGGTTCGCTGGAAACATCTTCAATATCCTGATTTCCATTACCCATGACATGATTTTTTATAAAAGGACCATAACTTTCAAAAAGATATGGTAAGGTTAATCCAAATAAAAAACACATTAAAAGAATAAATATTATAGTAAGTTTTCTCATAAATTTTACCACCTTAATTAACTTCTGTATATTATAGATTCTATATCAAAATGCTTATCCCTGCCACAAGGAAAGGTGTGGTTTGATATTTTCATTTAATCTTGTCTATATTGCAAGTATTTATTTAAGGCTTAAGTACCAAATCTTATAAATGTTACAGGTCTTATTTGATTATGGAAAAAACAATTTTAAAAATATTGCAGACAAGTTTTCGATCTGCAATACAAAAATTATATTTGCAATCTTAATTATAAAACTATAATCAGAACGGATATTTAAATCTGTCTTTAAATACAGCAAGAGGAAAAATGTTAAAAAACATCACAATTATTTATAAAAATAAAAAAGGAGCTATTGGAAGATCTCCAATAACCCGTTTTAATCATATCCATAGCCAAGTAAAAATTAACTGAATGTATATATAAGAGTTTTCTTTTGCAGCATTTAAAAGTAAAATCTTTTTAAAAAGCGTTTAGTATTTAATTCCTAGGTTTGTATTTTACTTAAATTTCTTCTGCTTTCACACTTTTTCCAAATATTTTCACTATTAAATAAAGTATTAATACACCAACTGGTAAAATAATTAAAGGTGATAAACCCAATCCAGCTGGTAAAAATCCAACTACTGCTGCAACTGCTGCCACAGTCAGAGCATACGGTAATTGTGTGGATACATGATCTATATGGTCAACTGCTGAAGCAGTTGAAGACATGATAGTTGTATCAGAAATAGGTGAACAATGATCCCCCATTACTGCTGCAGTTAAAACAGCCCCAATAGCTGGTAACATCGGTGCGGAAATATTAAAGGCTAGTGGTATTGCCAGAGGCATAACTATAGCAACAGTACCCCAAGAACTACCTATGGTAAAGGCAATAAAAGCAGAAATTAAAAAAAGCAAAACTGGAATTAGAAATCCTGGTAAATTACCTTCTAAAATCCCCACCAGAAAGTCAGCAGTCCCCAAATCATCAGTTATACCACCAATAGACCAAGCTAAGATTAATATCATAGTTGCTATAAACATTGATTTAGCACCATCTATCCAGCTATCTACAATATTTGAAATGTTTAAAATGCGCTTAAATATTGCAATTAACGCAGCTGTAAAACTCCCAGCAAATGAAGCCCATAGTAGAACTACGCTGGCATCTGCATCACCAAAAGCAGATTGTATACTTACCTCTTGAGCACTCCCTCCACCGTTATACCACAGACCAATTAATGTTACAACTATGACAACCAGAATTGGTAAAAAAGCATCTATTATACTAAAGGACGCACCTTCAGGTTTCTCAATTTCTTCTAACTCTTTAGAAACCATGGGAGTAGAACCTTCTCTAAGCGACTGACCTGTAGTTCTCGCCCGGTGTTCCGCCTTATACATGGGGCCGAAATCCTTCATAGTATAAATTATTATTAGAGCAAATATCAGTGCAAAGATAGAATAGAATCTATAAGGTATAGTCTGAATAAAGGTTGTATAAGCATTTGCTTCAATGCCTAAACTTTGAAAACCATCTTTGATAACTCCCACTTCAAATGCTATCCAGGTTGAAATTGGTACGATACTTGAAACTGACGCCGCTGTTAAATCTACCACAAAAGAAAGTTTTTCTCTTGATACATTCATATTATCAGTAATAGGTCGCATTGTATTACCGACTATTAAAGTATTTGCATAATCATCGAAAAATATTAGCACTCCCATTGACCAGGTTACAAGCAGTGTATTTTTAACGGATTTAGCTTTTTTAGCAACATATTCACCAATTGCTATCACACCACCAGCTCTATTTATAATGCCAATCATACCCCCCATTGATAGTAAAAATATAATGATTCCTGCATTCCAGGAGTCAGCTAAAGAAGCCAACATATAATTATCTAAGGTATTTATAAAACCTGTAACAGGATTATAGCCAGTTAGAATCAAAGCACCTGAAAATACTCCTAAAAATAATGAAATTAGTACCTCTTTACTCCACCATGCTAAAAATATGGCTAATAAAGGTGGGATGAGAGATATTAAACCATAGTTATCCATTTTTATGACCCTCCATATTATTTTATGTCTTATACCATTGTCTGAAATTTATCTTAGATAAATAAAAAACCCAACGGGATTCCCGCTGGGTATGAATTCTGATTGCACCAGTAGAAACCACCTCCTTTTCGCCTTTTAATGAGATAGCTCAACATTGAAATTTGGCTTATACTTCAATGACAGTCCTGTATATTTTATATACAGACCCAATCCTTAATTACTTGAACCAAATAATTAAGAACTTCGGCAGAAGCACCTTTCACTTTTTTATACTAGGTTCATTTTATTAAAAAAAGTTACTCTTTAATTCTGCGCCTCTACCCCACCTTAGCAAAGATGAGGTAATTTCTGATATTTAATTTTAAATTAGTATATAATAGATATTTATTACTGTCAAGTATTTTGACTTATTATATTAGCTCTGATTATGAACTTTAGATTAATTCGCTGGCTATTTTAGCAATTTCTGATCTCTCTCCCTTTAGAAGCATGATATGACCAGCAATCTCTACTTTATAAAAATGATTGGCTACATGTGACAGTCCATTATTGACTTTATTTAGATAGGGATTATCAATTTGAAAGGGATCACCTGTTAAAATTATCTTAGAATTTTTGCCTACTCTTGTTAAGATAGTTTTGACCTCATGTTTAGATAGATTCTGGGCTTCATCGATTATAATATATTGATTTGGGATTGACCTTCCCCTAATATAAGTGAGAGCCTCAATCTGAATAAAATCATTTTCAATTAACTGATCGATAGATAAATAAGAACCTTTATTGTTGTGAATAATTAAATTAAGATTATCTAATATTGGCTGCATCCATGGTTCCAGTTTTTCTTCAACAGATCCAGGTAAAAAACCAATATCCTTGCCCATAGGTACTACAGGCCTTGCAATTAAAACCCTATCGTATTTTTTATCATTAATGACTTTCTGTAAACCAGATGCTAAAGCAAGTAGAGTCTTGCCTGTACCTGCTTTGCCTGAAACTGTTACAACTTTTATATCGTCGTTCAGTAAAAGTTCAATAGCAAATTTTTGTTCCCGATTTAAGGGAACTATACCCATCGGTGATTTTTTATCAAAAATGAGGGGTACTATATTTTTCCCATCAAATCGTCCTAAAGCGCTTTTCTGGCTCTTATCATATGTGGATAGCTGAACCATCTGGTGTACAAAAAGTTTATCAAATTCACCATCTATTTTATTAGGACTTAATTGTTTATTGGAATAAAATTCATCAATAATTTCACGTTTAGTTTTTATTTCTGTAAATCCATCATAAAGCTCTTCGCCATTTATGCCATCCCCTTTATGATCTTTTGCATCAACATCAAAGGCATTGGCAATTAATCTCAAATTAATATCATTGGAAACCATGATAACTTTTTTATCCTCATTATCTTCTTTTAATTTTATAGCTGCAGATAAAATTCTGTTATCAATTTTAGTAGCACTGAGATGAGGTGGAAGCCTTAATTCTTTTTTGTCAATTAATATTTTCAGACAACCTCCGTTTTCCAATTTTATGCCTTTATTTAGTTTACCTTTTTCACTGAGACCATCTAAAATTCTAGATGTTTCCCTAGCATTATAACCTATATCGGAAGTTTT
>Ga0209943_1000506_pt1 | contig 27142 bp, 25 predicted proteins | sample SalPonR1_B_D2_MG_FD_185698 | JGI IMG/M metagenome (GOLD analysis project Ga0209943, IMG submission 185698) | Salt pond soil microbial communities from South San Francisco under conditions of wetland restoration - Salt Pond MetaG R1_B_D2_MG... ... | reverse complement strand
TGGGGCCGGGTAAGTCCCACCATTCATCGTCATTAAGTTGAATGCGCTTTATCGTTTCATCCTTTAGCTCAATATCTGTCAGACGGGTATTAAAATGAATTTTGCCCCCATGAGAGAGTATGGTATCTCGGAGGGCAGAGACAATTTTGGGAAGTTTATTTGACCCGATGTGGGGCTGTGCATCAATAAGTATATCTTCCGGTGCACCGTGTTCCACGAGTAGTTTCATCGCGCGAAATATGTTTCCCCTCTTGTGAGAACGAGTATATAGCTTTCCATCAGAATACGTACCTGCGCCTCCTTCACCAAAGCAATAGTTTGAATTTGGATTTACTTCGTGAAATTGTTGAATCGCACGTAAATCACGTCGTCTGTCACGAACATCCTTACCTCGCTCAATAATTATAGGCTTCAATCCCTGAGCAAGACATTCTATAGCAGCAAAATATCCTGCAGGACCTGCTCCAATAATAACAACCTCCGGGGCATTTTCGGCCATTTTTAACTCATCCGAAAACTGTGGAAGTCCCTCCCATTCATCCGTATTATAGACATTAACTCTTACACGAAATACAGGCTTTCGTCCCCGTGCATCCAAAGACCTACGGTCGACCCTTGCTTTAAAGTTGGGATTTTCAGCCTCTCCCATTTGAGCTAGCGCTCGCTCGCAAATTAGATCGCGATCCCACGCCTCCTCAGGTCGAAGTGTAAGACTTATCGTTTTCACAATTTGGAATTAGTTGATTCTCGAACCAGCTCATAAATATCTTTGCTCTTTTTCACAATTCGTTCCAGCCGATCCAATGGAAGCATGTTTGCTGCATCGGACTTTGCTAATTCGGGTTGGTAATGCGTCTCTATGAACAATGCACGAGCGCCCACTGCAGCTGCCGCGCATGCCATGGTCTCAATGAGCTGAGGTCGACCGCCTGTAACCCCGGCGGACTGATTCGGCTGTTGCAGGGAGTGGGTACAATCCATGACTACTTCTGCCCCCAACTGTTTCATAATTGGAATCGAACGAAAGTCTACAACCAAATCCTGATACCCAAAAGTCGTTCCTCTTTCAGTGAGCCATACCTTAGAGTTTCCAGCCGACTCTACTTTCTCTTTCGCAAATTTCATACTTTCGGGGCTCATAAACTGCCCCTTCTTTATGTTAACCACTCTCCCGCTATTCGCTGCTGCCTGAAGAAGGGCCGTTTGTCGGCAGAGAAAAGCAGGAATCTGAAGTACATCTACAAACTGTTTAACGGTGTCTATTTCATCGCTTTCATGAACATCGGTGGTCACAGGAACAGAAAATTGATCCCCTATTTCTTTCAGAATAGAAAGTGCTTTTTCATCTCCAATCCCCGTGAAAGAGTCTAATTTAGAGCGGTTGGCTTTGCGGTAGGAGCCTTTAAAAACAAATGGAATAGATAAGCGCTCGCATATCTCAGCAACCTGCTCAGCAATTCTAAATGCCATGTCACGTCCCTCTATAGCACAAGGGCCGGCAATGATAAAAAATGTATCCCCAGTTAGGATGCGTGTCATTGTACTGTCCATATAAAATATGTCTATCTATTCATTAAGTATCCAGGCAGTTGGCTCGATTTCACGCCTGATAGTTCGTAATTCCTGCAGGATTTCAGAAGATGGGCAGGGAGCCTGCACTCCAACTCGAGTTAAGCTGCCTGAAGAGGCACTATATAAATGGTACCCCTTATCTGAAAGCTGTTCTTTCATTTGTTGAATGTTCCGTTGATTTGAAAACGCGCCCACTATGATGACACAATCTGTATTTTTCTTGGCTTCAGATAGATCGGAGTTCGCTTCTTTTTCTTTAAGTAATTCCTGAGTCCTACTTTCCGTAGGATTGGGCGATGAGATGGATGTGTTTGACTCTATAATCGAAACCCGGTGTTCCAATTCAAAGGGGGTATCTTCCTCATCCATTGATTGTGCATCAGAAGTTCTTTTAACGGCTGAGCTTAACTCCTCAGGATGCACGTTCATTCTCTCTTTCTGCATCGGATAATCTGCTTTTGTAGTGGAACTATTAGTCAAAGGTCCCCAGTACATTAAACTGCCAAGGACCATCACTAAAGCTAAAACCAGAACTAAAATCAGCACGATAAATAAACTGCGAGAAGAGGTAGTGTCCTCATTTCCAGCGGGTCTAGAATCAACATCAGTCGCTTCAACAGATGAAGATGCAGCAGCCTGAGTTTTTTGTTTAGAACCCGTGCTGACTCTAGGATGTGGGAGTCGTATATCTGGCAAATCGGCAAGTAAAGACCAATTTGAAGCTGGAGCTGAATCCCATCTAACACCCTGACTATCAACTTCGAATTGGCCTAAGCTACCTAAAGACCAAGTCCCCTCCTCTTTCTTGACACTTGCAAAATCTGCAATTTCTGAAGCGAGTTTAGCCGCATCAACCGGTTGAGAAAAGACAAATTGAGAAAGCTCACTTTCTAATTCTTCGGAACCGAGTTGAGGAACCTCGATAAAGCTAATATCCTCAGCTGGTGGATACATCCAGCCCTCGTTTTTATCCATAGAGGCTGAGGTTCGATGGATCGTAAGAATTCCCCAGTGAGGTAAAATCACTCGACCCTTAACCAGCAGGCATTTTTCTATTATTTGCTCCCATTCTTTCATCTATGCAAAAATACTAAAAAAGCGTGCCAAAATTACAGTGAAAGGAAAACTCGATGTGATATTTATAATGTGGAAGTAATATTATACGCAAAATGAGAGGGAAAGACCTCCTATTGAAATTGTTTCTAAAACGTGACAAACTCCTTTGCCGCAATCCCTGTATATTTGTAAAAAAATAGTTCTATGCTGCAAAGAAACAAGTCGGCTCAGTTATTTGAAGAGGCGAAAAAATACTTCCCCGGAGGCGTAAATTCTCCAGTTAGAGCCTTTAAATCTGTCGAAGGTCCGCCCCTATTTATAAAAAAAGGCAGTGGCAGTTATATCTATGACGAGGATGGAAATACCTTTCTGGATTTCTGCTGCAGCTGGGGACCGCTCATCCTGGGGCACGCTCATCCCAAAATCCTGTCTTTTTTACACGAAACCCTAGACAATGGGACCTCCTTCGGAACTCCCTCCGTTTTGGGTAACCGGCTCGGAAAACTGATTACGGAAAACCACCGGTATATCGATCAAATTCGATTTGTAAGTTCGGGAACGGAAGCTGTGATGTCTGCCGTTCGGCTGGCTCGTGGGGTCACTGGAAAGGATTATATCGTAAAATTTGAAGGCTGTTACCACGGTCATGTAGATTCACTTATGGTTAAAGCAGGCTCAGGTCTGGCTACCTTTGGAACCAGCACATCTGCAGGCATACCTCATGAATTAGCCGAACTCACTCTAGTTCTACCCCTCAATGACGACGAGGCCTTAGATGCCTGCCTGAAAGAACATGGCCATAAAATTGCAGCTATCATCATTGAACCCGTACCTGCCAATAATGGTCTTCTGATACAAAGGCCGGAGTTTCTAAGGGATCTTAAGAAAAAATGTGCAGATCACGGTATTCTATTGATATTCGACGAAGTGATCTCTGGTTTCCGAGTTGGGTTCGAAGGTGCCGCAGGCTTGTACAACATGCAACCCGATATCATCACCTTCGGTAAAATTATTGGTGGAGGAATGCCCGTCGGAGCTTTTGCCGGGTCTCGAGCAATTATGAAAAATATAGCCCCGGAAGGTGACGTCTATCAAGCAGGCACCTTATCCGCAAATCCCATGGCTATGGCAGCTGGATTTGCTACTCTAAAGGAGTTGTTGGACAGTGACGCTTACACTCATTTAGAAAAAAAGACAAAGGCTTTTACTCGCCAAATCGAAAATCATATTCAGAAGAAAGGATATGATGCCGGGATTCAGCAACTGGGTTCAATTTTTTGGTTGCGTTTTAGTAAAAAAACCATTCGTTCTGCTGACCAAATCGATGGAAGCAAAATGGATCTTTTCAAAAAGCTCCATTCCATACTACTACACGACAATATTTATATGGGCCCCTCTGGATATGAGGTAGGTTTTATTTCCACCGCTCATACCGCGAATGACCTTGAAAAAGCAGCTCAGAAAATTTGTCGGGCCCTGGATGAAGTGATGGATCAGAATGTTTAAACAAAACCCACTTCGCCTGCGCTTATTATCCTATGCGGTAATCGCATACATGTGTATGGCTTTTGCATGGTGGAGTATATTATTGTACACCAAAAACCAGGATGCCTATCAGGCCAAAGTCGAAATATTGAGAATGGGAGCGGCAGCGGAAGGCCTTTTTACTGATGAGGCTTCATTTAAGTCATCAGACGCCTTTCTGGAATTAGAGGAAAAGTATAGTCGACAGCAGTGGATGATATTGGGCGAGGCCGCGCTATTCATGCTAAGTATCATTTTAGGCGTCTGGATTATAAACAACAGTTACGGCCACCTGATAAAATCAGCGGAAAACAAGCGTAACTTTTTACTGTCCATCACTCATGAGCTCAAATCGCCCATTGCATCAGCCCAACTGGGTTTACAAACTATTCAAAAGCGCAAACTAAATGAAGAGCAAACCGAGCGCATATCGGTGAATGCGCAACACGAACTCGATCGACTTAAAAATTTAGTGGATAACCTCTTATTAGCTGCCAAAGTGGAGACGAATTACAAACCTGTTTTTGAAGTAGAAAATGTAAATCGACTGATAAAAGATTATATTGATCGATTAATGACTTCATATCCTACGGTTTCCTTCTCCATGGAATTAGATACTGAATATCAAACGGCTGAAATTGACAGGTCGGGCCTCATCTCCATCCTTGGAAATCTAATTGAAAATGCAATCAAATATTCAGAAAGTCCAGCCGAAGTGGTTGTTCGCACAAAGCTTGATGACACGAAATTCCTGTTGGAGGTGAAAGATAGAGGGCTGGGAATACCCGAAGAAGAAAAGGATAGCGTCTTTCATAAATTTTATCGGGTAGGTTCTGAAGATACGCGCAAAACAAAAGGGACGGGTTTGGGTTTGTATATAATAAAGGAAATGACTTCAGCTCACAACGGGAAAGTATTCGTAAAAGACAACCCAGGTGGGGGTACGATTTTCAGTATACAATTACCCAGATTTCAAAAATAAAAAATTACCATTATGCGCATTCTATTAGTCGAAGATGAAGAAAATATCCGCGATCTCGTTAAGTTGAATTTAGAGATGGAGGGCTATGAAGTTCTGGCCCTGAGCAATGGTAAAAAAGCGATCGATGCGGTAGATCAGCAACACTTCGACCTTCTTCTTCTCGACATCATGCTACCAGAAGTCAATGGCCTTCAAATTGCTGAACATGTCAGATTGACCCAATTTGATGTGCCGATCATTTTTTTAACAGCAAAAGGGGACCCGGAAGAACGTATTGAAGGGTTAAAGAAAGGCGGAGATGATTATATTACTAAGCCGTTTAACCTCGAAGAACTGCTACTTCGGGTAAAAAATCAACTGCGCCGAAAAGAAAAAGAATCTAAGCAAGGTGTGGAGGAATATAGTTTCGGAGATTATTCGGTCAACTTCAACACCTATGAAGTTCATGGTCCAGATAAAAATTTTGAATTGACGAATAAAGAAGCCATGCTACTTAAATTGCTGATCGACCGTCGCGGCGAAGTGGTATCACGTCAACAAATCCTTCAAGCCGTTTGGGGGTACGATGTCTATCCATCCACCCGAACCATCGATAACTTCATTCTATCATTTCGGAAGTACTTCGAAAAAGATTCAAAGAACCCTGAGTTTTTTCATTCCGTGCGCGGCGTCGGATATAAGTTTGTGGATGAGTCCGCCTAAGGTGTAAGTAGGCATTACTTGTCGTGATGATGACTACAATATATAGATTGCCTATCTTCTTATACCGTTTATAATCTCTCCTTTTTTTTGGGGCCTACCCTCGAGCGGCGGCGATTGCCACCACTCGAGGGTCGCTACGTTTCGCCACTCGTTATTCACTCGGCCCTGCGCGCGCCCGATTAGGCGCGCTGGGTCTCTCCCGCCGCTGGCGAGAGATGGCTCCACATCGCTAGTCCACTACTACCTCCAAAGCTAACACGGAACAAAGTAAATGTTAAAACGCACGCGCAAAGCGTTTTACACATGAAATTTGTGAGTTATTCGAACTCAAAGCTCTTGTGGCCGCCGGTCCATAAAAAGCCATAAAAAATAGATAGACGTTCGGGTCTACGAAAAAGCCTAAAAAAAACCATCCACTTACGATGACGAATAAAAAACAAGAGTAAGTTGATCATTCAAACCTCACATGGATCGATATTAGAAGTTCTTCGAGAGAATTCGGTTGGGGAAGTCTCGAAAACAAGTTGCATTTCAAATAAAATCATGCTCGAGTGCAACAAAGCATTTCAAAATCGGTAAGGAAAAATAAAGACCCTCACCAAAAAAACACTAATCTTTGACGTATGAGAAAAAAGGTATCAATCATAGGTGGAGGAACTGCTGCTTTGTTTCTTGCTGCATTTTTAAACCATACTACTTACGATATCACCATCTTTGAAAAAAAGTCTACGCTGGGCCGTAAATTTTTGGTAGCCGGTGATGGCGGATTTAATCTGACTCATGCAGAGAAATTATCAGATTTCAAAAAGAGATATTCCCCGACTTCGTTTCTTGATAAGGTGTTAGATCATTTTAGCAATGCTGATTTTAGAAAATGGATGTTAAGTATAGGAATACCCACCTTTATTGGTAGCAGTGGTAGAGTTTTTCCTGAAAAGGGCATCAAACCCATAGAAGTATTGAAATGCATTGAAGCGCATTTGATAAATAAAAATGTCAAATTTGAATTCAACAAAACCTTCACGGGATGGAACCAGGAGGGTTCTTTAGAATTCAATGTTAATCAAAATGTAAAGTCAGATTATACCGTTTTTGCCTTAGGGGGGTCCAGTTGGAAAGTAACCGGGTCAGATGGGGCCTGGTTACAAATTTTCAATAAAAAAGGCATTGAAACCATCCCATTTAAATCCTCAAATTGCGCTTTTGAAGTCAAGTGGGATAAAAAGTTTATCCAGAAAAATGAAGGTAACCCCCTAAAAAACATCTCAATTTCACTCTATAATAAAACCCAGAAAGGGGAAGCGGTCATTACTAAATTTGGGCTAGAGGGGAATGCGATTTATGGATTGAGTCCAGAAATACAGACGAGTCTTGGCTCACGTAATCATGCTGTAGTCTTTGTTGATTTTAAACCTCCTCACAGCTTATCCGACCTAATAAATAAATTAAGCCACTCAAAGTCAAACACCACAACTACCTTAAGAGAGAAGATTAAACTACCCCCTACCGTCATAGACCTCATCAAAGTAACCCTTTCAAAAGAAGAGTTTTTAGACCACCAAATTTTGGCAAAATTCATTAAGAATTTTCCGCTTAAAATTGTCGGTTCGGCTCCACTTGATGAGGCGATTTCTACTTCGGGAGGAATCAGCTTAGATGCTGTAGACTCCAACTTTGAACTTAAAAAAATAAAAAACCAATTTTGTATTGGAGAAATGCTTGACTGGAATGCCCCAACTGGAGGATATTTGATTCAGGCTTGTGCAAGCACAGGTGTTTATTTAGCCCATTATCTAAACAATAAGCATCAAACAGATAAAAATTGATGAGAGATCATTAGGACTACATAAAGCATTAAATTAGCAAAATTCTTGATCTTCCACTCTCCCTCCTTACACCAAAAAACGAGTTCCGCAGAAAAAGACGTAGCTCTTGATTCAAATTGTTCGTATCTTTCAGAAAGCCCAAGAGAAGCTGGACAGATCATATATTATATTCTATGATAACAAATCTTGACATAAAGGAATTAATAATTTTGACAATTGCTTTTATGGCTTTCACTGTGATTGGAACCATAAGCCATGAATACGGACATATCATAGTTGCCAAATATTTGGGCTATGACACTCAATTACACTATGGAAGCATGAATTACAGTTCGGAGCTTGAGGAAAAACTAATCGATATTTACAATAAGAATAAGGATGCCATAAAGAATAATACTCCATTTGACCAAAAAAAAGAATATGATAAGGGTGTGGAAACATTGCGTTCAAATGCACTATGGATAAGACTTGGCGGCCCTATCCAAACTATAGGAACAGGTATTATAGGATTAACTTTGCTATTATGGCGCAGGCCTCTGATGATTAGAAATGGCTTGAGTCTAATCGATTGGCTATGCATTTTCCTTTCACTTTTTTGGTTGAGAGAAATATTTAACCTTTTAATGTCAGTAGGTTCTGAAATGATATCACCTAATGGAAGCTATTTCGGTGGTGACGAAAAGTACATTTCATTTGAACTGGGTTTATGGGAAGGAACGGTTCCAATAATTATAGGTACTCTGGGTTTGTCTATCTCACTGTTTGTGATTTTTAGATGTATTCCTAATCGATTTAGATCCACATTCATAGCAAGCGGCTTTATTGGAGGAATATTAGGCTTTGTTTTATGGATGAAGATTTTAGGACCAAAAATATTACCCTAAAAAGTAAGATAAGCAATTATAAATATACACCAATAGAATGCTTCGGCCACCGCCTACCTGACGCCAGGTCAGCTCCCAAAGGCTCGTCTGGAAATACCCGCTTACTTTATCAACTCATTATTCTAAAAAAATAACTCCACAGTTCTATTTTAAGATAAAAAATAAAATAAACGGTCGTATATTGTTGGAAAATATGCCTTAATGCACATGAAAAGAGAAGGTGCTTTACCCCTCTGGGTTATCTGTTGGCTCCTCACTCCTACCCTTATGGCTCAGCCTGCCGACTTGGGTAACTGGTTAATCTATTTCGGTAATAAACAACTGGACGGACGCTGGAATATTCATCATGAAGCTCAATTTAGAAACTATAACGCCATTGGCGACCTGGAACAAATTCTATTGCGCACAGGTTTAGGATATAATTTGACTGAAAACAATCACAATGTGCTGCTTGGCTATGGTTTTATCCATAGTCAAAACTATGTGGGGACAACAGATCGTAAAAAAAACAATAACGAAAATAGAATTTTCCAGCAATTCATCACCTTTCAACGATTAGGCAGAGTCTCTTTGCAGCATCGATATCGTTTTGAACAAAGATGGTTTGATCACCAAAGTTTTCGGATGCGGTATCGATACTTTTTATCATTAAATATCGCATTGAACAACCCCAAAATGTTAGACGGAACATTCTATTGCTCGGCCTATAATGAAATCTTCATTAATGACCGTGGGGATTTGTTTGATCGAAATCGATTGTATGGAGGCTTAGGCTACCGCTTAAATCCGAATACCCGCTTTGAAGTTGGATATATGAATCAATTTTTAACTAATGAGAGCAGAGACCAAATCAACCTCATTACATTCTTCACCTTTTAATACTCAAAAATGAAAAAATCACTTAAAAATGGAATCGTACTTTTTGCCAGTTTCGGTATACTCGCTGCTTGTAATGTCGAAGTACAGGAAGAACAGACCACAGAATCAGAAAAGCCAGAAATCGAGGGCGTAGTTGAGGATGTACTGACACAGGAAGAGCAGGATGCATTGACACCCGATATGGTGATTCAATCCTTCAAAGAAGGAAATGAACGCTTTATGCGCAATGACCTAACCGCCAGAAATCATTCCGAACAGGTTCGCAAAAGCACCCATGCACAGTTCCCAAAAGCCATCGTCCTTTCATGCGTTGACAGCAGAGTTCCTGTTGAAGATGTGTTTGACAGGGGAATTGGCGACATCTTCGTGGCCCGTGTTGCCGGAAACTTTGTCAATGAAGACATCCTGGGTAGTATGGAGTTTGCCTGTAAGGTATCCGGATCCAAACTCATCCTGGTCATGGGACATGAACATTGTGGAGCGGTAAAAGCTGCTGTAGATGATGTGAAACTGGGTAATATTACGCCTATGCTCTCAAAGATCAAACCTGCAGTAGCGTCTGTTGAATATGAAGGCGAAAGGAGCTCAACTAACCCCGATTTTGTGCATATGGTTTGCGAACGGAATGTTGAAAACACCATGGAGAATATTCGAATTAATAGTCCGATCTTAAAAGAAATGGAAGATAATGGAGAAATCAAAATTGTTGGCGCCGTTTACGATATGGATTCAGGCGAGGTTGTTTTCTTGAATTAGAGTATCATTAACGTACCTGCTAAGAGCAGGCATAGAGCGGGTAGTTACCCTTAGGCGATATCGCCTTTGGCCTACTTAAGTATTACTAAAGTAGGGGGCTTCGGTACAAATTATTAGTACTTAAAAACATGGGTATGAACTTTAGAGGTAACTCCGCTTCAATGGAGTTGAATTTAGTGGTAATTAGGGAGTATCTAAGTCAACTGCCCCCCTTTACCAAAACCTTCGTATCTTTCTAGCAACTCGAAGGCCATTTCAGCTTCACAGTTGGGATTAAAAATCAATGTCGTGGTAAACATAATCTATTTAACAATACTTGTTTTTTCTGTTCTTTTGCACTCTTGTAGCCATTCAGATGGAACCACACAGCCAGAAATTGGAACTCTGGATAGCGATGAACCCATCAAGAATGATGAAAATGACCACTCTCCCTTTTCAGATTATTCTGAGCAGATAAACCAAGTTGTCAGATCGGTATTGCAAGATAGTAAAGGGAATTTTTGGTTTGGAACTCAAGGAGGAGCTTTTAAACTTGTGCGAGATTCTCTAAAACATATAGATGGTATCAAAAGTCAGTCGGGAAAAGGCGTTACGATTAAAGATATCGCAGAAGATAAAGATGGGAAATTATGGCTTGCGCATACCGATGGGATCAGCAGTATTGATGAAGAAAAAGTGACAAACTATTACGAGTCAGATGGTCTCATAAGTTATGATGCCTGGTGTATAGAGGCGGATTCGAAGGGAAATATATGGGTGGGGACTATTGACGGAGTCAGTGTTTTTGATGGTAAGGAATTCATTGATTTCGAATTGCCTGAAGGAAAGCTTGACACCACAAGAGGGGTGTCAAGCACTAAAATAGTTCATTCGATCCTGGAGGATAGTAAAGGAACAATGTGGTTTTCCACAAATGCTGGCCTCTTCTCTTTTACCAACAACCCACTCAAAAATGTATCTGAGTCTCTTGGGATTTCAACCCCCTTCATCAACGAAATAATGGAAGACAGCAAAGGGACGTATTGGATTTCGACAAAAGAGTCTTTATATCATCTTAAAGGGGATACACTCGAAAACGTTACAGCGGAAAAGTTAAATTTGGGAAAGGGAATCGGTAGTATAGCGGAAGACAAAAAAGGGAATATATGGTTTGTTTTTAACCAACACGACCTGTATACCTATGACGGGAAAAAACTGACAGAATACCAGAAACAAGCTGGAAATAAGGGACCTGTGATATATGACATGTACAAAGATCAAAAAGACCGGCTGTGGCTTTTCGGCTTCGGAGGCGCTTTTCGATTGGAAGAGGGGAAATTTGTTAATGTCACTAAGGATGGTCCGTGGTAGTAGTTTTCACTAGATCTAATTTAGGTGGGCGACTCTACAAAATTGAAACTCTAAGGTAGGAAATAGTAATCATGAATACCATTTTAATTTTTATGCTATCCGTTTTAGGATGGGCAACCTCAGCAAGCGCTATTAACATAGATTCTATCTCACCGGAGATACGTTCATTGTGTAAAGAAATAGGGTCTAAGCATAGTATTATTGGGCTTGGTGAATCCACACATGGAACAAAAGAGTTCACCCTGGTCCGATCTGAAATCGTAAAAGAGCTGGTTTTAAATTACGATTTCAGAGTATTTATTCTTGAAGCTGAATACATCCCCTGTTCAAAAATTAATACCTATGTAAAAACTGGTAAAGGAGACCCGGTAGAACTGCTACAGGATGTTTTGCTTTGGCCGTGGATCCATAAAGACTTTCTGGAATTGATTAATTGGCTCAGAAACTATAATAAAGAAAACCCTTTAGATCAAGTTTCCTTTTTAGGTATGGACTCTCAACTCAGTAAACTATATGCGACTAAAGACTCTATTCGCAATTACTATCCCGTAAAAGGAACAACATTATTGAAAATTGCTGAAAGCGAAGACAAGCCAAAACGAAAAATAAAACAGCTAAGATCCCTTTCCGAACAGACCCGAAATCAATCTAATGAAATAGATCTGAGATTACATTATTATATCTCCTGCCGCATCAACCGATTGGCCAATTCTTCTTATCGGGACCTGAGTGCCAGAGATGAAAATATGGCCTTTTTTATCGACTTAATTCATGAAAAATATGATAAGAAACTTATTATTTGGTCTCACAACGGGCATATTGCTAAGAAAAAATCCTCTTTATTTGGCAGAGAACCTGCTGGCTCTCACCTTTCTCAAAAATTTAAAGACGAGTATGCCTCTATCGCTCTGGATGCTAAATCGGGGAGTTTTAATGCAATTTCTTATGACAGTGTTGACCGAAATGAGCTAAAAGTTTTTCGGCTCAAGCCTATTGAAAATACACTGTCCATGGGAATCGACCATACTGATAAGAATGCAGTAGTTATAGATTGCTCTACACTGAAGCGCAAAACATACATCAATGCCATCGGTGCTATTTATATTGCAAACCCTCAAAAGGGTGATGCGTTTGCGAGAAAAATCAAAAAAGACAAGCAATTCAACTATATCATAAGTTTGCCTCGGTCCTCTCCCACAGAATTATTGGCCAGGTAAAGACCCAACTCAACTTATAATGGAAAACATTTTTTTGAGCAACTCAATTAAGGATGGATTATAAGCTATTATGGAAAAACCCGAATTTGGAAATTTGATCTGTTATACAACATTCATGGCAATCTCCAAATGGTGTAAAAGAAGATATGAAGCATAAAATATTTGAAACGGGCAGACTCATTATTCGGCCCACTTCATTAGAAGATGCTGGCTTTTTACTCGAACTTTTAAACACAAAAAAGTGGATTGAATATATCGGTGACAGAAAAGTGAAAACGGCAGAAGCCGCAGAAGAGTATATAAAAAATAAGATGTTGACTCAACTTAAAAGACTTGGTTATTCCAATTACACGATTATTGAAAAAGAAAGCCACAATAAAATTGGAACAGTCGGATTGTACGATCGGGAAGGATTAGGAGAAATTGATATTGGGTTTGCTCTTCTCCCTACCTACGAGAAAAAAGGATTTGCTTTTGAAGCATCTAAACGAATTAAAGAAGCAGCATTTAATGAATTTGGAATCAAGGCTCTTTTTGCCGTTACCAGTGAAAATAATTTATCGTCACAAAATTTATTGCAAAAGCTTGGACTTAGAGTAATCGGAACAAAAATACTTGCTGAAAGTAATGAGGAACTGATTTTATATGGAATTGAAAAAGAACAATTGGATAAAACATAATAGAAGCGCATTAGTGATGACATTAGAAAAGGAGATCCAGGTATTGGATAAGGTCTTGGGTCGGGGACAACGAATAGCTTTTTAATCCGCCGTACACCTGCGCTTAAATCCTTTACATTATTGAACACCAAAACGAATAGAGTACCATGAAGAAACTATTTTTGATTTTATTGATCGGAATAACAACCATAGGGGTTTCAAATGCACAGCACATAGATTCGGAGGGCGTGCTTGGTGGTTATAAATTCACACAAGATGGAGAAAAAATGAGGCTCCGCGACTTAGCAGAAACCATGAAGTCCAATGAATCAGCGTATCGGCTAATACAACATGCACGATCTAGAAATAGAGTTGCTAATGTTTTTGGATTTGTAGGTGGCGGCTTGATAGGCTGGCCTGTAGGAGCCTATTTGGGCGGTGGAGAACCGAATTGGACTCTAGCAGGCGTTGGACTTGCAGTGGTCTTTGTTTCTATCTCAATGTCATCAACTGCCAGTAAGAAAGCAAAACGAGCCGTCGATATATATAACGAATCCCTGGATGAAACCTCATTTCACCACGGGAAACCCCATTTTAATTTTATTGCCGGCGGAAACCGAGTCGGGTTTCTAATGACTTTTTAAAGTCTATTGTATAGGCTACAATTTTAAAATCGACGCAGTTGAGACTATTCTAGCGAGTTAAATCCCACCCTAATCTCTTTAAATCCTATTATGGATCCTATCGCAGACCTATTAGTAAGGTTTTCATTCCCTCTACACTCACTTCCAAGTGACCTCATCTCTCCGCGTAAGGGGTGGTAGGGGCCGAGAGCGAAGCGATCGGGTCCCGAGGATCGCCAACGGCGGTCTCGAGGACGGAACCCCCGAACGACCCGGTCCCGTTTCGGAAACGAAACGGGATACGCCCTAAAACCAAAAAAAACTATTCTTATAAAAAGAAGTCGCTAATCCTTTTTACGCTTCTTGCGCTTCGTTTTAAAGAAATTCTTCAGCTCTTTATCGTTCATCCAATCCATGTCTTTAAACATGCGCATGAAGAATTTTTTGAAGTCCTGATAGTCACGTCCTCTTTTATCGGTATAGACTTTAGTAAATGCACGGGCATAGTCCATTGTGAAGTGCTTGACCGATTGTGAAAATTTTTCATTTTGAAAAATATTGATGTAACTCACAAAGATGGGAAAGGTATCCATAAACTCTCTAAAGTCCTCAGGGTCAAGCTGGTCGACTACTGATCGGAAGTATTTCAAAATGACTAGACGAAGGCATTCATTAATCGTAGATAGGCCTTCGTGGGCATAAAAGAATTCGCGAACAGTTTTCTGCGTTTCCTCATTATCATATCCATTGGAATGGATGATATCTGTCATATTATAATACATACTCAGATCATCATCAATAGATTTATCCAAAATATTGGACACTCTATGATCACAGTCAGCTGTTACGGGAAGGCGACTATCGAGCAGCTCTCGAAGGAACTCAAAATAGTTTTTGTTGAAGCCTTCCACGTCTTTGCGTTCAATATTCACCCGCTTTTTCAATATACCCTGAGCATCGTCAGAAAGGTCTAAATAGTTAATGAAAAGGCCAAATAGGTAGATGTATTCCAAACTTCCCGGCAGATCATCCTTACGTACAAACTCTACAATGTAGGGTTCCAGGGAAGTGTTATCGCAATCCCTCAGAATGCGCTCGACGATAAATTTCTTAAGCTGCGGATAATAGAGCTTAAGTTCGGTCGCATCATTCGGAAATTCGGCCGTGTAGAAGTTTAAATCAGAAAATTGACGTCGATAATTATGGTAAAGTGCTTTTCGAGCATCCACCTCGCGATATTCGCGTTGGCGCTGTTGCCCGAGAAAGTTATTGACGCGCTTAAGTTTAATGGACTGTACAATGTTAGTGACCCAAATATCTGAGCTCAAGGCAAAGCCAAGCTGAACCCCTTGTCCAATCCGGTTTTTAATAATATCGAAATTGGCCGATTGGCAGATATACATCAAAACCGCCTTGAAATGGGGCTGAGGTTCTATGAACTTATAATTATCATTGACGACAGCTCGCAAAATAGTAAATCCCAGTATACGCGGTGTGTACAGGGCTTCGAGAGACTCATCCAACAAGCGTTTTTCCAGGTCAATCACCTGCATGGGATGCTGATTAGCCACCTCCTGGTAAAGGGCTTGGATTTGCGGTTCGAACTTGAGCGCTAACTCGCGGTACGAGCTTTCTTCTTCATCATCGAGATATTGAGCGAGTTCTTCAGATTGTTGAACCAATTCTATAATGGCATCAAGTTCCTCAATATACTTGGCGTCTAATGCTTCCATAATTATTTTTTGAATTAATACGAATCAACCTGATAGGATTTTGAGGCCCTATCAGGTTGATATAAAAAAATATTTTACGAGTCCAGGACTCTTGGAGTTTTGTTACTCTTCTTCCTGAACGTCTACTTTGGGAGCTGTTCCAAACAAGCGTGCTCGCAAGTCTTCTTTTTCTTTGGCACTTTGTTCTTGTCGCTCCGCAATTTTACCTTCTTTTTTCTCAATAAAGTCAGCATACATTTGTTCGGCCTTTTCTTCCGTAAGCGCTCCTTTAGCAACACCTTTCAATAGGTGATTGTGATAAAGAACCCCTTTGTATTTAAGAATCGCCCGAACGGTATCTGAGGGTTGGGCACCTTTTTGAATCCATTCCAATGCTCGATCGCGATCTAAATCGATTTTGGCCGGCTTGGTCATGGGGTTGTAGGTACCGATCTTCTCAATGAATTTACCATCACGAGATCGACGCTGATCGGCAATCACGATATGATAAAATGGCTGCTTTCTGCGTCCTTTTCTGGAAAGTCTCATTCTTACTGACATGCGAATATTTTTTTTGTTATAGAATACCCCTCTACTCAGACTCTGCTGACGTCAGAGGTTTTCGCGACGGCAAAGTTACACAAAAATTTGGAACTTAAATGCAGTTGAAGGAAAAACCCGCTGTCAAGTAGCTTTGCTACCAATGGACTTCATTCGATGAATAGTATCTGTAGGTGACTCGGAAGAAAAAATAGCACTGCCGGCTACCAATACATTGGCGCCAGCCTGAAGAATTTTTTCTGCATTATGTAGTCCCACCCCACCATCGACTTCAATATCGACCGATAGGTTCCGAACTGTAATTTCAGTCCTCAACCTATCAATTTTATCCAGTGTTCTGTAAATGAACTTTTGACCTCCGAATCCAGGGTTTACTGACATAACGAGTACTAAATCTATATCCTCAAGGACATCAAATAAAGACTCAACGGGCGTGTGTGGGTTGATCGCAACACCGGCACGAGCTCCCCCTTCCTTAATCTGCTGCAAGGTCCGATGCAAATGTGTAGACGCCTCAGCGTGAACGGTGAGAATATCCGCACCGGCGTCAATGAAAGCATCCACATACTTTTCGGGTTCTACGATCATCAAATGAGTGTCCAGCGGCAGAGTGCAGACCGAATTGACAGCGCGAACGATATCCAATCCGTACGATATATTGGGTACAAATCGACCATCCATTATATCCAGATGAAGCCATTCGGCCTCGGAGGCGTTTATCATTTCCAGCTCTTTTCTTAAAGAAAGAAAATCAGCTGCTAGTAGTGAAGGAGAGATAATGTGGTTGGGCATTAGGTATTTTTTATGCGTAAGTTACATGTTTTTCATCCAGTTTCCCTTTCCCCGTCAAATTCAAATATACGGCTGCAGTTACGAATACATCTCGTTCACAATACCGGGCAATTCGATCTAAATCCTTATCATCATAATAGACGGTGCCTACCTGAGAACCATCAATATCTTCCTTTGGAGAAGGAATGTCAAATAAGGCTGCTAAGAGGTCCAAAGAAGTATAGTGTTTATAGTCTCCAAATTTCCATAATTCCATCGTATCCAGGATGTGATTCAGTTCCCAGGGTTTTTTACCTTGCAACTGAAAGGCAGGAGGCAGTTCCAGCTGATGAATCAGCATGCGTCGGCAAATGTAGGGAATGTCAAATTCTTTTACATTATGACCGCAAACCGCGGCAAAGGTTCGATCCTCAAATGAGGATTTGATGAGATCGGCAAAGCGGGAAAGTACATCGAGCTCATCGGATCCAGAGAAGCTTTTGATTCGCATCCCCCACTCTCCATCCGAGTTCGGCACCATAAAACCCACAGAAATGCAAATGATCTTTCCAAACTCTGCCAGAATAGCAGCCCTGTTCTGATAGACAGAAGGCCAGTCGATCTCTTCTTTGGGTAAGTCTTTTTGATCTTTTGGAATAAAACGAGTGGCCTTTTTTTGCCACAAGGTTTGCATGCGGGGAGATAAGTCTTCAAATGCCTTCTGCCCGGATACGGTTTCGATATCGAGAAATAATATGCGACGTAATTCCACGAGTTGTTTTGTGCAAAATTAAAGAAAAACTTTACGAATATCAGGCGGAATAGTTCCTTTATATAAAAAGAAGAGCTAAATCCTATGATGTGGGTAATTTTTTAAATCTTTACCTTTGAAAGCCAAATTAGCACCATTATGCCAAGGAAACCGAAAAAAGATCATTTAACTGCTATCGCCATCATTGCGATTATGCTTTTGCTGCTTGTCAATGCCTATATGATGTATAACAAATACAATCAGGATAAAATCATCCAGCAGCAGCAAGCCGAATTGGAAGAGGTGACTCAACTTAAAAATGACCTGGATGAAGAGTATTTTGAAGCCTTGTCTGAGTTAGATGATCTCAAGTCGGACAATGAAGAACTCAATACAACCATCGAGGAACAAAAGAAAAAGATCCGGGACCAGAAAGAAAATATTGATAGACTCATCATAGACCGCAGCCAACTTCAAGAAGCGAAAGATGAGCTTGAAAATTTGAAAGAAAATATAGATGGTTATTTAGCTGAAATGGAACAGCTGTATCGTGAAAAAGCGGAACTCAATGAGCTCAATCAAGATTTATCTGCCAGAAATGAAAGCCTCGAGGATCGCGTGAGTCGCGAGCGTAAAGAGAAAATGCGGCTCCAGGAACAAAAAGACACCTTACTATCTTCTACCATCCAACTTCAAAAAAAACAACAACGACTGGCTGATAAGGTCGACCTGGCCTCTGTCATTCGCGTGGAAAACATTGAAGCAGAAGGATTTAAAGTTTCTCGTAGTGGGAAATACAGAAGTCGAAGAAAAGCCGACAATATTGATATTCTTCAGATTTGCTTTGAAACGACATTCAATCGGGTGGCCCCGAAAGGAACCGAAACCTTCTTTATCCGAATCATCAATCCGGTCGGAGAAACCATGGCCGTGGATGCTTTAGGCTCGGGTATTTTCAAGATGGAAGATGGGAATGAAGTCCGCTATACCCAGAGTATAGAGATCGACTATCAGGGTGAACCCAATAGATTCTGTATGGAATGGAAACCCAATGCGGCTTTCAAAAGCGGTCTGTATGAAATAGAGCTATACAATAAAGGTCATAGAACGGGTAAAACAACTATGGAGTTGAAGTAAGTTTGGCATCTAATGCCTTTCTATCCATTACTGATCTACAACATAGAGTTTGGAATTGTCTACTCATTTTTATTTCTAATCTGAAGAGACTTCAATTCTTGAACTTTTCACCACTTCTTTTATTACCTATCGTATATGATTGGATGGAAATTTCAACAGTTTTCGGGTGAATCGGATCAGGGAAATCCCTTTGATCGGTTGTTACAGATCTTTCAGGAATTAATGATGTACACTGCAGGTGATGCAGCAGAGGCCATTCAGTGGCTCACCATTTTAGATCAGAAACACGATCTGACCGATGACGATTATGGCATCGGGGATTTTATCGATGACTTAAAGAAAAAAGGATATTTAGTCGATGATAAAAACAATCCGGGGTCCGGCCCCGGCACGCCGACCGAAAAGCTCGAGATTGCTCTTCGCAGAAAAGCCTTGGATGATATTTTTGATGATTTGAAAAAAACGTCAAAAGGAGATCATAATACAAATGTGACCGGACGTAGTTTTGAACAGGATGATGGCTTGAGACCCTATGAATTCGGTGATAAAACTGAAGATATTGCCCTGTCAGAATCCCTGCGAAATGCTCAGATATCTTACGGGGTTGACCAATTTCAACTGGGGCAAAATGATTTAGAAGTCCGTCAGACGCGCCATCAATCACAAATGAGCACCGTGCTTATGATTGATATTTCACACTCTATGATTCTGTATGGTGAAGATCGTATCACTCCGGCAAAAAGAGTTGCCATGGCTTTAGCCGAGCTGATAAATACGCGATATCCCAAAGATACACTGGACATCATCGTATTTGGCAATGATGCCTGGAAGATCGAGATTAAAGATCTTCCTTACCTTGAAGTGGGTCCGTATCATACCAATACGGTAGCCGGTCTCAACTTAGCCATGGGTATCCTAAAAAAGCGAAGAAACCCCAATAAACAAATAATGATGATCACGGATGGGAAGCCCTCTTGCCTTAAAATCGGCAAAAAATACTATAAAAATAGCTTTGGGCTTGATCAAAAAATCGTGAAACGTACTCTAAGCCTAGCTTATAAATGTAGGAAATCAAATATTCCGATAACCACCTTCATGATTGCCCGAGATCCCTATTTGATGCAATTTATTGACCAATTTACGAAAGCTAATTATGGAAAAGCATTCTACAGTTCGCCCGAAGGGGTTGGCAAGTTCGTTTTCATGGATTACAAAAAGAATAAAGGACGCAAAACAAAATAACATATGAATTTACCTTCCACCCTTGGTGAATTAAAATCAAGTCAGAATTATCAGCCCCGCAGCATAAAAACAGAATTGCGGGAGAATTTAATACATAATATTCAAAATGGGGTTTCTTCCTTTCCCGAAATTCAAGGGTTTGATGACACTGTCATACCCGATTTAGAACGAGCCATTTTATCCGGCCACAACATGTTACTTTTGGGCTTGAGAGGACAAGCAAAAACCCGAATTGCGCGCTTGTTGGTCAACCTCTTAGATGAGTATATGCCTGTGCTGGAAGATAGTGAACTCATGGATGACCCGATGCAACCGATGAGTTCGCAGGGGCATCGAATAGTCGAAGAACAAGGCGATGAAGCGAAAATAGAATGGATACACCGATCGGAGCGTTTTGTAGAAAAACTAGCGACCCCGGATGTAAGCATTGCCGATTTAATTGGGGATGTTGACCCCATCAAAGCAGCCAATCTTAAACTCCCTTATTCCGATGAGCGGGTGATTCATTTCGGTCTTGTCCCGAGAGCTCACAGGTCTATTTTTGTTTTGAATGAACTTCCCGATTTGCAGGCCCGCATTCAGGTCGCTTTATTCAACATCCTTCAGGAAGGCGATATCCAAATTCGAGGTTTCAAATTGCGAATGCCCCTCGATATTCAATTCATCTTCACTGCCAACCCGGAAGATTATACGAATCGAGGATCCATCGTAACTCCTCTTAAGGATCGAATAGAAAGTCAAATTTTGACTCACTACCCGAAAACATTGGATGTTGCAAAAGCGATTACCAGACAAGAATCTCGGATATCAGATGACCGCAAAAAACGCATTCAAGTTCCTGAACTATTAGAGGATTTTATTGAGTTAATGGCGTTTAAAGCCAGAGAGAGTGAATACGTGGATGAAAATAGCGGCGTTTCTGCAAGAATGTCTATCTCTGCCATGGAAAATCTAATTTCAACAGCTGAACGCCGAATGTTAAAAAATAGCGAGACTAAGACCATAGCGAGAATCACCGACTTCTGGGGAGTCATCCCGTCTATAACCGGCAAATTAGAACTTGTCTATGAGGGCGAGCAAAATGGACCTTACGAAGTAGCTTTATCGATTATCGAGGCCGCAATCCAGGAGCTCTTTCTCATGCATTTTAAAAATCCGGATCAAACATCCGAAAAGGAAGAATCGCCTTATGCTGATATTAAAGCCTTTTTCGAAAATGGAGGTAAGGTGAATCTAATTAATGATTCCGAAAACAAGACCTATAAAAAGGAATTGGAAAAAGTGAATGGCCTTTCGGCATTAGTAAAAGTAGCTAACTTCTCGAAAGAAGAAATGCTCACAGCTATGGAACTGGTGCTTCATGGGCTGAGTACATTTAATGTAATCGAACGGGAAATTATCGATGACGAGATCCAGTTTTCAGATCCCCTGTCCGGCATTTTTGGCGATGATTAAAAAAGTCCCAGTAAATATTTTTCCTCCACAACCACCATCCAGATTCATTGAGTTCGGATAGATAGTCCGTTTTTACTCCCTGGAAATAATTTCTTACCTTTAAAATTGGTTTCTTATACACAACCATAAGTATAAGACTGGAAATTATTGGTTTAATAGAGCTTTAGAAATTATGGATTGACAATGAGTGATAATACTGATTTTAAAATTTTCATAGTTGAAGATGATCCTTGGTATGGGAACCTGCTGGTACACCATCTGTCTCTGAACCCCGATTACGATGTCACTTTATTCACAACCGGAAAGGAAGTGCTTAAAGCCTTGTCAGAAGGACCGGATTTACTATGTATGGATTATGGATTACCGGATATTGAGGGCGAAAAACTCGTCAAGCATATTCTCAAGGTGGATTCAGAGATACCTATTATTGTGATTAGTGGTCAGGAAGACATTTCTGTGGCTGTTAGTCTATTAAAATCAGGAGCTAAGGATTATATCGTTAAAGATGATCATGCAAAAGATATTCTCTGGAAGTCTATTATTAATATCCGCGAAAATTTATCCTTAAAAAAGGAAGTGGAAAAGCTCCAGGACGAACTAAAAGTCAAATATGACTTCGAGGAAAACATTATTGGTCAAAGCCCGGCCATAAAAAAAACCTTCAAGCTCGTTCAGAAGGCCATTAAAACAAATATTAATGTTTCACTTGCTGGAGAAACCGGAACAGGGAAAGAAGTCTATGCGAAAGCCATTCACTTTAGCAGCAAACGAAGGAAAAAGCCTTTCGTAGCCGTTAATATGGGAGCTATATCTAAAGATTTAGCCGAAAGTGAACTGTTTGGCCATGAAAAAGGAGCTTTTACAGGTGCTTCAGGGACCAAAAAAGGTAAATTTGAAGAAGCGGATGGCGGGACTTTGTTTTTAGATGAAATCGCTGAAATGGATCTCGGCCTTCAAACCAAACTTCTTAGAGTGCTCCAGGAGCGAGAAGTAGTACGCGTGGGAGGAAACACACCCATTCCTATAGATATTCGACTGATTAGTGCTACCCACAAAAATCTGACGGAGGAAGTAAAAGAAGGCCATTTCCGGGAAGACTTGTATTTCCGCATCATCGGTCTCCCGATTGAATTGCCCCCACTGCGGGATCGCGATAATGACGTCCTCATTTTGGCAAAACACTTCATTGAAGAATTTGCCAAGGAAAATCTGGAACCCCCACCTACATTATCCTCAGAAGCCAAGAAAAAACTTAAAGAATATCCTTTCCCGGGTAATGTAAGAGAGCTAAAGGCCACGGTTGAATTAGCCTGTGTAATGTCTGAAAATCAAATGATCAAAGAAGAAGACCTTACCTTTTCTCAGATTTCAAGTAAACCTTTCTTCGGCATGAGCGATAAAACATTAAAAGAATATAACAACGAGATCATTTCTTACTTCCTGGATAAAAATGATGGGAATGTGCTCCAGACAGCCCGAAAACTGGATATTGGAAAATCAACCATATACAATTTGATCAATGACGGTGAGATTTCGACTAAAAAATAAATTCGAATTTTTGTCGTCCGTTTACTCTCACCTGCTAAGATTAACTTTCCATTTCTTATTCATTTGAAAATCTCCTCTTTTTGAGTTAGATTTGGTTATCAAATGAGTAAGAAAAGTTAACTGCTATGTCAGGTACGCCCCTATTTGACCTCGAGCCTTTACGCCAGTTGTCGGGTGGTGATGAATCTTTCGTCAAACATATGCTGGGAGTCTTTGATAAACTCGTTCAGGAAACCATTGAGAATTTTCAGTCTGCGCTGGAAGAAAAAGACTGGGAGAAAGCCTCCAAAGCTGCCCATAAAATAAAACCCAGTTTAGACCAATTGCGCATTGATTCACTTCGGAATACGGTAAGAGAAATCGAGGCATTCCCAAAAAAGGATGTCGCGGATTACGACATTTCAGCAAAAATAAATGAAATGATTCATACCCTTAATAAAGTTACAAGCCAGCTGAAAAGTTAAAAAAATCCTCAGGTATACTACAGAGAACTCCTGCATCATTATATATAAGTTAATCTCATCAAAACCGACGAGAAACGCTATCTTTGTCCCGGTTTAACTCCGCAACTATGAGCATATTGATCTTTCTTATCGTATACTATCTCCTTCTCTGTTTTTCATTAAGTCGACTTTTTCCCATACTCGGGATGGAGGCGAAGACGGCTTGGATTCCTGGCAAAAATTTTGGTGCCTGGTCTGAGGCCGTGGGTCGTTCTCCGAATTATGCCTGGTGGCTTCTCTTTCCCATTGTGAATCTATTCATTTACGCCAACCTGGCTATCGAAATGGTGCGCTCCTTTGGTCAATTTAAGTTTATACATTCCGTATTGGCTGTCATTGGAGCCCCGTTCTACTTCCTATGGATCGCAAAAAACAGATCAAATGCATTTAAAGGCCCATCCTACAAACTGGAAAAAGAATATCAAAACAAACTCAAAGAGGCTCTAGAGTCAGATAAAAAATACGAGTATCAAAAATTAGTCGCTCAGAATCCCTATAAAAAAAGCAGTGGCCGCGAATGGGCGGAATCACTCATTTTTGCCGTATTTGCTGCTGCCTTTATCCGCATGTTTCTGATCGAAGCATACACCATCCCAACCTCTTCCATGGAAGATTCACTCATGGTTGGGGATTACTTATTTGTGAGTAAAGTTCATTATGGCATGCGTACGCCGATGACCGTCTTACAGGTGCCTTTGCTGCACAACCGAATTCCTTTTTTTAATACAGAATCTTATCTCTCTTCTCCCTCCCTACCCTACTATAGGCTACCCGCTATCAATAAGGTGAAACGAAATGACCCCGTAGTCTTTAATTGGCCTGTGGGAGACTCCGTTTTCATTCTTCCAAGCCGAACATTTGATGTTGGCCAGGCTCGACGCTCTGGAAATTACCAGAATTACCTCAAACGCTACTCCCTGGTCACTCGCCCCATAGATAAAACAGATTTTTATATCAAACGATGCATTGCAGTTGGGGGAGACACTCTGGAAATTAAAAATCGTCAGGTATTTATTAATGGGAAAGAGGCGCAAAACCCCGAAGAACTGGCCTACACTTATATCGTTCGGCTAAACGGCGAATTTGTCAATACCCGCAATTTCTCTGATTGGAAAATTTCAAAAGAGGACATCCAGCATATGGACCAAAAAGTAATGCAGATTGTCCTCACTCAGGCCCAAAAAGAACGCTTGGAAAGCCTGATGCCCAAGGCAGAATTTACCCCGCTGGATATGAGTCAATACCCATTCAATGACAACCACTTTTTCCCTCATTCCCCAGCGATCTCTGGCGAATGGGATTATGATAATTTTGGCCCTATTTATATCCCCCAGAAAGGCGCTACCATTGAATTGAACACAAAAAACCTCCCCTTTTATCAGCGTATTATTCAGGTTTATGAAGACCATGACCTCAGAGTAGATGGCGAAGAAATCTACATCGATGATCAACTGGTCGATAGTTACACCTTTCAATGGAATTACTACTGGATGATGGGTGACAACAGACACAATTCTGAAGATTCCCGCATATGGGGGTTCGTGCCTGAAACCCACATCGTCGGTCAGCCCCTATTTATCTTCTTCTCAACTGTCGAAGGCTCCATGGGCAATGGCATTCGCTGGGACCGTGTATTCAAATCTGCCAATGTAAAACCCGAAGAATAATATCCAGGTGATTTTTCATAGGGCCGGCTGGCCCCGCCTTATTCCGGCGGGTCCATCGGGCTATCCGTTCCTACGCCGCTTGGCGGAACGGGCAGGAGTAAAGAATCCTCCCAGCTGTGATTCCTCACCTTGTTTTACCTTTATTCCTCATTAAAAACCGACAAAAAATATCCGCGGGGCCTGCGGTGGCTTCCGTTCGGTCGCTTCGTCCTCGATATCGCCTGCGGCGATGATCGGGACCTCCTCGGCCCACTCCTGCAGCCGTCCGCCGGGCGCGCCATACCACTTCTATCCCTGCCGGAAAATTTGCTGATATTCGACCCCGATATTGGCAACCTTCCATATTAGCTGCCATTTTAACACAGTAATTCAAGCTTATCGATTCCTTATTTTTTGAAAAAATGAAGGTTATCTCAACTATTACCCAAGTACATCTCGTTATAGAATAAATACAAATGGAAAATGACCCTTAGGGACCAAATGAACGAAGAGGTAACACTCAAAAACCACCCGCCAAAGCGAATTATCTCTCTTGTACCTTCTCAAACGGAGCTTCTGGCCGACTTGGGCTTGGAAGATGAGGTGGTGGGTATTACAAAGTTTTGCGTACATCCGAAAGCCTGGTTCAGAAACAAACCACGCGTAGGAGGAACCAAAAAAGTGAAAATGAATGTCGTTCATGACCTACAGCCTGATCTTATCATTGGAAATAAAGAGGAAAACACCCGAGAGGATATTGAATACCTGAAAAAACACTACCCCGTTTGGATGTCAGATATCCTAAATTTTTCCGACTCGATAGAAATGATTAAGCAGTTGGGATTCATCACTCAAAAGGAGCCACAAGCAAAGAAATGGACTCAAAGCATAAATGACGCCCGCATCCAATTGCCCGACCTTCCACACCCCCCCTCTGTGGCTTACTTTATTTGGCGAAAACCGTGGATGGTTGTGGGCAAGCAGACTTACATTCACAACTTTATGGAAACTTGCGGATTCAAAAACGCTTTCGCTGACTTTAGCCGTTACCCAGAGGTAGAATTGGAGAATCTAGGAAGGAGAAATATTGACTTGGTTTTCTTGTCCTCTGAACCCTTTCCGTTTAAAGATAAACACATCTCGGAACTCAATAATTATCTACCCAATGCGAAAATTCAGTTAATCAATGGCGAGATGTTTTCCTGGTATGGATCCCGTATGAAAATGGGCTTTGATTATGTTTCGAAACTGATAAAAAAAATATAAATGAAACATTCAGATAATTTCAGCTGCTTTATCCCTATTTACAATAAAGACCTTATTTTTGCTCGATACATCAACATTATGAAGTATTCAGTTTTAATAGTTCTCTTTTTCTCATTTTCCATGGCAATCGGACAATCCCAGGGGGATTTATCTCCGGCGGAGTCTTCACTAATCATCCAGCTGAAAAGTCAAAAAGCCTGGGATGATTTGCTGGCCAATACTCAGCTTCAAAAAGCCGGAGTCACCTGGAAGCCGATTGGCAAGAGCTTGTCCCTATACGAGTTATTTACTCATAAAGACACTGTCGAGGAGTGGAAACGCCGCCTTTCGAATGCCCCAGGAGTATTGCACGTCGAGCACGTGGGGGAAGTCCAATTGAGAAATACAGAGCCCAATGATGAGCTGTATTCAGAGCAATGGGCCTTGCCATTGATGGGAGCCCCTTTAGCCTGGAATGAGTTAGATGGTGCACGCACCGCCATGGGAGATGAAATTGTGGTTGCTGTCCTCGACAATGGTT
>Ga0209943_1000504_pt1 | contig 27157 bp, 22 predicted proteins | sample SalPonR1_B_D2_MG_FD_185698 | JGI IMG/M metagenome (GOLD analysis project Ga0209943, IMG submission 185698) | Salt pond soil microbial communities from South San Francisco under conditions of wetland restoration - Salt Pond MetaG R1_B_D2_MG... ... | reverse complement strand
ATAATAAAATAATAAATAATAAAATAATTTGTTTGATTAAAATAATAAAATAATAAAATAAAATAATAAAATAAAATAAAATAATAAATAATAAAATAATTTGTTTGATTAAAATAATAAATAACTATGTTTTTCTAAGTTATTTATTAATAATAATTTTGTGCTTCAAAGTTATTATTATTGATTTTAATAACTATAATGTGGTATCATAATAGTTGATAATTCTAAACTCTGGTCTTGAATTTGGATAGGAACTGATTCTGATACTGTTTTCTTCGGATTCTTATTTTTCAATCCAGGCCAATAACTCGAAATTATTTCTACTTCATTAATCTTATGTATGCCATTTAATGTGAATGACTTACTTATATTTTTATAGTCTGCCAAATTTACTATTAAATATAAGATGATATTCAATGTAGCCAAATGATATGGATCATAATTCGAGAAAAATCCCAATATACCTAACCAAATATAAATAAAATTGTATTTGGCTACAAATGGTAAAATACATAAATAAATCCAATTACTTTGACTTCCTGTTACATAAACTATTGGTAAACTAGCCAATAAATAGAAATTATATTTATGATAATGACAAAGAATAGTCCATCCTTTTGGTAAATATATTTCCCAAATCACTCGCAATATATGTCTAATTGCAGGATTATCTAGGTAACCTCCAAATTCAGACAATAAACTTAAATATATAATATTTCTATGATAATACCACCATAATATTGTAATAATAGAAGGAATAAATAATATATTCCATTTTAAAAAATTAAAATGAGGAATTCGGAAAAGTAGACTCATGAGAGGGATAGGAATATAAAAGGCTAAAGTCCACATAGTTAAAAACTGAAGGAAACTTCGATTGAAATGGAAGATAAATTCTTCAAGAAAATTACCATTTTTCTCATTATATATTCGTATCAACATATTTAAAACCGTTGGATCATAAAAATAAGACCATTTACGACGTTTAATAATAGAACTAATAGTATTCCTAGGATGTAATGTTTGACTGTCTAAAATCATCGATCGATGGTATTTAGGAACCTCAATTAAAGTACCCCAATTATGTAAGATTTTGATGATAAGACTATAATAATATCCATTTTTCTCTAAATATTTGATCAAGCTAGTTAGCAGAAATATTTTTATAAATGACCAAAAATAAACTTTATTTTGAGCTGTAATAGATCTCCCTAATTCTTCCTCTGTTATATGTGGATCTTGGCCTAAATTTTTGAAACAAATAAAATTAATAATTTTGCTTAGAACCAAGCAACCCATATAATTAATTAACCTTTTCCTATAAAATTCTAAAGTATCTAAAGCAAAAGGAAATTGTCTAAGAAGTAATTCAACTAAACCTGGACTACTAATGAATGATATTAAATAATATAATAATTGACTTGGTAAATTCATCCAAGTTAAAATATGTAAAAAATAATAAATTAAACTAATGCTTATAAAAAAACTATATTTTGCTATGCCACCCACTTTTTGTGTTTCTCTTTCAGGTAACGGAATACCCAAATGCCGAATCACATATCTCAAAGAATTTGATAAACTATCCTGAGTAAATAATTGCATTGGTAATATCATCCTAATAGGAGCATAGGAATAAATCATCCCCATAACACCTAAAGGTTCCAACAATAGGTCATAAAAAAGATGAGTTAAATCAATCCAAAAATTGACCATGTATATTAGTTGATTTATATATATCAATATAAATATGTAAAATATTTATATTAATAATAATGATATATTTATTTTTTAAGTTTAATTTTTGGTTTTAGTTTTATTTTTGAACTAGTTGAACAAGATTGCGTCTCTTCATCATCTGAACTTTCTATCAATAGATCTGTACCTTTTTGTGATGGAGTTATTTTGGATTCTTTATCATCTTTGATAACTAAACATTTTAGGCTAGGATCTTCTTTGATAAAGTTTTTTGCTCTTTTATCCTCATAATTTTCTAGAAATTCTTCTAATTTGTCTACCCAGGGTAAAATACTTTCGGATTCATCACCTATCCTTAGTTTAAATTTGTGATGGCAATAATTTTCAAAATTATAATAATCTCTACGTTTTTTCGCATGTTTCGGAAAATTCCCACATTTATATACCATATCAATTACTGTTGGCGGGACATCCTTATGTAATTTTCGTAAAATACGACCCACTGCTTGTTCTACATCATGACCACCCTGAAGTAAGATAAGAGTATTAAGTCCGGGGATATCTAATCCCTCAGAGGCAATTTCGTTAGTTCCGAATATGATATCACACTCGGCACTTGATTCTAGCATTTCATAATACGTTTTCTTATTCATACCTTTATTACCATAATAAAGTCCACAAGTGGCAAATTTGCCTTTATGATTTTTAAAACTTTTTTCTTGACAATGTTGATTTAGCCATTCTAGTTGATCACGTCTACTACCTAAAACAATAATCTTTCGACCACGGTTTTTAACCAAAATCCTAACTATATTTAAAATCAAATGATTCATTGTCTCAAATTCTGATATATTTGTCACCATCCGACCCGTATCTTTCGTTCCACTTCTTTTCATTACTTCTTCTTGATATGCCTCCGATGTACTTTCTATTTCTACAAATTTTATCCAGACTTGATTTGAACCTTTTCTTCTTTCCTTATAAAAAATTGGTCCCAAGTAATTCAGAAAAACTGGAGTCAGACCATCTTTTCGTTCTGGTGTAGCACTTAAGCCTAACATATATTGGCTGGCAATTTTAGGTAGAGCTTGTGAAAACATTTGGCTAGCAATATGATGACAATTATGGGCAATTAAATTTTCCACTATAAAATTATGATTCTCTTCCACTTCTATATCATACACGTAAATACCTTTAGGATAATTAATTCTTTGATAACTACTTATTTCAGTTTCATCATAGTCTAATACACCATAATCTAATAATAAAGATAAAGGATTAGCAGTATCATAAGCTTGAATGATATTTTCTAAGGTCATCCATCCATTTTCAGAAGTTAAAAATTTATGGTTAGCAGTACATTCAATCATCTGTTTTTCTTCACAACCATCTTGATAATATGTAAATTGAATTGTTTCATGTACCTTTTTTTGCCATGCATAGGTAACTTTTTTATATTCAAAATCACTAGTTTCTTGATTATAACATCGTACTCTAGGAATAACATCTGAATTTTCATAATTACACCATTTTTTATAAATACATTCTATTGGGGTTGGACCTGATAAGGTTTGTATTTCTGTTTCTCCTACAAAACATTCATCTACCACTGTGAAACCAAATTCTTCAAATATCTCTTCTGGATAATCCTTTTTTGCCACACTATGTAACATTGCTATTACTATATCCTTGTTTTCCACTTCTACCTTATTTTGCTGAATAATACCTATTCTTGCATTAGAACACTTCTGTATCGCTTCTTTCCATTGATTCATTAAAAATTCTTTGTTAACTACCACTAACATCTTCTTTTTTAGAAAGGAACCTAATCTAATAGCCATAAATGTATTATGAGTCACTTGGAAATCTCCAAGTAGAAAACGACCATTACCATCTAACTGAAAACCAAAATAATCACCCACCTCTAGTTTTTCCACTTCAATTTCAGTAATTAATACATTTTTTTCCTCTACTTTATCTCCTAATACTTTTTTATTTGATAATCTTACTGGAATTTCATCCAATCCTTTGCCATGAATATACGTTTGATAATAAATCTGTTGATCTTTTGAATTCTCATCTTCATCTTTCCTTCTCTCCTCACTAACTTTCTTATATGCTCCATACCCTAATGAACGGGCTAAAAAGATAACATCATCAATTAATTTTTCTTCTTTACAAATGCAATTATAACCATAATTATATAAATTACCAGTGGAGTCAATTAAACCAGCTAAAATATTCAATTGGATATTTCTAGTGTTACATTTATAATCCATCGGAATATGTTTGTTTCCTAACAAATTATAATAAATTAGTGTTTCACTCAATTTATTTTTTAATTTTCCTTCCGTGATTTTATTTTCTCCTCCTTCATTTTTTTTATAACCATCTCCTAGCCAATAACCTAGAACCCAGGGATCTAACTTTACTGACTTACTAGAAAATTTTACAGGTACTCGATATCCTTGAAGAGCTTGTTTGTTTTGAGTAAAAAAAGAGTCTTTCAGAAGGTTAATGTATTCTTTAAGTGGTAAATCAATTATATCTCCTTTTTGATATTTAATACCTCTTAAAGTCATTTCAGTGGTAAAAATTAAACTTAAAATATGAGACTCGTTGACTACATATGAATCTCCGTGTTTAGGTGTTATTCGATAAAGTATTTCTGTACCAGAGTTCGTATTTTGAACCAAACGAGGTGTAGAGTCATCACCCATCAATAGATCGCCATTTTGAACATCTTCTACATTTTTATATTCTCCATCATACATTAGAACTGGCGTTCCTCTACCTAAACATTTACCTAATCCACAGGCTAAAGCCAAAATGCCTGACTCTCCTTCTTTAAGAAATTTTTGGTCTAGTGCTTCCCAGGCTTTATGTTGATGTGGTAATAGATCCCAGAAGACTTTATAATTTGTATCTTTGGCTTTGTCCAAGAGTGTGTTTTTGACAGGTGGACCAAAGGTAGCCATGCCATAATATCGAGGAAGATAATAACGATGAATAGATTCGAGATAGGTATAAAATTTTTTTTCGGGGATGAAGTCTTGAAAAGCTGGAATAACAAAAGGTTTAAAACATAATTCTTTAAATATTTTTAGTTTTTGTTCATGAGTTAAATTTTTTTTCTTTACCACATAACCTCTACGTGTGAGTGATTGATGAGACATTTGAAAAATTTTTTTTTTTTAATTTTTGGTGTATGATAAAATTTTTGGAATACTTTGGTTAATTTAAGATTTTTTATAGTAATTGGGAAAATTCAATTTTTTTCTTAATGTATAGTATATAATTATTTTTAATATGGATTTCGTCAATCAAACCTTCGCTCAACTCGATTCTACCCTCAATCAAGCTTTTGCTAACCCTTATTTTACTGCAGTTGTCACTATTTTCATTGTTGTTTATGGTAGTATGGCTGCTCCCAACCTCCCAGATTTCCTAGCAAATTTGTTCGATTACAGTCTTTTTAAAATGTTGATCCTCACCCTTATCTTACTTATTAACAATTATAATCCTATGGTCGCTATTACCATGGCTATTGCCTTCTTCATTTCTCTTCAAACACTAAGTCGACTACGTCTTCGCAAGTTAGCTAATGATGTACTTACTCTTGGTCAAAGTGATGAAGAATCTAGTAGTGACGATGAAGAAATAGGTGCCAATGAGGTCGGTGATGGGGAAGAAGTCATGCAATATAATCAAGGACCTGATGGATATAGTCAAGTTAGTGGTATGGCTGGCCGTGGTATGGATTATCAAGGACCGCAAGGTATGAAACATCCAGTAGGTTTTGCAGATGATGCTTTACCAGGTGCTGAATTTATTTGAAAAAAACAAAAAAAAATGAAAAAAAATAATAGAATTAATATGATAATTCTATTATATAAAAAACCAAAATTAATTTATTTCTTTGAATAACTCGGAATATATTAGTCTTTTTTTTTCATTTTTCGCATAATATTTAATAAAATTTAAGGGTATTTTCACTACACTCATGTTATTCTTAATTTTTTTGGATGGCTCTTTATCTCAGATTTATTACCCAAATCTATATTATAAATCAAATGATTTGCAAATTCTAAAAATCAAAGAAGTAGGTATATTTTGTTCAGGGAGAAAATTAAATTATGTGTATAAATCAAGATATTAATTTTAATTCTAAATTAATATTTTAGATAGTTTTCATATATATATGACTTAATTTTTGGCATCAATTTCATGATTTTGATAAATTTTTGATTTTTTTCCCATGATAATTTAATTTCTACCATTTTAATATATAGTCATACATATATTAAAATAGTGTAATTATGGCAGATGATAAAGATAATAGTGAAGTATTCACATTAGACGATTTTTCCGTCACTCAAGAATATCTTGCAGATGCCCAAAAATTTACTAGGTTAGCTGTCAAAAAGGATTATGAGGTAGTAATGACTTTAGAGGACCTAGAAATTCTTCGACGAGATCTTCGGAATAATAGTCAAGATTCGGAAATAGCCAAGTTAACTGATAGTATTATTAATATTTACCAGGAATTTGATAAAAATCTGGATCCACTCGCCCAAGATCGCTTTATTCAAGATTATCTCCAAAATAAATATCATCTTAGATGGTTAATACCTTTAGTAAGTGATTTAAAACAAGTCTATAAAAAGGAACTTAGTGATCTCAGTCCTCTTAATAAACTAGAATCTAAAAGTATCTTATCCGATACACTCCAAACTATTACTAATTTTGATCGTAAACCACGAAATCCTAGTCAATTATTAGATGCTCTTTCTAATTATCTCCCTAAAGAGGATGATAATCAAAAAGCAATAAGTGTTAAAAATCCACATGGATTGAATGTACTTCGTCCTAGTGGAATTGAGAGTGCAAATGGAACAGATATGGAATTACGAGGTGTTCAAGGAGATGTAATTTCACATGAATATTTATATAAAACTAGAGGAAAAGGGGAAGGACGAGTGATAATAGGGAAGAAAGATTTTGTGTTGGTTCCTTCTGAAAAACATAATTTGATAGGTTTTGCGAGACTTCCTCCTCCTGATCAAATAGAAAATCTAGTTAAATGGGGGATGGAAATAAGAGTTGAAAAGATTACTGAAAATCAATCACAAGCAGACGTGCTAAGAAAATTTATACCTACTGTAGAGGAACTTATAGAAAATCATAATTTCAGTGGTGTTATTGATATTACAGTTTTTTTCGAACTTTTTAATTATTATGGACATTCTCCTGATAGTTTATCCTCTTACAATCGAAAACGTATTAATCAAATTATTCGTACCAATATAGATACACTTCCTACTCTAACCTATCAGATTAGACAAAGAAGATATATTTCTCAACTAGAGGCAGTTTTAAGTAAATATGAAACTCCTATTGTTACCAATCAAATTTTAACTTCTGATCCTATCGCAAACTATCGTTTAATTCGTGATCCTTTACTCAGTACTCGATTCATGATCTTTCATGAGATTATGAAACAAAGAGATAATGGTCTGATTTGGTTAACTACTATTGCTAATCAAAGTTTAGTCATGGCTAAAAAGAGATCATCATTTAAACTAGATAAAATTGTTAGTGCTCAACTTAAACAAACTCAATGTCCATCTGGTGGTTTTAAAGGTTTAATTATAGTAAAAGGTGAAGTAGAAGATAAAATGATAGATTCGGTGAATCATCATGAGATATGTATATGGGATTCAGAGAATGGGAAATACATTTCCAAAAAAGATTACATCGAAAAAATGGCTCGAAATGAAGCTATTACTCTTTTCATTCCCGATTTCTCATTTGATTCTAATAATTTAGATCTCCAAGTCCGCAAATTTAAAGTCGCCAATTATTTTGTTGTTAAACATCATGATCTTCTTAATAGTTACTATAATCTCTGGACTAAGACTCCTAACCGAGCTGAACTTCTTGATAATTTAGAAAATCCATTGGATAATCTAAGTGGATATCGACCAGATGTGAGAGATCGGATGGCATGGTATGGTTTTTTTCGAAAAGCTGTCCCTGATCGTCTCAACCAAAATTATCTTTATAAAGGTAAATGGATTGGATGTCAACATGATTATGATCGTTTACATCAAAAATTTGTTAATCCCAATGATCCATTTCCTTATTCTAAACGTTATACTAGAGTAATACCTTTTAATGGAGTAGTTTGTGATTTTTGTGGAGAAACACTAAAAGAACAAGATTATCAAACAGACCAAGGTTTTGATCAATTTGGTCGTCGAATTCAAATAACCAGTGGTAATTTAACAGGTTTTGATTCAAGTATTCGTAATTTTTTTGTCAATAAAGATGAAAATATTAGTTGGGCTTCTAAAATATTAGACCTATGGAATACTTTTACTCATGAAATTCCTAGTACTGCTGATCCTAAAAAAGAAATTCAAAATCCTCAAAAATACAATATTTTATTAAGATATCAAGAATTTACTAGAGATAATGTTTTTATTCCTGGTCTTGTTCTTGATCCTACATTACTTCCAGCTAAAGATGATAATATTTTAATGTTTATTTTAAATACCTTAAAAATGGATAAAACTAAAGTTACACCACAAGAAAGCTTTCTATTAGAATACCTTTTAAATCTTTTTAAAATTATTTATAAAACATATGAACTCATTATACAAAGATTAGCCGTTTTAATGGTTAGTGTTAATTGGTATCTAATTCATAAGGACCCTAATTATTTGAATGAAAGTGTTTTTCTCGAAACATTTGAAAGAAATATGGTTTTCATAGGAAAGATGTTATTACAACAAAAATTTGGACCCAAATATAATGCTGAAATCAAAAATATGGGCCAACGATCTTTACCTTTTGCTACTTCTTCAGCTGATCGAACATATCCTAAGTTTAATCAAGCTTTTGTTCGTTCTTATCAACATAGTTATAAGAAATTATCAGCTCAAGAAATAGATTCAAAAATAAAAGATGATTATTTAAATTTAGTTGAACAAGTTTTTTATAACCAAAATTTTGAAAATAAACTTTTTAATGGTAACTTCCCTTATGAACACGAAATTGTCAGAATTTTTAACAATTATCTCAGTTCTGAAGGTAAACCCACCATTAATACTCTCTTAAAAAATAATTATTCGGCTTATTGGAAGAAATGGATTGAGGGCAATGATATTCGTTCCCAAGAAGTAGATCGAATTAGACAACATCTTATTCAAGAGTCTAATCAAGATTTCCTCTATGATGGTATATCTAAGGAGAATGGACTTTTATATCAAAAATATTTAGGTCAGCAGGATTGGTTTTTAACACAAAAAATTCATAATCTTTACATGGAATTAATCAGCGAAACCATCTATCTTATTGGTGATGCTAATTCACCTGCAAATTTAATGGGTGGTATGGATATAGCAACGAAAAAGCGGTATTATTTGGGGAAAATGTTATGTGAAAATTGGCAAGAACTTTCCGATTTAGATGTGGCTGGAGTTGAAAGTTTCACTCTCCTCCTTGACCAAATACAAACTGTCAAGATCAAACAAACTGCTCTCGGAACACCTTCTTTCCAATTAATTTGGCCTTACGTGGGTAGAGGTTTCGCACGTGATAACAAACCTAATCCTTATCAAATTATTATCACACCTTTTGAAGCTGGAGTCATTGCTCAAGCTAATATTAGTGAACGTGAGACTTTAGGTAGGAATGGAATAGGAGATGCAACATTTTCAATAAGTAGTAAAGCTCTCAAAATGCCAAATAAAGATGACTTAGAATTAGATCAATACTTAAATGAATTCAAATTTATTCCTAATATTAAAGAATTGGTCGAAGAAATTGGTGGTATTGATTATCTTAAAGATCTTAAAAAGACTGTTACTAAAATAAGAAATATTTTAGAAGGAAGAGGTATCCCAGTTCAAGTCTGTGAAGAAGATAAGGAAATACCCAAAGAGAAAAGTGAAAAAGAAATGATCGGGGAACAAGAATATCCTAAAGATAGAATGAGAATGTTAAACCTCAAAAATTATTTAATCACACATTTACGTTTTCATATTGAACTATTCACTCGAATTAATCGAGATCAATTAAATCAATATGGTTTACAATATAAATATCGAACATTGATGAAATCAACCGATTTTAATGATGCCTTTCAAGATTTCAAAATAGAAATCCCCAATTCCCAAGTTTTAGATTATATCAACTTTAATATGAACAAACCTGATCAATGGAAAACTGTCTCTAATGTCTTACTCTTTTTAATCTTACATGACCTTAGTCGCCATTTACGAACACTTCGTTTAGAATCTACTAAGTTTGTTAAAAAAGCTGTTAAAGGAAGAGGTTCTCAACCAGGTGGTGGTTTATCAAAATATGAGATATTTAAGGAATTTGTGAAGAACTATTTCCAAGAAATAGAATTTAATACTAAAGTTCAAAATGTCCCTTGGAATCATAAAGATCTTAATCAAACTCTCTTTCATTCCATTTTGGTTGAACAACAATCTAAAATCAAAAGCAAAGATTCTATCGAATGGGGTATCATGAAATTCAAATTAAACGTTGAAGAAACTCAAGATCTTATTGATGCTTCTGGACCTGATCTAGATACTGAAGTAATTAAAAATCCTAACGCAGATGTAGAAGATCTTATGGAAATGGATTTTGATCTAGGAGATGATGGCAATGATTATTCAGAATAAAAAGTATATTTAAAAAATTATTAAACTTTGGATGAAATAAGAATCAAAGTTTAATTATAATTATAATCATAACCATAATCTATTTTTAAGATTTATTAAAAATAATTCATAATCTATTTTATTCAAAATATATTTTTTAAGATTTATTAAAAATGATTTATAATCTATTTTATTTAAAATATATTTTTTAAGATTTATTAAAAATGATTTATAATCTATTTTATTCAAAATATATTTTTTTAGATTTATTAAAAATGATTTATAATCTATTTTATTCAAAATATATTTTTTAAGATTTATTAAAAATGATTTATAATCTATTTTATTATTCAAAATATATTTTTTAAGATTTATAAATTAATCTTATTATCTTCAATATGAAAAAGATATGGTTATTTATAGGAATTATTAAACTTTGGAAGAAATTAATTCAAAGTTTAATGTAGAAAAATAATACATAATTTATTTTTTTTTAAATATCATTTTATAAAATTTTATAAAATGATTTCTATAATAATCTTTTTTTTAGATCTTAAAGAATTAGATAAAAAATCTTAATAATATTTTTCCTAATTCTTCCTTAGTCAAAGTTATTTAATATGATACCTTTCCAAATTAAGCTACTTTTTTATAAGCTTTGACTGCATCTTCTTTTCCTTTTTTATAATCAATCATAGGTTCTGGATAATCTATTTTATTTTTATACTTTGAATAATGTTCATCCCATTGATGGAGGTGTTTGGCAGGTACATTTTTTAATTCGGGTATCCATTTTTTAATGTATTTGGCTTTAGGATCATGTTTTTCTGACTGAAGCCATGGATTAAAAACTCTGAAGTAGGGTTGTGAATCAGCACCAGTGCTAGCACCCCATTGCCAATTTCCATTATTATTAGCGATATCATAGTCAATTAATTTTTGAGCAAAATATTTTTCACCCCATTGCCAATCAATAAGACAGATCTTAATAAGAAAATTAGATACTATTAATCGTCCACGATTATGCATGTAACCAGTAGTATTCATACTTCTCATAGCAGCGTCGACAATAGGATAACCAGTTTGACCTAGACACCATTTTTTGAAATATGTCTTGTTATTATCCCATTCTAAGTCATTATATTTAGTTTTCATAGCCCCACCAATCACTCGAGGATAAGCCCACAAAATATTATAATAGAAATCTCGCCAATATAATTGTTTTATCAAATCATTACTCTTCCCTAATTGTTCCTTAAAAGCTTCATAAACTTCTCTGATTGATACACATCCATATTTGATATAAGCAGAAAGATAAGTGGTATCTTCTGTTAAATCATTTCGAGTTTTATTATAATCTTTGTGTTCTTTTAAATCTTTTAAGATTTTGAGGGCTTTTTGTCTACCACCAGTCTTGAAAATTTTCTTATTTTTCTTGTAGAATTTATCTAGACTTCCTTTATATTCTCCTGTTAACTTTGCAGATGCCCCTAAATAATTTCTATGACGATTTGAATCCGGTTTTAGTACTTTTTCTTTTTTTGCCTTATCAAAATAAGGGGTAAATTTTTTATATACAGTACCACCATCTGTTTTAATAGAACCAACAGGTTGTAATAGGGCATCATGAATAGATTTAAATGTGAGATTATTTTGAAGACAAACTTTTTTAATAGCTTCATCACGTTTTTTTGAATATGGAGAATAATCTTGATTTACATATACCGCCTCTATTCTATCATCTCCTTTAATTAACTTTTCTATTACTTTATCAGGAACTCCGTAGAAGAAACGTAATTTACTTTTTTTCTTTTTAAGTTGCATTAAATTAAGATCTCTAAGACTTTGAATCATAAATTGAACAGAATTATCAGATTTAAAATCATTTTTTGAATCATCTATTTGTTCTGGGGTAAATATAAATATTGGTATCACTGTTTTAGATTTTTCTAATGCCTTAATCAATCCTAAATTATCAATAAGACGATAGTCTCGTCGAAAAATGAAGATAGATTTATCATATTCCGGCATTGGTTTTATAATATTATAAGACAATAAATTAGTAATAATTAGACAATCCATTTTTATTTATCTTTTAAATTATTCACAATAAAATATCAATTTTTAAGTTAAGAAATACATAATATGAATTATCATTTTATCAATTGTTGCTTTATTATATAAATAGTAAAACTTATGCCACGACCTAAATCTATTCTTAAATCATCTATATACTTTGATAATAATGGTACCACTTTCCCACCTAAACCTGTTCAACTAGCTATGATAGAAGCCACTCAATGGGGTAATGCTTCGACAGGTTATGCGAATGAAGGAAAACGATGTCTAGAAAGTTTTAAGAAGAAGGTAAAATCTAGGGTAGGTAATAAAAATGCCGAAGTTGTAGTGACTTCAGGTGCGAGTGAGTCTATAAATCTCTTTTTACGTTCAATGGCTGATCTATTCCCTAAATCTCATTTTATTATCTCAGCTATAGAACATAATACCACTATCAAATGTGCTCAATCCTTGGCTAAAGCAAAAAAAGTGAGAGTGAGTTGGGTAAAACCCCGTGCAGATGGTTCGATATATCTATCTGACATAAAAAAGTTAGTAAAGAATGATACTAAAGTAATAGGGGTGATGCATATAAATAATGAAACAGGATCAATAAATGAAGTAGAGAATATTCAAAAATATTGTCGTCAGAATAAAATATATTACTTATGTGATACCGTTCAATCTTTCGGTAAATATAAAATACCTGATTTAGATGCTTGTACTGCCTCATTTCATAAAATGTATGGTCCACAAGGAGTAGGAATTCTAGTCGTTGACAAAAAGATATTAAATAGAGGGTTTTCACCTCAAATTTGTGGTAGCCAAAATCATGGTCTTCGTGGTGGAACGGAAAATTTACCTGGAATAGCAGGTGCTTTAAAAGCGATGGAATTAACATTTCGGAACCGAGAGAGGAAGAATAGAAAACTAGAGAAGATGAAAAATCGGATTCTAGAAAAATTACGAAATCACTTCGAAGAAGAACAATTCAAAAAATATATTGGCAAAACTAATCATTTTCGAGGTTTTTCTCATGATTGGTCTTTTATGCAAGTAGGTGATGGCAAAAACAAAGCACCTAATGTATTATTATTATCATTTAATAAATCAAAATCTGATCCACACCACTTTTGTAATCTTAAACTCAAAAAAGTATTAATGAAACATCATATCATCTGTTCTATTGGTTCCGCTTGTAGTACCTCTAAAAAAGGAGCTAGTCATGTTTTACATTCTATGAAAGCCCCTTTTATAGTTAGGTGTGGTGTAATACGAATATCTTTGGGAGATTATAATACTTTGAAAGAATGTGATGAATTTAGTAGAGTCTTGATAGATAGTATCTATTTACAAGATTAACTATTTTCATTTATTAAAATATTTTAATAATTCTTAAAATATTTTTATATTAAATTAAAAAAAACTAATTAATTTTCTTTTTTATTCTTTTTTGATTCTACTTGTCTTCCCGAATTAGATATTTCATTACTACTTTGATTCGATAATTCTCCAAATAATTTACTTATATCTAGATGTTCATGGATTTTTGAAGGATCTTGTTCTATTTCTTTACGTTGATCTTCTGTTAGATTTTCATCTGCTTTCTTCATTCTCTCCATCATCGCTTGCATTTGTGGATTACCCTCCATCATCATATTCATAAAATTACCCAAATCAGCTCCTCCAGGTACCGGAAATGGTACTCCATTAAAACCTTCATTTTCTGTTTGATCTTGTTTAGGATGATCATCTTGGTTTGTAGCGGTTGGACTACTACTAGTTTTGGTAGGACTAGAAGAACTGGAAGGTGAATTGGTGTCCATGATAAGTTGTTGTTGTTGTTGTTGTTGTTGTTGTTGTTGTTGTTGTTGTTGTTGTTGTTGTTGTTGTTGTTGTTGTTGTTGTTGTTGAGTGAAATTTTGAAGCATTTGTTCGAAGTTCATATTTTTCATCATTTTTTTAACTTGAGATTTTCCACCGGGTATCATTTTACCTATCTCATTACCTAAATTTTCCTGCAATGTAGTCATACTTTTAAAGAGATCTTCTTGAGTAACATTTTTTTCTTGTATTTTGGAATGCATCTTTTCTTGTAAATTAGTCATAGTCTCTTGCAATTTAGGATTTTGTAACATCTGACTAATCATTTCCATTGGATTTCCTTGCATATTTCCATCTTGTTGTGCGAGATTAGCACCACTCATAATTTCTTTCATTGTTTCTTGAAAATTAACCTCCTCTGTCAATTCATTTGCTATATCCATCAACAAACTATCCTCTCCAAAAATATCCTTAAGATTAGTTAAACCTCCTTCAGGATTGCCTTCATCATCTAAATTAGGATTTTCGGCGGCTTCTTTTTCAAGTTCATCAATAGTTTTAAGACTTTCGATGATCAACTTAACCTTTTCGCGATTACGACCAGTGGCAATGCTGGCTTGGAGATAAAGGTAAAGTAAATAACGGAAGATAACAGTTTTTTGATCTAAAGTAAGATTCTGTCGCCATAAAAGACCGAAATCAAAACCAGGTAGGAAGTCAAGATATTTAATTTTATGTTTTTTTCTATATTCTGGAGTAAAAATGATTTCATCAGATCTTGCTAATAAATCTATGTGCTTTTCTAAATTATAAAGAGTATCCTCTAAATATTGTTCATTATCCATTTCTCGATATTTTTTGAGAGCATAATGGACTTTCTTTTTATTGTTCGAATCTATAATTTTATTTATATAAATGAAAAGATCAGTAACATATCTCTTAAAACGTTCAAGATTTTTAGGTTTAACTAACATGAGGGATTAATAATATATAAAGTCAGTAAATAAAATATCAAAACTAAAATAAACTACAAATATGAGTTCTTTTTAGATCTTTAGTATAATTCAATTTTAGATCTATCTAGAATCATAATATTAAATTTACAAAGTCTCTACTAAACTAAAACAAAAAATATTTACTATTTATATACTAATATATAGATATAATGGATCAAGTTACTGAACAACTTAATAATCTTCTTGCTAACCCTTACACTGCTTCTGCTCTTACTCTTTTTCTCGTAGTTTATGGTGGTATGGCCAAACCTACTCTCCCTGATTGGATCGTTGACCTCTTTGACAGTCCTATTTTTCGCTTTCTATTCTTAGGTCTTATAGCATTTACAGCAACGCAAAATTCACAAGTGGCCCTGATCACAGCATTAGTATTTACTATTACAATGAATCTATTGAGTGAAAGAAAAACAGCAGAAGCTTTTATGGCCAGTCAATTTGCTTAATAAAGAATGAAATATGAATTTTCAAATCACATATATTAAACAATTATTTGCTTAATATATACCTAAGTATTTAAATATTTGTATTTATTATAACTTTAGATGGAAAACGTTTGTAATTTATTAGAAAAAAATAAATGGCTTTTAGCCCTTATGATCATCATAGGTAATGTAGGTTCAGGATATTTAAAAGATGATATAGAAATTCAAGAAGCCAATTATAAATTGAATTGCTTTTGGGTTAGAAAAATTGTTATTTTCGCTTTAGTCTTTTGTGGCACTAATGATGTTAGAATCAGTCTTGTCGCCACCCTAGCTTATGCTTTACTCTTATGGATTTTTTAACTTTCGGATATATTCATTGCCCTTTATAAAATAATCAACTTGAACTGAATAATCACCTTTATTTGGATCAATTGTATAATTTAATGTATATTTCTGTGTACATCCAAAACTCAAATTACTTTTACTCAATGTTTTATATAATATTCTATCTCTACCTTTTTTATGTTCTCTTGCCATACAATTTGATGGATCACATTGACAAGATGTTGTCGTCCAAACTGGACTTATTTGCATTGCTAGTTTCCTATTTATTAAATATGTACTGGTATCACACATATGATGTTGACCATTTCGATCATTCCAAACTGGATTGATTACTCCTAAGGACTCACAATTATCTTGGCAAATAAATTTACCTTGGGTATCCACTATATTACGTAATGAATAAGACCAATCTAAATTATGACTGATAATAAGATCCATCAAGGAAGAAATGTGAACAGGATCTAGATAATTATCTTCATCTAAATAAGATATGTATTTTCCATCCACTAAATGAGGTATACTCGCATATACTCGATGACCATTCCAACCATCATGACCAGTATTAAATGGCAGAGTAAGTAAGTGAATTTTAACAGTGTTTTGTTCGATCAGTTTAATTACTTTATCAACAGATTCTTGATATTCTGGTCCATCAATAACTAAATAATGTTCCAAATGAGGATAGTTTTGTTTCTGAACTGATTGAAGATTGCGAAAAAGCAAATTATCTCCGGTAGTTGGAGTTATAATAGTAACTAAAGGTAAAGATGACATAATTGTTATGTAACATAAAACTAATTCTTTTGAATTGGTTTTATTTTTTATTCATTTACTATTTAAGGATCATTAGAAATAGTAACCCAAATATTACCATTATAATATTTTAATCTTTGATCCAAAGTATCAAATATTATACTACCTGTCGTTGCTGTACCTATAACAGTATTTCCATTCGGTAATATTATACTATTAGTAGGGTCGGAAGCATTCACACTTCCATTCAATGGACCAGAAATAGTGCCTGTGATATTTCCTGTAATTGTTCCTGTGCCTAAAGTTAAGGTAGTGTTTCCATCAGAGTCTACAAAAACAAGATCATTAAGGTATGTAACAGTACTGGCCATAACAATATCTTCGATAGGTTTGGAAGTAGTACCTAATTGTCGAATTCCACATCCTTTTTTATATCTTTTGAAATTGCAGATATTTTTGTTAAGCTTTTCAATAGCTTTTTTATTCATTTTAATCTGTCTACAACTTGCACCTGAACTCATTTTTAATTATATTATAGACACAGAATTTATCTCATCCCTTATCATTTTTATTCTATTTTTAAACTCGATAATAATCTTCCCTCATAATTATTCTTTCCTATATGTGTTAAATTTATTCCTATATTCGCATAAATTTCACCACCTACTGCTTGCCAACGATGACAAAACAACCAATCTTCAGATTGATATCTTCCTTCTACGACTCCTCCATCAAATAAAGCATATGCAAATTCATTTTCTTGTTCATTAAGATATCCACAATCATCTTGATATTTTAAATCGGGAAAACATTCAAATAACTCTTCAAAGACTTCTCGTTTGAGCATCATAAACCCAGTAGCTAAATCTTTAACTTTCAAAATATTATTTTTAATTTTTAAATCATCATCATAGTTGAAATTATAACGTAATAAATTATGTTTCAAATACTTTAAATCATCCACATCTTTATTATGTTCAAATTTATCTTTGGCATTCATTAACCGGCTATAATTTTCAGATTTTAATACTTCCCAATTGTAATTTTTATATGGATAAATACCTCCTACTATATCTAAATCATTTAATAATAGTTGGTGAACATCTCTAGGATCCCAAACAATATCTGCGTCGATAAACATTAGATGGGTAAATTGTTTCTGAGCCATAAATTTAGCAACTAGATTATTTCTAGCTCTAGTTATTAAACTGTCATTTTTTAAAAAAATAGGTTTACAATCTATATTATAATCATGTTTCAAATAATTAATTGTTGACATCAAAGATTCAAAGTATTCTACATAACATTGTCCTCCATAACAAGGTGTAGCAATCATTAACCTAATAGGTTTTCGAATTGTATTATTAATTTTATCAGTAATATCTGTCATAAATGTTTGAAAAGAAATGAAAAATTTTAATTTATGATATTATTATTTAAATATTTATAAATAATTAAATTTATATAAATAATTATTTTTTATATAAATATATGACTCTTGAGGAAGATGTTACTATCATCATTTCTTTAAAAGATATCTTCATAAATACTAAAAAGGTTTTGGATTTTATTGTCACTCACATACCTCCTAAATTAAAAGTTATTTATGTTACTACCAACAACTTATACGAAAAAGAATTAGTAGAAACTTATAGCCATAATTATTCTAATTTTCATATTTTAGAAAGTAAACTTAAGTTTCCTTGTCCATTTGAATTGCGAAATATGGCTATATCACACGTTACAACCAAATATATTTATTTCATGTACAACGATGTCATACCAGTCAAAGATGATTGGTTGATACAACTTTATCAATCAGCTGAGAATATTCCAACAGGTATGATATTTTCACCTTTTATTTGGGAAACTAAAAACAATCAATCGCAATTTCATGCTGGTTGGTCAGATCTTTATTTTATTGAAAGAGATAATCGTTATTATACTATTCATCCATTTGATAATAAGTTAAAAAGATTGGGTATTGATTATTTTAAAAATAAACTAGAACCACTTCCACAACCTTTTCATATTGAAGATCATGCTTTTCTAGCTCGAACTAATTTCATGAAAAAAAAATCTATCATGGATCCCTATGCTTGTTATACTAAAGAATTTATTGATATGGCATTAAATATGAGATATCGAAAAGCCGAAACTTGGCTAGTTCCCAAATCTGAAGTTTCATATATTTTATCATATGGGACTAAATTAGTACAAAATGACCTCATTTATTTCACTTATCGACGCTCTGAAGAATTAGCATATCAAACCGTTAATTATATTAGACAAAAATGGGGAATAGAATATCCTTATGATGGTATTTGTCGTGATTTTATAAATAATGGTTTGTCTCATTTAAAATGGACTCAGGATAAACTCCCTTTCAACCATTTTAAACAATTTGAACTAGTTTTAGCCATGTTTACTGCTATGGGCTTTAATCGGTTTCAAAATCATGAATTACCAAAATTTTATGAAGAATGTAAAAGCAAAGTACCTGTATTAAATATAAAAGTAAATAGAGTAATAGTTGAAAATAATACGCAAATTAATTCAGATTGGAATGATGATAATATAATAAATCAAAGAAAATTGTTGAGGGAAGGGAAACTAGGCCCAGTGAAGCATAAAAAAAACTTTTTTTATCCAAAAACACCAATAGAAAAGTTCTATCAACCATTCACGTTATTAAAAGTAACATTTGAGAAAAAATCAGATATTCCTGCAAGTTATTTTCAATTAGCTTCATTACTAATAAAAAACAGAGAACAAAAATATGATCTTTATATTTATTTCTTAAAAACGGAGAATTTAAATTTAATATATTCGGAAAACAAACTATTTGGTATTTCTACCTTGGATTTTCATCTCAAAATATACAATCAAACTGATATTTTTAATTTTACTATGGAACAATTATTATATTGGGCATGGAATCCTCTAAAAGTTTAATTTCTTTCTATATTTCTGATTCAGCTTTTAAACGTTGCTTTGTTAAATTATTTTCAGTCATCTCATGAGATACATAAAGTATTTCTTTAATTTGATAATATCTATTAGCTATTTTATCAACTTTATTGAGGTAACTCATAACAGTTTGTCTAGGATAATCAATTTCTTTAGGAGTAAAGTAACGCATTAAAAATTCAGCGTCGCTACCCCATTTATATTTTTCAGAATAATATTGATCGGGGTGATCAGAATTATTTTGGAGTTTCTTCATAAATGATTTACGAAATACTGTCGTTACTAGTCCTATCTTTGCCCTACAACAATATTTTCCTGGATGTTGTTGGATTGACCATTCTAAATCTTCCCTTAATTTATCTAAATCCCAACTTAAGTCAACAAGATGAGTCCTTAGAAATTGACAACAAACTACTTCTACTTGTTCCTTAAGAAGAGCCAATACTTGTTTCTCTATTCGGGTTGGTAAACTGATATCATCGGCATCCTGAAATGCTATTAAATCGCCATGAGCAAGTCTAAGACCAGTATTTCGTGATGGATAGCATCCTTTATTCTTTCCATGTCGATATATTTGAAAGGTGAAAGACAAAGGGTTTTTGTCGGCTCTAGGATCATAAAGCCAATTTTGGAAGGTTTGACATATTCGATCGAAACTTGAATCTATACTTCCATCTTCCACCACAATTATCTCTAAAGGACGATATGTTTGACTTATCATACTCTCTAAACACCTCTCTATCGTCTTTTCTGCTTGGTAACATGGTATTATAATAGAAACTAATGGTAATTTAAGAGGATAACCTAAATATTGTGGGAGGTTAGCCCATCGGAACTTTCGAGCCATCTCAAGCTGGCAACGTTTTTCTCTAATATCACTAGAGGTAACATCAGCAATAATTAAATTAGGATAGACTACATAACAACTTTTAGAATATTTTCGATACAATTCGCGAAGACATTGTGAGTCCACTACCTTTTTATGCGTTTTTAAAAGAGACAGAAGTTCTGGAAATATAAGGTGATCCAAGATTACTGCAAAACTACCGTCAGTATGTGTAGGATGATAATATTTAAGTGAAAGATCAATGTTGTTAATGACAGCTCTAAAACTGTGTTGACTGGCACCAAGTAAAATAATTTTCCAAGGTACTCTATTTCGATTTTTTGATTTTCCAAAAAGTGTTTCATACCAATTTTTAAACTTTTTATCTAAATTCTTTATACACATCACATCATCATCTAATATCATTATCCTTTTTTCCTTCTTTTTTATTGCTTCTCTTATAATTTTCTCCCATGTCAAGATATATCCATAGGCACCCTGATTTATATGCTCAGGTATATAAGAAGGTCTATGAGTTAGTAAACCATCACAAGCCTCAATAATCTGAATGGGTAATTTAGAAAAGTAAAGGTCATTACTCCAAAGTACTTTAATGAGTTTTTTAGGTCGACGTTTTAAATTAATGAGATAAGCCTGATCAATCAAATTATTTAAAAAAAGTTTAGACATTGTAATATTTATAAATCACATATTTTTGTATAAATATTACATCATATATTTAAGGAATCTGCTTCTTTTAACAGATTTTGGTAATTATAAAGATCCCAACTTCCTATATTAGATGTATTCATTATTTGTTTAATAGCTGGAGAGTGGCTGATAGCATTAGCCAAGAGATGAATATTTCTGGTTTTCTTTTTGAGGGCTAGATAATCTCTTAGTAATATTTGATGTTCTTTGATTAAAATATTATATCGATAGATAGATAAATCATTCAAAATATATTGGTTCATTTTTCTAGATATATTTAACAAATAAAATTTTTGATTTTATTTATTATTAATTTACTCATAATAAATCATAACAATTATGAGTTCTCATAATACTAAAGAAGAACTATCCACTTTTTATTCTAATATTATCAACGAAATTAAGGGGAATACTAATAAAAATAACGAATATCTCTATGTATTTTTTGATAGTGGTGAAAATAGTTATGGAAGGGTTTTAATACGGGGAGTTATAAATAAAGCTAAATGGGAATTATTTAAGAAATTAAAAAATAAATATGGGGATGCGGTTGCATCAATTGACGGAAATCTTAAAGGTGATCCAGAAATAAGTGCTAATGAATTGTATAATTGTATAAAAGTTTATGAAAAAAAATCTATTATTATAAAGTTAGTAGAAACCGATAAAATATTAGAAATTGAACCGCAATTGTATTTGCTTGAATATTTAACTTTTCAAATGGAGTGTATATATGAAACAGCCTCTGACAAAATAATTCTTGATATTCCTAAAATAAAAGTATGGAACGCTCCTAAATCTTCTGAAAGTGAAAAGGAGTCCTGGAATTGTATTGCTAGTGCACAGTTGTTGATGGATGAGTCTTTCTATGATTACATTGAAGATAAAATAGTTTATAATGAATTATTTGATATTGATATTAAGGAAGTATTTGGATATGATGAATTATTTATTGATGATAAAAAATGTGAAACTTTTGGTGAATTTTGGGATTTGATTACTTTAACAACAGCTACTGATATTATATCAAAAGGACAAACTTTTTTTCCTAGCCGATATACTAATTATAAATCCCATGAATTATTAAAAATTTTTAGTAAATATGAAAAATTTTAGAAATTTTATAATAATGCTTTATATGTGATAGATTATCAACTTTGAATATAAGATATTAAGAAATTAATATAAAATAATTATTTTATCTTGTTCCCCAGATTTTAATGAATTATATCGATCTGATCGGGTCTCAAATTCCCCGTTTTCACTTTGATTGGGACAAAGTAAAAACGGGTGTAATTAAATTTTACTCACTTTTTATATTGGCTTACTTTGATTTTTAAAAAAAAATGATTGAATTAATGTTGAAATACCAATTCAATTACTATGTTTTTCGTAATTTTGCTTGTCCTTCAAATAGCCGTTCTTTATAAGATCTTTCTTATTTTAAGAAAATGTGCTGAAATTTACTTTAATCCACATATTGGTTTTCATATTGGAAGATGTAGACTATTTTTAGACGAAGCAAAAGGTCTTTATCAGGCAAGAGTGAGAATAGGCTTAATATCAAAAGGTACATGCAAGGTTTATTTTAATGATTTATTGTTAAACAAATCCAAAAAAATTGTTGATGAAAATTTGGATAACTGGGTAGAAGGTATCTACCTAGCAGGACAAGACACTGAAGACCAAATTTTCACAGATAATGATCTCTATTTTGAAGCAAAAGTGGTTTTTACAAAAAATAACATTAAATTATTCGAAGACTACATAGAATTGATTGAGAAGATTAATGAGCAAGATAGTATATCTGCCTATTACTATCATCCATTGACAAATGAGAGAATAACAATTAATGAGAAATTATTCTTGCAGGATTATATCAAATCTTGCAGATCGGATATGAATCAAATAAAATAAAATAAAAATTAAAATAATACAAAGCTTAAAATAGTGAAAATTTTAGAAATTTTATAATAATGCTTTATATGTGATAGATTATCAACTTTGAATATAAGATATTAAGAAATTAATATAAAATAATTATTTTATATTAATTTTTCATTTTATAAATTAATAAATTAATTCACATATTATCTACCTAATCTATGCTACGGGTTGCTGATGGACTATCACATACCTGAGTTGATTGTTCTTGTGTAGATGTAGTATGTAAACCTTGAGCTAAACCACGTAGATAAGTACTGAATGATTCACTATCATCTATATTTAAAGGTGGTGGGGGAGTTAAAGAACGTTCGCGTTGACGTAGACTGGAAGAAGGAGATGGGGAGCGAGAATGATGTAAAGTAGAAGTGGAATCACGAATACGAGATTCTTCATTTTCTTCAAGGTAATCATGGATTTCTCCTAATTCATATGAATTGGAATGTTGTTGGTCTTCATTGAAACTACCACTTAATTCTTCTTCTTCTTCATATGATTCCTCACATGATTCATCATTAGAATATTCCCCATCATCTTCATTGATTTCTTTCACAGATGCACGACGGAAACAAAAGGAAATCAATGTGAAAGCACCCATCATGGCATTGGCCCCCCAAACGAAACCTAACCTATATTCGGAGGAAGGATCAAAGTTTTCGAGAGCGGTTGTAAACATGGTAAAATTCATAATAAAACAAAAGAAGTGATTGATATTTTATAAAGAATAGATAATTTTTATATTAAAATAGTTTATTATATTTTATACTAAATTTATTTTCTTATATCAAATAAATTTATTAACCTTTTTTAAATTTTTTATATTCAATCTTGTAATATATAATAAAATATTATATCCTTATCATATAGATTTCACATGAATCATATTTATGATTATATTATTGTTGGTGGTGGTCCAGCGGGAATGACTTTGGCACATATTTTAAGTAAAAGTCAGCCAGAAAAAAGAATTTTACTTTTGGAGCGAGAGAAAACTTTAGGTGGTTGTCATCGTGTTAGACGGATTAAAACCAAAGATCAGAACAATTTAAGAGATAAAAATCTTTTTACTGAACATGGTCCTAGAATTTATATTGATAATTATCATGTTTTAATAATGTTAATGAAAGATATGGGAATGAAATTTGATGATTATTTTACTGATTATGGTTTCCAATTTTTAAATATCTCTGGTAATATAACCAAACACCTAAAAATTTGGCCTGAAGTTACTGCTTTTGCTTGGGCTTATTTACGTTTTATGATTTATCCAGATTGGAGTAAAAATATTTCAATGAAAGACTGGATGATTCAAAATAACTTTAGTGAAAAAAGTATGAAATATATTGATAGAACTTGTCGACTTACAGATGGAGCTGGGGCTGAAAGATACACATTATTTGAATTCTTACATTTAGCTAATCAAAATACCTTTCATAATGTCAAACAACCCAATAAACCTAATGATTTGGGTTTATTTCATGATTGGACTCAATATTTGAAAAAAAAATGTGTTAATCTGGATATCAAAACAGAAAGTGATGTGAGTAGAATTTTACCTAATGCTAAAGGAGTCTTAATTAATCAACGAGATAAAATACTTGGTAAAACCATTTTATTAGCTATACCACCTAAACACCTCGTTCAATTGCTTTCTCGATCTAAAATCTATAATGCCTTCGGTAAATGGTCAAAATTAGTTAAATGGGAGAGAAAATGTCGTTATCTCGTTTATATTCCCATTATTTATCATTGGGTCAAAACTACTGGTCGACCATCCATTAAATTAGATAAAGTATGGGGGTTACCAGATAAGACAGATTGGGGAGTAGTTTTTATAATAATGTCAGACTATATGGATTTTTCAGCGAGTGATTCAGAAACTGTAATTACAGTTGCTTTGACTAAACCAGATGCTATATCAGAAGTCACTGGCAAAACTCCACATCAATCTAATCAAGATGAACTTTTAATAGAAACCTTCCGACAAATGGTGGATGTTTTCCCTCAATTAGCAAAACAACCGCCAGATTATCAAATTCTTTCACCAGGTGTTTTCAAAAATAAAATGAATAAATGGGAAACAAAAGATTCTGCTTTTATGTTAACTCCTGATGCTGGATATCTTCCTCATCGTCAGTCACCTCAATATCCTAACTTATATTCTGTGGGTACTCATAATGGTAAAAGTGGATATCATTTTACAAGTTTGGAGGCAGCGATGGAAAATGCCGTAGATATTACACACGAACTAGTACCTGAAAGTAAAAAACTTTATAAAAAAACATTAATCCGATACTCAATCAGAACCATATTATTAATTCTGATAGTATTGATAATGTTATTTTTATTAATTTCAAGATTAAATTAATATTAAAATGATTCATAATCTAAAAAAATAAATAAAATTTATTATAAAATATAAAAAAAATCTATTTTGAATAAAATAGATTATGAATCATATTTCAAAATATTAAAAAATATATTTCGAATAAAATAGATTATGAATCATATTTCAAAATATTGAAAAATATATTTCGAATAAAATAGATTATGAATCATATTTCAAAATATTAAAAAATATATTTCGAATAAAATAGATTATGAATCATATTTCAAATTATAAAAAGTATTTTAATAATTTACTTTGTGAATACGGTACAAAGTAAATTAATTTATATTATTTTCTTTCTTTATCTAATTTTAGGAATGAATTTCTAATTTTCTTTACAAATTCTATTCTACTAATTTGATATGTATATTTTAAAATTCTGTTTAATAAATATGGACAAAAATAATAATTACCGTAAATATTGTGAAAGTATTGATAAAATATAAATATTGATTCTCGGAATCTTTTAATTGAATAGATATGATGTCTATAAGAGATAAAACCAGGATATAATGATTCAGAATTGAAACTAATTTCAGAGTAATAAATATTACGTAGCCACATACCACATACTCTTCCAAAAATGAATTCTACAGGCCAATTATGAGAAAATTTTAAATTGAATTTCCATTTTTTAGAATTTACAAATTTTATAAAAGTTGATTGCTTTTCTATAAAAAATAGTAAATCTTTTGTGCTATTGAATTCGAATTTTATCATATTCAATTTTTTAGGTAAATTGAGTTCCTGCAATTCAAGGTTATTGAAAAGTTTATGTTTTTTTAATGGTAAATTTAAAATTTTAGTATTTTCTATTGATTTGATAGTTCTATAAAAAAACATGGCATTTTTATGTATAGCTTCAATACTAAATTCTCTAATATCAAATAATTGAAAATTTATTTTATCGATGTAAATTATTAAATTTTCATCACCATTCTTTTTCATAATTTGAATGAAATGTCGATATAATCTACTGTTTATTGTATCTATATTTAGGATCATATCATTTGTAAAGAAATCCATTACAAAAATCTATTCTAATTGATAGAATATAAAGAATTTCGATTCAATTTTTCAAATATATTATATTTTATTATTTATTATTTATTTTATTATTTATTTATTTATTATATTATATTTTATTATTTATTTTATAATATTTATTTTATAATAACTTTGAAAAATACAAAGTTATTATTTTATTATTTTATTATTTTATTTATAATTACTTTGAAAAAAAACAAAGTAATTATTTTTATATTTTGTTGATGTAAATAAACATAGTTAAATATTTTTATATTATTTCATTTAATTCATATTTTTTAATAATGATAATTATTTATAATTACTTTGAAAAAAACAAAGTAATTATTTTTATATTATCTTTTTTCATTTTGAATAACATTCTACTCCCCATTTATACATATATAATACATACATAAATTTAACGGATTAATGATATACCATTTCAGCCTTATGTTTTTTTTAAACATATTTTTTTTTAAAAAACACAATTTTAA
>Ga0209943_1000503_pt1 | contig 27182 bp, 20 predicted proteins | sample SalPonR1_B_D2_MG_FD_185698 | JGI IMG/M metagenome (GOLD analysis project Ga0209943, IMG submission 185698) | Salt pond soil microbial communities from South San Francisco under conditions of wetland restoration - Salt Pond MetaG R1_B_D2_MG... ... | reverse complement strand
CTTCACGCTTGCTTCAGAGACGCTGGGCCGGGATCTCCATGTCTACGTCCGCGTTCCGCAGAGCTATGAAGCCTCCGATGAAGTGTGGCCGGTGATCTACCTGCTCGACGGCGGGATTCTGTTCCCGATGCTGGTGCCTTATCACTTCATGCTGACTATCGACGAGATTGCGCCCGAGGCGATCATTGTCGGCATTTCCTACGGCGGGCTGGGCTTTGCCAACGGCAACATGCGCTCTACCGACTACACGGCCGCTTCTGCCGAAGTCGATCACTATGGTGGGGCGTCGGTGTTCCAGGCATTTCTGGAAGAGCAGCTATTGCCGCTGATCGACGAGCGTTACCGGACCGACCCGCAACGGCGTGTAATTGTCGGGCAGTCGCTGGGCGGCCAATTCGTGCTCTACACGGCCTTGACCCGGCCTGGGCTTTTTTGGGGTCATATCGCGATCAACCCGGCGCTGCACCGCAACCTTGCGTTCTTCCGCGACTACCCGTCGAAGCCGGACGGAGGGCGTGCTCGACTGTTCGTCGGCGCCGGCACCCTGGATGCGCCCCGCTTCCGCGAGCCCGCGCTCGAGTGGATCGATGCGTGGATCGATCGCGCAGACAGCCATCTTGATCTGGAAGTCGCCTCGCTGGAGGGCCAGCACCATGCCTCCGCTGCGCCGGAGGCCTATCGAGTCGGGCTTCGCTGGCTTTTCAATGATCAGGCCAGCCGTTGAAATTGGGGCGCTCCTGTTCAGGGAGACCCTGATCGGAGGGCGGGCCCAAAGCCGGGTATCAAGCATATGACGGGCGGAGAGACACCCTGAAATTTCACGATAGATTGGTTTTCATCGTCGTGATCGATCAGGAATCCTTCTCCTTCCCCGGCGCGGTCGGCTCAGGCTGTGCGATCTCTTCTACCGCAGTAGTCGCGGCTTTTGCGCGTTGCTTGCGTTCGCGTTTTTCCCGCTTTTTCGGGCTCTCGCTCATGGCCTTGATGGCATCCAGAATATCCGCATCGCCAGTCTCGAGCAACTGGGCAAAAGTCTTGCGACAGACCGTCCAGGTCGCTCCGATCACGGCGAAGTAGATGACGGACATCAATGCGGCGTAAGTGAGTTGATCGACGAATTCGCCCACCCACTGCGGCACGCGGATGCCGAGTAGTATCTTCAGCAATGCGGCAAGGATCGGTCCGACGATGCCGATCTCGACGATCAGCAGCACCATCACGAAGACCAGGACCTTGAAGACGAACAGCTGCGTGGCGAGATCCTTGAGCGCGCGCGCCCAATTCTCACTGAAGCAGAGCGCCGCCACGGCTATGGTCAGCCCTGCGGCGACCGCCAGCGAGTCGGCCAGCGCGTCGGCGACGGCGCCGAAGTCGGTCCAGATCGGTGCCCCCGGAATGGTCTCGAGATTGCCCGAAGCTGTGTTTTCGATGAACGCCACCAGTACCAGTGCAGCCGCGGCTGGTATCAGCGACGCGGCGAGCCACGGGAAATCGGCGGTTCCGGCATGACCGCTTGAAAAAAGATAGGTGCGGAACATCAATGCATAACCCGCCCCGAGCAGGACTGCCGAAAGATCCAGGTGCGCGGTTATCACGCCCGGCCCCAGTGCTGATTCGGCCAATCGGCCAAGCACGATGCCGGAAACGATCAATGCAGCGATGGCTGCACGCGGTTTGGGTCCGAAGACGAGATCCAGTCGATCATCTTCGCGACTCCCGTTGAAGGCGCGGCGCAAAGCCGGTTCCATGTCGGAGAGGCCTGCTCTGGCCACCTTCAGAAGTTGCGCGACGTTGTAAATGAAAGGCTCCCGTTACCCGGTTCATTCATGACCCGAGCTCTATGAGCCATTGAAACTTCTGCACAGGCAAAGCCGGGACGACCGTTGGAAGTATAGGCGCTGGAGTGATGCAGGAGGCCGTCGGGCGCACGGCAATAACTTGGCCGCTCCCCGGGGCCCTCTGAGAAGGCTGCGCGCCTTTGGGATGGACTATCGTGGTTTCGCGAGTTCGGATACCTCGTGAAGCGCTCCGCCACGCATAACATGGGTGACGGTGCGGAAGGCCCGGACCGATCCGGCCGGGTCGTCACGCAGTATTACAAGGTCCGCGACCTTTCCTCGCTCCAGCGTTCCGATTTCATCGAGCAGCCCTATCGCTTGTGCGCCGTTGCGCGTTGACATCACGATGATGTGCTCCGGCGGGATGCCCGCCGCCTGCATGCTTTCCATTTCCGCGTAGATCGAAGGGCCGTGGAGCGTCAGTGGATTGCCCGCATCGGTGGCTGTCGCGATCGTGATTCCGGCCTCGAAGACGCGCGCGAGGTTGCGCTGCATGATGCTCAGGTCCTGACCGCTTTCCTCCAGACTGGACAACGTCGCATCCACATCGCGCCAGGATCGCGGAGCGTCTTCGTGAAGCCGGGGAGCCTGGCCGATGACCTGGCGGGTTCTGGCGTCCACGCAACCGTTGGGATCGTCGATCGGCGGCACCACACCCAAACCGACCGCCGCGCGGGCACGGCGCCAGTTGGAACCCACGAGTAGCGTGGGCATATAGACCACATCATTGGCCTGTGCCAGAACGATGAATTCCTGGTCCACGAGCGCATCCTCAACACTGTGTACCAGTGCTGCAGCGCCGGCCCGCAGTGCCGTCTTCGCGTTACGCAATTCGGTGGCGTGAACGATCAGCGGAAGCCCATTTGCACGCGCCGCTTCGCCGATCCGCATCAGCCGTCGGTCGAGTTCATCCCGCTGGCCGGCCGGTGGGTCGAGATACCAGACCTTGACTGCAGCGGCGCCCCATTCGACAAGCTGTGTCACGCCGGTCATCGCCTCTTCGTCGGACGACATCGGCAGAAAAGTGTTGTTGCCATTCGCAACCAGGTCTTCGACCCGGGCGTGGGTGATCAGGGGGCCGGCCGCGCGGACGTGGGCGCGTGCGGGCGTGTCGGCGCCGGTGTTGTGCGTGTCGGTCGTCCAGGGCAGGCCGCCGACGTCGTAGACCGCGGTGATCCCGGCGCACAGGTAAGCGCGATGCCATCGATCGGGGTCTTTCTGCAGTTCTTGCTGCAGCTTTTCGTAGTCGTAGAAGTTCTGGACGAAAGGCCAGTGCGGTCGGCCGTCCAACCAACCGGTCTGGGCAAAGTGAACGTGGGCGTCGACCAGCCCCGGGGTAATGAACCGCCCCGCGACGTCGATAACCTCGTCGCCGGGCAGCGCCAGGCATTGAACGGGGCTGCCGATGCAGGCAATACGATCCCCTTCGATTCGAATAGAAGCGTCCTGCAGCGCGGCGCCGCCGTTACCGTCATGCAAGGTTGCGCCGCGCAGCAGGATTGCTGCGTGTGCATCGAGCGCTACGAAAAACAGCGCGAGCACACTCGCACACAGGAGTGGTCGGCGCGATATTGTCATGAACTGTCCTGGTTTTCGTTGCCATTGTCGCGCAGGGCATCCTGGTGCGCCAGCACGATGCCGAGGTGGTCCTCGTAGGGCGGTATCGCGCAGTGAATCACCCAGTCGGGCCGGATGTCGAAGCGCGCCCCGACGAAATCGGCGTGAAGCGGCATCTTCAGGCCGGGCCGGGCACACAGGAAGGCGGTCTGGATGTAGGTAGCGCCGCCGGCGCGCAGGCTGCAGGCGGCGCGGAACATGGTCTCGCCGGTATACAGGACGTCGTCGATCAGGATCAGATGCCTGTCCTCTATATCGATGTCCAGCGCATCCTCGTCGATGTGCGGACGATCGTGCAGCAGCTCCAGCGAGTCGCTGTAGCGCTTGAGCTTGAGCGTGCCGAGTTCGGGGTTCAGTGCGTGGCGCTTTTCCAGGCGATCTGCCAGCATCCCGGCCAGCGGTTTGCCGCGCCGGAGGATGCCGACGAGTGCGGTCGAAGACGAGATGTGCGGCCCGATGGCATCGGCCAGTTGGTCGAGCAGCGTTTCGACCCCGCCGGCATCGATGATCTGCAGTTCGCTTTTGTCGTTATTATCGGCTTGGGTCACTTTGATTTTTCCTGGATGATTCCGGAGACCTTCAGCGTTTGCCGGCCGCGCGCTGAACGTCGGCCTGCACCTGGTCGCGGTGGTCGCGCAGGGCTTCGCTGAGCGCTACAGGATAGTCGCGCCTTGCCCGATCGACGGCCAGAATCTCTTCTGGCAGGGCGTCGAGTCGTTCGCCGCTGCGTTCGCGGGCCTGGTCGGGCGTATCGGCCGGGCGCACGCGGCGGCCGTCGCGCACAAAAGGCTCCAGCAAAGGTGTTCCATCCAAAGCCTGGTCGCGGCGGGCCAGCGTATCGCCGATTGCCTTTCCGTCCCGGTAGCGCCGAAAGATCTGCTTGGCGCCGGGCAGGGTCGGCTTTCCGGTCGAGAGCTTCATGCGGCCGCGGCCGGCGTATTCGACCAGCTTGTAGGCAATGTCCAGGTCCGGCGCGTCGGACGACACGCCCATGGCGGTGCCGACGCCGAACCCGTCGATAGGCGCATCCTGGTCCAGCATGTCCCTGATCTCGAACTCGTTCAGTCCGCCGCTGGCGAAGATGTCCACGTCGTCCAGCCCCGCCTCGTCGAGTATTCGCCGGGCCATTTCCGCCAGCTCGGCCAGGTCCCCGGAATCGAGCCGAATGCCGCTGACGCGAAAGTCGTCGCCCAGTTCTTCGGCCAGCCGGACCACATTCTTTACGCCTTGTTTCGTGTCGTAGGTGTCGACCAGCAACACCGTGTCCGGAAATTCGCTGACGAATTTGCGAAATGCGTCCATTTCGCTGTCGTGCGCCTGCACGTAGCTGTGGGCCATGGTGCCCGAAATCGGGATGTCGTAGACCCGGCCCGCCAGCACGTTGGACGTTGCCGCAACACCGGCGACGTGGAATGCCCTGGCGGCCTTCAAACCGTTGTCGGCGCCGTGAATCCGGCGCAGGCCGAAATCCAGCACCGGGCGTCCGTTGGCCGAGTGCACGATACGCGCGGCCTTGGTCGCCAATACCGACTGCACATGCATCTGGTTCATGACCCAGGTCTCGACGATCTGGGCTTCGGGTGCCGGTGCGGTGACTTCCAGCAGCGGCTCTTGGGGGAAGACAGGCGTGCCGTCGGGCAGGGCGTGCACATCCCCGGTGAACCTGAAATCGGCGAGATAGTCCAGGAACGCATCGGAGAACTTGCCGGTGCCGCGGAGGTAGGCGAGGTCGTCGTCGCCGAAGCCGAGTTCGCAAAGGAAATCCACCACGTCTTCGATGCCGCACGACAGGATGTAATTGCGGTCGTCGGGCAGGTTGCGATAGAACAGGCTGAAGGTTGCCGGTTCCAACATGTCTTCGGCGACGTAGGCCTGGGCCATGGTCAGCTGATACATGTCTGTGAACAAAGCGGCGCTGGCGCCGCCGAGATACGGATGATTCATGACGAAGCCTGTCCTGAGGCCATGGACGCGACGAGTTCGAAATTGATACTAACGCAGCCGGGCAGTATCATCGAGTGACTTCCGCGCGCGGATCAGGTCGGGTCGCCCGAGCGACGGTGCAGGAACTTTGCAATTTCATCGACCAGCAGCAGCGAGACGGCGATCGACAAAAGAATGCCCCAGCTTTCCAGCGACACCGGCTGGACGCCCAGGACATCGTTCAGGCCGGGCACGTACATGGCCGCGATGTGCACGCCCTGGGCGGCGACGACCGCGAGAATCAGCAGCGGGTTGGCGCGAAGCGGGATATTGAGCAGCGAACGCGTCTCCGACCTGCAGCTGAATGCATGCACGTTCTCGAACAGCACCATCTGCAGCAGCAGCAGGTTGCGTGCGTCGTTCTCGTCCATGCCGAACGTGTTGATCATCACGAAGTACAGGCTGAAAGCAACAAGCCCGATATAGCCGCCGGACACCAGCGTCTCCTGGATCATCAGGCGGTTGAAGATCGGCTCGTCCGGCGGCCGCGGCTTTCGTTCCAGCACGTCGTCTTCGACTTTTTCCATGGCCAGCGCGACGTCCTGGATGCCGTTGGTCACCAGGTTGAGCCAGAGCAGCTGGACGGCCGTCAGCGGCAGCGGCAGGCCGGCGAAAAGCGCGAGAAAGAACAGCATGACCTCGGCCGCGCCGGTGGCCAGCAGCAGCCAGGTCACCTTGCGCACGTTGTCGTAGGCCCCGCGGCCCTGCTCGATGCCCTTGACCAGAGATGCGAAATTGTCGTCGGTGAGAATCAGCGAGGATGCGCGGCGCGCCACGTCGGTGCCGCTCTCGCCCATGGCCACGCCGATATGTGCCGCCTTGAGCGCGGGCGCATCGTTGACGCCGTCGCCGGTGACCGCGACCAGTTCGCCGGCCTCCTGCAGGCAATCCACGATCACGTTCTTCTGGGCCGGCTCCACCCGGGCGAAAACCCTGGCCTTGCGGATCTTCTCGCGCAGGGCGTCGGGATTGTCTTCCAGTTCGCGCAATTCCGCGCCGGTGACCGCCTCGTCGCCTTCGTCGGCCATGCCGAGATCGCGCGCGATGCTCATCCCGGTCGCCGGATGGTCGCCGGTAATCATGCGCACTTCCACGCCGGCGCGCCGACAGCGCTTGATGGCATCGGGCACTTCGGCGCGAATCGGATCGATCAGTGCGGCGAAACCGAGGAATTCCAGTCCGTCCAGATCGTCGGATTCGTAATCGCCGTCCTTCTCTTCGACCCCGCCGCGGGCCAGCGCCAGCACCCGGTAGCCGCGCTCGGCCAGCGCATTTTCGCGTTCGGCCAGGGCGTCGGCGTCGCTACCGTCGCCGAAATCACTGCACATGCCGAGCACGACCTCGGCCGCGCCCTTGACGTGCGCGGTGGGCGTCCCGTCCACGTCATTGAAGGTCGCGGCAAATCGGCGATCGGCATTGAACGGAATCCGGTCGATCTCCGGGTACTTGTCCAGCAGTTCGTCGCGCTCGAGATCCAGCTTTGCGGCGAGCACCAGGAACGCGATATCGATGCTGTCGCCGTCGGTCTCGAGGCCGCCTTCGCTGCCGTTGCGGATCTCGCCCTCGTTGCACAGCGCGCCGGCGACAGCCAACGCATGCGCCTGCTTTTGCTGAGAATCGCCGGGTGCGGAGTCATCCTGGTCGTCACTTACCGTAATTTCGCCGTCGGTCTCGTAACCGTCGCCGGATACACCAAGCTCGTCTTCGGCGGGAAGCTGCAGCCGTCGCACGGTGAGCGTGTTGGCCGTGAGCGTGCCGGTCTTGTCGCTGGCGATCAGCGTGCATGAACCCAGGCCCTCGACCGCGGGAAGCTGCCGGACGATCACATTGCGTTCGGCCATGCGCCGCGTGGCCACGGCCATGGCGACCGTGATGGCAATCGGCAGACCCGCGGGAATGGCCGATACCGCCAGCGCCACGCCGAGAAAGAACAGCCGGGTCGGGTCCACGCCCTGTAGAAACTGGGTCACCGACAGGATGACGATGGCGGCCAGCACCAGCAGCGCGATCTGGCGCGTGAAGCGCCGCAGCTTCAGGACCAGTGGCGGCGCCTGCGCGGCGCTCTCGGCCAGCGATTCGGCAATCTTTCCGACCTCGGTATGCTCGCCGGTTGCGCAGACATAGCCGCGGGCTTCGCCGTCCAGCACGGTGCTTCCGGCAAATACCATGCTGCTGCGCTCGCTGACGACCGCGTCTTCGTCCGGGGTTTCATCGGCATCCTTGCCTACCGGCGTCGATTCGCCGGTCAGCGGCGATTCGTCGACCTGCAGACCCCTGGCCGAAACCAATCGAATATCGGCAGGGATTGCGGTGCCGGCCTCGATCAGGGCGAAGTCGCCCGGCACGAGTTCGGCTGAATCCACCGTCTTGCGTTCTCCGCCGCGCACCACGCGCGTCTTCGTGCGGATCATCTCCTGCAGCGCCGCGGCGCTGCGCTCGGCGCGGCCTTCCTGCAAGGCGCCGATGATCGAGTTGATGGCGAGCACGGCGAAGATGAACGCCGCGTTGTTCATGTTGCCGATGGCCAGCGATACCAGGCCGGCGATCAGCAGTACATAGATCAGCGGATCCTTGAACTGGCGCAGGAATATGGTGAACAGGCCGGGGCGGTCTTCCTCCGGCAGGCGGTTGGCGCCGAAGCGCTCCAGGCGGGATTGCGCCTCGTCGGCATCCAGACCTTCGTCGCTGGACGCCAGTTTCGATGCCACGTCTTCGCGCGACAGGGCGTGCCATGGCGTTTCGTCAATTTCTTCCGGGTCCGGCGACGATGTCTCGCGTTCAGACAAGTTCGCGCGGGATCCTTTCGTCCCAGTTGTTCGAATACACGCGCCTTTCGCCGGCGCTGGAGTACTCGTAGGCATCCAGTGTGGCATGCAGGACGAACTCGTCGGGATTCGACGTCAGCACCGTTCGTGTCACCGTGCGTATCTTCCACTGGCCGCGTTTCAGGCTGCGCTCCCAGACAACCTCGGCGCGCGCCGAATCGAAGTCGTCGTCGAGCGAGGAATACTTCTCGACCGCGCTGCATTCGATTTCGAGGTCGATATCGTCGAGGCGGTGTCGGCCGCGATCATCGATGACTTCCAGTTCCGAGGCGTCCAGCGCAAGATCGCGGTGCACCAGCCAGTTGTGGTGCTCGGGATCGAGCAGCGTGATGTCTGCGCCCGGCGCACCCTCGGGCTCGCCGAGATCGGGCAGTTCGGCATCTGCATCGCGCGGTTCGCGCTCCGGCAGAAAAAGCGAGCAGCCCTCGGTATGAACGTTCAGCCGCACCGGTTTCGGCGGCGGCCAGGCCAGCGGCCAGTAAGAAGTGGACACCGAAAGGCGGACCTTGTGGCCTTTCGGGAACATGTGGGCGATGCCGTTGAGTTCGACGCGCACCCGGTAGCGTTTTCCCGGTTCCAGTTTGCGCGGTTCCTCGCTGCCGTAGCGGTGGGTGAGATTGAGCAGGCCGTACGTCACGCGCGTGACCTTGTCGTCGGGGGCCACGTCGGAGAGGCGTACGGCGACCATGGCGATTTCCTGTTCGGTGGAAATTTCGAGATCGACGCTCGGCGCGCCCATGATCTCGAAGCCCTCGTCGAGCCGCTCGCTCTGGAACACCAGCGAGCCGCCGTCTTCCTGCCGCTGGTCGTGGGCCAGGTCCGGACCGGCCGCATACGAGCACCATTTGCCGGCGAACAGGCCTACCGAAAGCGGCGATTGAACCGTGTGCCGGAAGGGTTCGGCATCCAGTTCGGGATCGACCAGCCGATAGCGCGACAGGTTATAGGTGCGTTCGCGGATTCTTGCGCTGGGCCACCGGTCCTCGGCCACCCAGCGTCCGGGCCGCTTGCTGTAATAAGTGGTCGGCGGCACGCTGTCCTGCATCCAGACGCGCAGCATGGGCTCGTCTTCGACGCCGGTGTCCTTGCCCTTGAGCCAGTGATCCCACCAGTTCAGCAGTTCCCGGAGGAAATTGATCGCGGGGCCGGGAACGCCCTGGTGGGGATACTTGTGGCTCCACGGGCCGATGAGCCCCTTGCGCGGAACGTCCAGATTGCGCATCAAGCGGAAAACGGCGTTCGAATATCCATCCGCCCAGCCGCTGACCGAAAAGACCGGGCACTTGATGGCCGAATAGTCCTCGCACACCGAACCGTGCGTCCAGTAGTCGTCCCGGTACTGGTGGCGCAGCCATTTTTCCAGCCACAACCCGCTGCCTTCGAGCCTCTCGAACCACTGTTCGCGCCATTTGTCGCCGACCAGCGCCGGGTCCGGCGGCATCGAGTTGTAGGCAAACATCACCGAAGCCCAGGAAATGTTGTCGCCCAGCAGGCACCCACCCATGTGGTGCACGTCGTCGGTGTAACGGTCGTCGGACGCGCAGGCGGCGACAATCGCCTTGAGTTCCGGCGGTTGCATGGCCGCGATCTGCAGCGCATTGAACCCACCCCAGGAGATGCCCATCATGCCGACGTCGCCGGTGCACCAGGGCTGTTCGGCCAGCCAGGTCAGGATCCGGCGGCCGTCGTCCAGTTCCTGCTGCAGATATTCGTCTTCGAGCACGCCATCGGACTCGCCGCTGCCGCGCAGGTCCACCCGCACGCAGGCATAGCCGTGCCCGGCGAGCCAGGGATGCATGATTTCGTCGCGGGCCGTGGAACCGAAGCGCTTGCGGTACGGAATGTACTCGACGATGGCGGGCACGGGCCGCTCGTCCTTCGGCCGCCAGATGCGTGCCGAGAGTTCCACGCCGTCGGGCATCGGGATCCGGACATCGGCCTGTTCGGTAATCTCGAACGGAAAGTCGGTAACGGTTCTCAATTTGCTTTCTTCTCGATTGGATGAATGTCGAACTGAAGCTGCTCTTCCACGTCACTGAACCGGTCAAGCAGATCTTTCTGTCCGTCCGCGCCCAGAAACACTACGGCGATTTCGTAACTGTAGCTGTCCTGGAACTGAAGCTCGCTGAGTTGCGTACCCTCGTCGACGAGCAATTGCACGCGCATATCGGGATATTCCTGCCGCACCGTTTCAATATCGTCCGCGGTCGGGACGCGTTCAACGATGCCGTCTTGGAGGTCGTCCTTGAACAATCGCATCATGAACTTGGCGGCCAGCGCGTAGTCTCCCCGGCGATGGGGGAAATCGGGCCGGCGGCCCAATGCCAGATCGAGCACGTTCTTCTGGTTGGTGGCACCATCTACCATCAGGAAAAGCGGCGAGTGCGACTTCGAAATCCGCGAATTGATTTCCAGCAGGCGGATCGAATCGTCGCGGTGATCCCAGAAGAATTCGATGTTGAAGGTCGCGCCGTGGTAGTCGATATGGCGAATGATCGTGCGCGCGGCCCTGATCATGCGCGCCTCGACGCGGTGCGGCAACTTCGACGGGTATTGATAGCGCGAGAAGGAGGAATGCTGCTTGCCGGCGCGAATCGAGTCCACCGTACCGAACACGATGATCTCGTTTTCCCGCGAATAGCCCTCGACGGTTGCCTGAACGCCGCCGGAAATGATGCCTTCGGCGATGCAGTGGTAGCCGTCGACCGCGGCGACCTCGTCGGGTTGTTCGACGTGGGCCATGAATTCATTGAACGGCCGCCCCACGACGCCGATCATTTCGCGAATTTCCGGAATGTGTCGTTCCAGGTCTTCGGGCCCCGCGATATGAAAGCCGAGAAAGGACGAATGCGCCTTGATCGGCTTTAGCCAGAACGGATAGTCGATGCTGATCCGGGCCGCCGGATCGTCGGCGAAAGGGTCGACGGCCTGAAACTGCGGCACCATGTCGCCCAGCACCTTTTTCTGCTCCAGCCTCGACCAGTACTTGTGCTCGCAACGCGCGACCGATTCCAGCGAGGGGCCGGGCAGTCCGGCGTCACGGGCGAACATGGGCACGCAGACGCTGGTGGGGAAGTCCCAATAGCCCATGACGGCGTCGGGGCCACCCGGAACTTCTGCGAACCTGGCGCGGGCACGCTCGCGCAGCTGGTCCAGCGACGGAAATTCTCCGCTTTCCGGGTGCACGACTTCCGACATTTCGAACAGCGTGTGGAATCGGTATTCCTCGCCGCCGCCGATGGTTTTCAGCAGTTCGAGGTTGAAAGGGTCGAGACCCATTACGAAGATATTTTTCATGGCCGAACCTCCTGCGAGATCGACGAATACGGGTGAACCAGCAGAAACCCGGCCGATGATCAGGCCGGCCGGACCTTAGGTCGCTTGCGTATATGCATCGAGTCTAACATCGCCGCCTCCGCTTTTTGCGGAATCTCCCGATCGGAAGAACCTCGCGACCGAGAAGTCATGCGGCCCGGCCTCTACAATGCCCTGATGAGCATGATTTCGAAACTGAAAGAAAAAGCCTTATGGTGGGGGCACGTGCTGGCGGCGGCCGGGCGTAACTGGATCGACAGCCAGGCATTCATCTATGCCGCGGCCCTGGCGTTTTTCACGGCCTTCTCGATTGCGCCGGTGATGATCGTCGCGGTGGCCGTGGTCGGCGTCATCCTCGGTCCGAAAGCCGCCGAGGGCCAGTTGCTCGAGCAGTTGCGCGACATCGTCGGCCCGGAAGCCGCGGGCGCCGTGGAGACTGCCGTGCTCAATTCACAGCTCGATCAGTCCGGCTGGCTGCCGACGATTGCGGGCGTGGCCGCGATCGTGCTCGGCGCGACCACGGTCTTTGCCCAGATGCAGCAGTCGCTGAACGCCATCTGGGACGTCGCCCCCCGGCCCAACAAAGGCGGTCTGTGGCGGTTCATCAAGGCGCGGCTGTTGTCGCTGACGGTGGTGCTGGCGATCGGTTTCGTGCTGCTGGTCTCGCTTGCGCTCAGCGTGACGCTGCGGGCGCTTATCGTATTTGCCGATCAGTGGCTGCCGGTGCCCGGCTGGGCGATGGTCGGTGTCGAAATCACGGTATCGCTGACCGTGGTCACGCTGCTGTTCGCGGCGATGTTCAAGGTGCTGCCGGACGTGGTGCTTTCACTGCGCGATGTTCTGCTCGGCGGCCTGGTCACCGCGATTCTGTTCACGCTGGGTCGATCGCTGATCGCGATTTACCTGGCGAATGCCGCAACGGCGTCAGCCTACGGCGCGGCCGGCTCGCTGGCGCTGCTGCTGCTCTGGGTCAATTACTCGTCGCTGATACTTTTGTTCGGCGCGGCGTTCACGCGCGCTCAATTCGAGGCGCGCGGAAATGCGATCTGTCCGCGAAATGGTGCCGTGCGCGTGCATCGTGAACTCGTGGAGGAGTGAAATTTGATCTGAGTCATGTCCATTCATCCGACAGATGAATATTCTGCACACAACGCAATGATTGAAATTTAATTCAGAACACAAGGTCAAGAAGATGACGGATTCCAGGAAAGGTTGGTGGGCACGTCTCTGGTCACGCCCGAACAGCAAGTGGCTGCTGGGTATCCCGCTGGGTGGTTTCGTGGCTGTGGTGCTGGGCGCAGCCGCTCTGCAGACAATGAATTACACGCTGCACCAGACCAGCAAGACCGAATTCTGCTACCAGTGTCATTCGCACGAACAGTTCATCAAGCCCGAATACGAGGCCTCGAGCCACTTCAAGAACCAGGCCGGCGTCCAGGCCGGCTGCAAGGATTGCCATCTGCCTAAAATGATGGATCACTGGTTCGCCTATGTCACCAAAAAGATCATCGTATCCAAGGACATCATTCCCGAAATGCAGGGCGTGATTTCGACCCAGGAAAAATACGATGCCTATCGTCCGCACGGGGCGGAAAAGGTCTGGCGGCATTACAAGGAAACCGATTCGCAGTACTGCCGTAGTTGCCACAGCATCGAGAACATGGATCTCGAAGCGCAGGACCGCTTCGCCTCCCGCCGGCATTCCACTGCCGAGCAGCGGGGACAGACCTGCATCGACTGCCATTACGGCATCGTGCACGAGCTGCCTGAAAACGCCACCGAGATCCTCGCCAGGATCGATGAGGAAATGGAGGCTGAGCAGGAGCAGGAGTAGCCTCTGGGGCTGCGCGCGCCTCTCGCATAGCGCGCAGCCCGGTTCCTGCATAAAAAGCACCACACATGATCGAGATGGGCCATTTCCCGGCGCATTGACCTCTCTGATTGAACAGTGAGTATGATTGACTGATACGTCCTGGATGCCCGGTACAGGAGGGTGGCGATGCAGTTCATTCCCAAGGCGCTTCTCAAGAAGCTCTATAACCGTTCCAGTCTGCGCAACACTGCTTCGGGCGTGCGATTCTCCGTCAAGAATCGCCTCAGCCCGGCAAAACTCAAACGGGTCAAGCCACTCGTCCTGAACGGCGAGTCCGTGCCGGTCGAGCAAATCACGGTCTCCATAGACGGCGGCGAATCCGTTCGCCTGGATCGGATGGTCGCCGATTCGCCGGTGGATTTCCCGCTGGGGACCCTGCTGACGTTCGACATCTCCATGGCACCGTTGAGCGATAGCGAGCACGAGCTGGCGATGGCTTTCGAGGTCGAGCCCTTCGGCCTGCTGGAATTTACAATACTGGATCGCCCTAGAAGCACCCAAAACGGCCCGGGCACCGTACCGCGGGATCCCGAAGACGACTACGGCGAACAGATCATCCGCGCGCGCCGCGGCTTCGTGCGCGACAGGACGGGTGTCGAACTGCAACACGTTACCGGTCATTCGTTCGACCCGCACCGGGCGCAGGGCAACATCGAGCATTTCACCGGGGTCGCGCAGGTGCCGATCGGTATCGCCGGGCCGCTGCTGGTGCACGGCGAGCATGCACAGGGCGAATTCTACGTGCCGCTGGCGACCACCGAGGGCACTCTGGTGGCGTCCTACAACCGCGGGATGAAGGTGATCCACGAAAGCGGCGGTGTCAAATGCGCGGTGGTCGGCGACAACATGCAGCGTGCGCCGGTATTCATCTTCGACGACGCATCTGCCGGCCGCCGGTTCGCCGACTGGCTCGTCGAGCACCTCGATGAAATCAAGGCCGTGTGCGCCGAGTCGGACCCGTTCGTCAAGCTCAAGTACGTCGACTACTATCTGGCCAGCAAATTCTGCTTCACGCGATTCAATTTCACCACCGGCGATGCGGCGGGCATGAACATGGTCGGCAAGGCGACCTTCGCGGCCTGCAACTGGATTCTGCAAAACTTCGACGGCGCCGAGATTCGGGACTTTTTCCTCGAGGCCAATTTCGCGACCGACAAGAAAGCATCCATGATCAACACCATGCGCAGCCGCGGCAAGCGCGTGACGGCCGAGTGTCTGATCAAGCGCGATGTGCTGCGCGACATCATGGATGCCGATACCGAACAGCTGTATCTGCACGGCAAGGTCGCCAACGTGGGCAGCATGCTGTCGGGGGCCAACAACAACGGCTGCCACGCCGCCAACGCGATTACCGCGATGTTCATCGCAACCGGCCAGGACGTGGCCAATGTTGCCGAATCCTCTACCGGCATCCTCTACGGTGATCTGACCGAAGACAAGGATCTGTACATGTCGATCACGCTGCCCTCGCTGATCGTCGCAACCGTCGGCGGCGGCACCGGATTGCCGACCCAGAACGAAGGGCTGCAGATCATGGATTGTGCCGGCATCGGCAAGGTGCGCAAGCTCGCCGAAATCGTGGCCGGGACCGTGCTGGCCGGCGAGATTTCGCTGGCCGCCGCGATATCGTCCCTGGACTGGGTTTCAAGCCACGATCAGCTGGGACGGAACGACCCGACGGCTAAAAAAGCCTGATCATCCGCGCTGCGCCTTCTCATCAAGCCTCGCGCTGAACCGCAATGTAGTAGGTGACGCCGTCGATATCAATTACGCGTTTCACCTTCCATTCAATTTCAAATTCGCTGCCGCCTTTCCGATAATTGACGGTCTTGCCGTGGAAGACGCGATCATTGGCCATGTCGTCTTCCAGACGATCAAGCACATCGCGCTCGGTTTTCGGGCCTTGCATGATGCCCGGCGTCTCGCCGATTACGTCGTCGGACGAGTACCCGGTCAGGCGTGAAAACTGATCGTTGACGAAAACGATGCTTGATCCGCCGTGCTCGTCGTCCGCACGGGTCACCATGACCGACGCGAAGCTGATTTCGGCGAGCGCTGCGAACAATGGTGAGGTAAGTGCCTGTTTCGATTTGTTCATTACCGTGCTCCGTTCGAGTGAATACAAACCGTAACGCATTCATGTGCATGGTGCTGCATGGCTGCGGGCTCAGTACTTGATCGTACAGCCGTAGGGTCTTGTCACCGGATCGGCTACCGCGTGTCCGGCCTGCATATCTTCGAGCGCGGTGACGACGTATTGCGTCGAGGAGGGAATATCGGCCGGGTCGGCGCTCGGATTCGAGTCGATCCCGCCCATGTAGACCAGCGTGCCGGATTCGTCGATGATGTACATGTGCGGCGTGACCTGCGCGGCGTAGGCGCGCCCGACGTCGCCGGACTCGTCGATCAGCACTGCGGTGGGGGCCGCGTTGCGCGTGCGGGTCAGTTCGTCGGCGCGCTCGGGCGAAACGTGGCCCTGGGCGCCGGGTTTGGACGAGATGATGGTCAACCAGACGGCGTCGTGTTCGCCCGTGGCCAGGCGCTGCTGGTCCTGCATGTTGCCCGATGAATAATGCTTCTGCACGAACGGGCAGTCATGGTTGGTCCATTCCAGCACGACCTTGCGATCCTTGAAATCGGACAGGCTGTGTGTATTTCCGGCGGTATCGGTGAGCTCGAACCGTGGGGCCGGCTCGCCGACCTTCGGCGCGGCGGCCGCATGACACGCCATCAGGGCGGCCGTGATCGAAAGCAGTGCGAGGAATGTGAATTTTCTGCTCGGCATCGTATTCTCCTTGGGTCTGGACTCACGTGGTCAGTTGCGGTTCAGCGCCGAAGCAACGGTCGCTGGTGTAAGAATCTGCGGCAGTACTACCGGGTTTCCGGCATCTGCGGCCGGGTAGAAGACGTATAGTGGCACGCCGTTGCGTCCGAAGCGCTGCAGGTAGCGGGTAATCGCCGGATCGCGCCGGGTCCAGTCGCCTTTCAGGTAAACCGTGCCCGATTCGCGCATCGCGCGCCGCACCGTTTCGGTATCCAGCGCCACGCGTTCGTTGACCAGGCAGGTCACGCACCAGTCCGCGGTCATGTTGACGAAGGCCCCGATGTCCGGGTCCGCATTGATTTCGGCCAGGCGCGCGGTGCTGAAAGGCTCCCATGGCGCATTCACGTCCATCGGGGTTTCGCCGTCCCGGCGGGTGCCGGCCACCAGTGCCGCCAGCGCCACGATCAGTGCGAGCGCCGTGGCCGCATGGGCTGCCGCCGCCGTTCGCCGGCGTATGGCAGGATGTCCGCCCAGCCAGAGCGCGAAGGCCAGGGCCACCAGTCCGGCCAGCAGCGCGCCGACGCCGTCCGGCCCGGTCTGGCGTGCAAGCACCCAGATGAGCCAGACGACGGTGAGGTACAGCGGGAACGCCATGAACTGCTTGAACGTGTCCATCCATGGACCGGGACGCGGCAGGATGCGCGCCAGCGGCGGCCACAAGCCGATTGCGGCGAGCGGCAGCGCCAGCCCCAGTCCGAGCGCCAGGAACACGCCCATTGCCTGAGGCGCCGGCAACATCACCGCCAGGCCAAGTGCAGTGCCCATGAATGGCGCGGTGCAGGGGCTGGCGACCAGCGTGGCCAGGACGCCGGTGAAGAACGATCCGCGCAGGCCTTCGCTTTCGGAAAGATGCTGCCCCAGGCCCATCCAGCGCGTGCCGAACTCGAACACGCCCGAAAGCGAAAGCCCCATGGCGAACAGCAGGTAGATCAGGACGCCGACGAACCAGGGCGACTGCAGCTGGAAACCCCAGCCGATGGCTTCGCCGCCGGCCCGGAGTGCAAGAAGAAGGCCGGCCAGCGCCGCGAACGACAGCATGACGCCCGCGGTGTAGGCCAGCGCATGACCGCGGGGGTGTTCCAGGCTGCTGGAGACCAGGCTAATCGCCTTCAGCGACAGCACCGGAAACACGCACGGCATCAGGTTGAGCAGGACGCCGCCGGCCAGCGCCATTGCGAGCAGAAGGTATAGCGGATGGCCTGCGCCGATCGAACCCGATACCGGACCGGCGCTTTGCAACGTTCCCGGCTGGGCGGTCAGTGCCCAGGCACGGGCCGAGTCCGGCTCGACCAGCAGGAATTGCAGCGCCTCGGGCGGCCGGATGAAGTACGGTGACAACGGCTGCGAGATCTGCAGCGTGTCGCCGTCCAGCGCGAAAAAGGGCTCTGCGGCGTGCTCCACCAGCGTGGCATGAGCCGGGAAGAACTGCAACGATTCGATTCCCACCGGGTCGGCGCCCTGAACCTGCACGCTCATTTGACCACCGTCGGTGGAGAAACGGGCTTGCCAGTCCACCGATTCCGGCCGGCGTGTATCGGCGCGGGCGAAGCGCGCTGCGAAGCCGGATTCGGGAATGGGGTGGTTCGCATCGCCGTCCGGATCGATCACCGGCAGCTCCAGCGCCAACTCGGCGCTACCGGGGATGCATTCGATCTTGCAAACCAGCCAGTCCGCCTTCAGTGAAATGCCTGCTTTCCGCTCATCGGACAGCGCGTCGGGCGGTGTAATTTCCACCGGCAGCAGAATTTCACCCGAATAGCCGTAGTTGACCAGATGCTCGATTTCGTGGCGCTCCGGGTACGGCCACTGGATGTCGCCGGCCTCGAAACCTTCGGGCAGGGTCCAGCTGAAGCGCGTTTCCAGGCCCGAGTCCCCCGGGTTGCGCCAGTAGGTATGCCAGTCGGGTTCGTGGCGGATCAAGAGCCCGACCCTGAACGGCTGGCCGGGCCGCACCGCTTCGACTTCGCTGACCAGTTCGACAACGACATGGTCGCGCTGGATTTCACCGCTGCGCTGCGCCTGGGCCGGCAGCCAAGGCGAAGCCAGCAGCAATGCAGCCAGAATCGGCAACAGCTTATGCATGGTTATACCCATCATGACTACCGCGAATGTATACGAACCGGCGCGTGAATGTGGTTCGCAACGCCGGGTCAAAAGATCGAGAGCTCCAGCCGGTCGGTCAGGTCGTGCAAGGCCACCCGGCCGGCAAGCGAGTTGCCTGCTTCATCGAGCGGCGGCGACCAGGCGCAGATGCCTGAGTGGTCGGGCGCGGCGGCCATGATGCCGCCGGCAACGCCACTCTTGCACGGGAGGCCGACGCTGAAGGCGAACTCGCCGGCCGCATCGTAGGTTCCGCAGGTGAGCATTACGGCCATCACGCGCTTGGCCAGCGAAGCGGAAAGAATCTGCTTGCCGCTTGCCGGATCGATGCCGTCGTTGGCAAGAAAACGCATGCTTCGGGCGATCTGGCGGGCGGTCATCATCAGCGAACACTGCGTGTTATAGACATCGAGCACTTCGTCGACGCTGTTTTCGAGATTGTCGAAGGATGCCATCAGGCTGGCCATTGCACGATTGCGCTGCGAGGACTCGTCTTCGGCCGCTGCGATGGCGGGGTTCAGTTCGATATTTTCTCCGGTCAGATCCCGAACGAGTTCGAGGATGCTGGCGACCGGGTCGGCACAGTGTTCGATCAACAGATCGTCGATGACAAGTGCGCCGGCGTTGATCATGGGGTTGCGCGGAATACCGCATTCGTGCTCGAGCTGGACCAGGGAATTGAACGGGTCACCCGAAGGTTCGCGGCCCACGCGCTCCCAGATCTCGCGACGAACCGCATGCTCGCCACCGATCTTCTGCATGGCCAGCACGAGAGCGAACACCTTGGACATGCTCTGGATGGGAAACGGCGTATCGACATCGCCGACCATGTGTTCGGTGCCGTCGAGTTCGACGACGGCCAGACCGAACCTCTCGGGGTCGACTTCAGCCAGTTGCGGAATGTAGTCGGCGACCCGACCACGCGCCGCCGAAGCTCTTGCTGTTTCGGCCGCAGCGGCAATTGCCTGTGAGATATCCATTGTCAACAGATGTCGGTAAACAGAGACGCATGGTAACGCGCGCTCTCCACGACCGGCTGTCCGGCGGATTGCCCGAGATGAAGACCGTCCGGCCTGCACCCGGTAAGATAGAACCGATGGCTGGAACCTATGCCGGCCTGAGGGTTCAGACGGTTTGTAATAACGCTCGACAGGATATATTGCGTGCATCGTTTTTTCTTTTTCGTGCTGCTTTCAACCGGTGTTTTGCCTGGCTCGTCGTCGTTCGCTTCCGCAAGCGACGGAGGCGCGACTTTCAGCGCCTGTATCGAAAACCTTCAGTCGATCGCACGCCGCCGGGCCGTGCCGGAGCCGGTCGTGATCGATGTGCTGGGCGCGCTCAGGCATCAGCCCCGGGTAATCGAACTCGATCGATCCCAGCCGGAATTCCGCCGGTCCTTTTCGGCCTATCTTCGGGCTCGCGTCACCGAGGCGCGGGTGGGCCGCGGACGGGAACTGCTGGCCCGACATCGTCGCCTGCTCGATCGCCTGACGCGCGAGTACGGCGTGCCGGGACATTACCTGGTTTCTTTCTGGGGCATGGAGACGAACTTCGGTTCATACCTGGGCGGCATGCCGACGCTGGATTCGCTTGCCACGCTGGCCTGTGATCCGAGAAGAAGCGAATTCTTCACCAGTGAACTGATCACCGCGCTGCAACTGGTTTCCCGGGAAGGAATGGACCCCGCGACAATGCGTGGCTCCTGGGCGGGCGCCATGGGGCATACCCAGTTCATGCCTTCAGCCTATATGGCCCACGCCGTCGACGGCGACGGTGACGGCAGTATCGATCTGTGGAACAGCGAGGCAGATGCGCTGACCTCGGCGGCGAATTATCTGGCCCGACTGGGTTGGCGGCGCGGCGAGCGCTGGGGACGCGAGGTGCGGCTGCCCGCAGGGTTTCCCTATGTCGATACGGGGCTGGCACATTCGGCGCCGCTTGCGCGCTGGCGGGCGCTCGGCGTTCGCCGCGCCGACGGCACGGAACTCCCGTCGGCCGACATGAAGGCGTCGGTCATCGTGCCGATGGGCCATCTCGGTCCGGCATTCCTGGTGTATTCGAATTTCGAGGTCATCATGAAATGGAATCGATCACAGGCCTACGCGATCGCTGTCGGTCGCCTGGCGGATCGCATTGTCGGTGGTGGAAGACTGACGGCGTCGCTGCCCGCGGTTGAAACCGCGGCGTCCCGCGCGCAGATACTGGCGTTGCAGCAAGGGCTGGCGAGCGCCGGATTCGATCCGGGCGAGCCGGACGGCATGCTGGGGCCGGCCACCCGGGCCGCGCTCAGGGCGTGGCAGCAGGCGAACGACCGCGTGGCCGACGGCTATCCCGATCCCGACACGCTAGGGGCTCTCGGGGCGAATTCACCCGAAACGACAGGACACGAAGACGAATGACCGAGGACCGACATTCGCAACCGTCACGACCGCACGCGAAATCCATCACGGACCGGAGAGGGCTGTTTGCCGTTGCCGCCATTGTCCTCGTCGGGGTTGGGGCGGCGCTTGGCGTTCTTGTGTCCGAGCCGCAGCAGCGTCTGCCGGATTTTTCCGCCATCGAAGATGTTTCCGAGCGCAAGCAGGCCTTCTTCGCATTCCTGGCGCCGATAGTGGAAACCCAAAACCGGCGTGTGCTCGAGCAGCGCGCGAGGCTGCTCGACCTGGCCGAGCGGATTCGCGCCGGAGACCGGCCGGGCTGGATGGATCGGCGCTGGCTTGGCCGTCTGGCCGAGGAATACGGCGTGACCTGGCACCCGGATCTTTCCGAAGACGAGCGAATGAATGCGATCGAGGTGCTGGAACGGCGCGTTGACGCGGTTCCGATGTCACTGGCGCTGGTCCAGGCGGCCACCGAATCCGGCTGGGGAAGATCGCGATTCGCGACCGAGGGCAATAACCTGTTCGGCCACTGGTGCTATGAGCCCGGTTGCGGCCTGGTGCCGGCGCGCAGGAATCTCGACGCCGCTCACGAGGTCGCAGCATTCGACAGCGTCCCGGATTCGGTTGCGCGCTATATCCACAATCTCAATACGCATGCGGCCTACGCGCCGCTGCGCGCAATTCGGGCGCGGCTGCGCCGCCAGAACGAGCCGTTGACGGCCATGGCGCTGGCCGACGGCCTGGTGCGCTATTCAGAGCGTCGGGAGGAATATGTCGAAGAAATCAAGACCGTGATACGAATCAACCGGCCGATCATCGACCGGGTGCGGGAGACGCTTTGATGCGCTGCTTCATGCGAGTGATTTCCTCGTTGCTGCTTGCCCTGTCGCTCCAAGACGCCAATGCGGAGGGGTCGCACGGCGTCATCCTGCTGTATCACCATGTCAGCGACGATACGCCGGCATCGACCAGCGTGATGCCTGCGCAGTTTTCGGATCATCTGGACTATCTCGATGACCACGGCTACCGGGTCTGGCCGCTGGAGCGACTGCTGGACGCCGTGTTGCGCAGCACCAAAGACGTGCCCGAGAACGTCGTGGCGATCACCTTCGACGATGCCTACGAATCCGTTTTCAGCGAGGCCCGGCCCAGGCTTGCCGAACGCGGCTGGCCTTACACCGTGTTCGTCAACACCGACGCGATCGATGCGCAACGTTCGCCGTACATGAATTGGGATCAACTCAGGACCCTTCACGCGGCCGGCGTGGCGATCGAAAACCACAGCGCTGCGCACGGGCACATGTCCAGGCCGCGCGAAGGCGAATCACGGAACGAATGGCTGAGCCGGGTTGCCGAAGATGTCGCCAGGGCACGCGCCAGAATTGCCGACGAGATCGGGCGGGCGCCGATGCTGTTCGCCTATCCGTACGGCGAAGATTCCGAAGCGCTCGCCGAGGTCGTCGATGAGGAACACGCATATGCGCTGGCCCAGCGCTCCGGCCCGGTGGGCGCGCTGAGCGATCCGCTGAGCGTTCCACGCTTCCCGATGGCCACAGGTTTCGCCTCGCTGGAGCGCTTGGAATTGGCGGCTCGCTCCAGGCCGCTGCCGGTGACGGCGGTCGAAACGGCGGCCGGCCGAGAAGGCGATCTCCGGGTTGTTGAATTGACGATAGGCCGGTCCGGGTTTCGGCCCGGGCAACTCAACTGCTTTGCCGCCACCGGCCGTAGACTGGATGCATCCATGGAAGGCGACGGGCCCTTCGTCATCCGCGTGGATGTGCAGGGCGTTGGGGTTCCGGGACGCAACAAGATCAATTGCACCGCGCCGGCTGACGACGGCAGCGGCGATTTCTTCTGGTATTCGTGGCAGTGGCTGGTTGACGACAGCGGAGCAAGATAAGGCCGGCAACCCGGTAGTGACTCGCGGAATGTGCGGACCGTATAATTCAGACGGAAGTTCATACGAGGATTCAAATGAGCAATATCGTGATCACCGGCGCAAACCGAGGCATAGGTCTGGCACTGACCCGGCAATACCGCGACCGCGGCGACAGTGTCGTGGCTGTTTGCCGCGAGCCCTCCAGCGAACTCGAAGCACTGGGCGTCCGGGTCGAATCAGGCATCGAAATCACCGACAGCAGGTCGCTGGCCGACCTGGCCCGCCGTCTTTCGGACGTGGACATCGACGTACTGATCAACAACGCCGGCGTGATGCGGCGAACCGATTTCAAAGATATCGAAAACCAGCTCGATGACTATCGGCTGCAGTTCGAGGTCAATTCGCTGGCGCCTCTGCGTGTGACGCGCGCGCTCGTGGATCGGTTGGGAACGGGATCCAGGGTCGCGATCATCACCAGCCGCATGGGCTCGATCGCCGATAACGACTCCGGCGGCCACTACGGTTACAGAATGTCCAAGGCGGCGGTCAACATGGCCGGCGTGTCGATGGCTCAGGAACTGGCCGGACGCGGCGTAGCGGTCGGCCTGCTGCATCCGGGCTACGTCAAGACCGACATGACCGGCAACACCGGCCATGTCGACACCGACGAATCCGCGTCCGGATTGATCCGGCGCATCGACGAACTTTCACCGGAAACCACCGGCAGCTTCCACCACGCCAACGGCGAGGAATTGCCCTGGTAGGAGATAGTCGACAAGTTCGAACCAGCTCTCGCGAAGCCGCAGGACGCAAAGCAGGGCTGTTTTGATTTTTTGATGATTGCGCGCGGAAAAACATTCAAGCGCTTCCCAGCCGCCTCTGCTCCGATAGAAGGCTCAGCCAGGCCTTGTAGCGCGATTCGGGTATTTCGCCTTCGGCCACCGCGGCGCGTATGCGACATCCGGGTTCGTGGTCGTGCATGCAATTGCGGAAGCGGCAGCTTCCCGGCACCGCGGCGAATTCCGGAAACCCGCGTTCGAGTTCGACGACCGGCATCTGCCACAGGCCGTATTCCCAGACACCCGGCGTATCTACCAGCCAACCGCCGACGGGGAGTCTCAGCAGGCGTGCACTTGTGGTCGTGTGCCGGCCCTTGCCGGTTGACCGGGAGAGTCGAGCGGTCTGAATCGAAAGGTTGGGCAGCAACGCGTTGGCCAGAGAGGATTTGCCCACGCCCGACTGCCCGGCCAGCAGGTGTATGCCGCCCTGGAGCAGCGATTCGAGCCCGTCCAGCGACAATTCGCCCTCGCATCGGGTATTGAAGACCTTGACGTTCATGTCGCCCAGGTGCGTGAACGGCGCTTCGTCGGGCACAGCGATGTCGGACTTGTTGACGATTACCACCGGTCGAATGCCGTGAATGTGTGCGGCGGCTACGTAGCGATGGAGAAGATCCACGCTGGGCGCCGGCTCCGGCGCGATCACGATCAGCAGGGTGTCCAGGTTGGCCGCAACCGGCTGGAAGCGACCCCGGTTGCCGCCGCGCCCGAACATGTTTTTGCGTTCGAGGATGGAACTGACCCCGCCGTTTCCATCGACAGTGACCAGATCGCCCGGCAGCGGACGCCCGACGTTCCGGCGGAAATGGATTTCGAACGGTTCCGGGGTCTCGGCCCGGGCGCCCTCGTCGGTCGCCAGGCCGTGGTTGCCGAGCGCGATCAGTACGCGGAACAATTGGGTCATTCGGATGCCATGCTCATGAGTCGTGTCGGCGATCAAACGAGTATACGACTGGTATAGTTGAAGCTGGAGCACGGGGATGATCGTGATGGACGACGTGATGGACGAAAACGGACTGGGCATGAACGAAACGCGACTGATCTGGATCGATCTGGAAATGACCGGGCTGGATGTGCGGCGCGACAAGATCATCGAAATCGCGACCATCGTGACTGATTCGGAACTGGTTGAAGTCGCCACCGGTCCGAATCTCGCGATTCGCGCCACCGACGACGAACTCGCCGATATGGACGAGTGGAATACCCGAACGCACACGGCTTCGGGGCTGATCCAGCGCTGCCTGGAAAGTCATACAGACACCCGCGCGGCCGAGCGCCAGACGCTGGAATTCCTGGCCGACCTGGTGCCACCGGGAAAATCGCCGATGTGCGGCAATTCCATTTGCCAGGATCGGCGCTTCCTGGCCCGCCTGATGCCCGAGCTGGAAGCCTTTTTCCACTACCGCAACCTGGACGTCAGCACACTCAAGGAACTGGCGCGCCGATGGGCGCCCGAGATTGCCGAGGGCCTGGAAAAGGATTCTGGCCACGAAGCCCTTGCGGACATCCGCGACTCGATCGTCGAGCTCAAGTACTACCGGCAGTTCATGGGGGAACTGGCGGGGCAGGGTGGGACCGGCTGAAGGTTACGGGAAATAGGGAGTTTAAGGTTCAATGGGTTAAGGGTTAAGGGTTAAGGGTTAAGGGTTAAGGATAACCACAGTCAAAGACCAGACGGCCTCTTCAAGTTGAGTTGCCTAAACCCTAAACCCTAAACCCTAAACCTCATTTTTCAGCTAATCTCCGCCAGGTATCGACCACCGTATCCGGGTTCAGCGACATCGACTCGATGCCCTGGTCCAGCAACCATTGGGCGAGGTCGGGGTGGTCGGACGGGCCCTGGCCGCAGATGCCGATGTACTTGCCTTTCTCGATGCAGGTCTTGATCGCCATCGCCAGCAGCGCCTTGACCGCGCCGTCGCGCTCGTCGAAGCGGTGGGCGACCAGTCCGGAGTCACGGTCCAGGCCCAGGGTCAATTGAGTCATGTCGTTGGAGCCGATCGAGAAGCCGTCGAAGTACTCGAGAAAATCCTCCGCGAGCAGCGCGTTCGACGGCAGTTCGCACATCATGATGATCCTGAGGCCGTTCTCGCCGCGCTTGAGGCCGAATTCTTCCATGACTTGCACGACTTCTCGGGCCTCGCCGACAGTGCGCACGAAAGGCACCATGGCCCAGACGTGTTCCAGGCCCATTTCGTCGCGGATTCTGCGCAGGGCGCGGCATTCGAGCTCGAACGCCGGCTTGAAGTCGTCATCGACGTAGCGCGAGGCACCGCGCCAGCCGATCATCGGGTTTTCCTCGTCGGGCTCAAAGGCCTCACCGCCTATCAAATTGGCGTATTCGTTGGATTTGAAATCCGACAGGCGCACGATCACCGGGTTGGGTCCGAACGGTGCAGCAATCGTCGCAATGCCTTCGACCAGCCGGTCGACATAGAAGTCCACCGGCGAATCGTAGCCGGCAGTGCGCTTGTCGATCTCGGCCTTGAGCTCCGGCGACTGCTTGTCGTATTCAAGAAGTGCTCGGGGATGAATGCCGATCATCCGGTTGATGATGAATTCCAGCCGGGCCAGGCCGATGCCGTGGTTGGGAATCTGGGCGAAATCGAAGGCGCGGTCCGGGTTCGCCACGTTCATCATCAGTTTCACCGGCGCGGCGGGCATGTCCTCCAGGCTGTCCTCGGAAACGCTGAATTCGAGATTGCCAGCGTAGACGCGGCCGGTATCGCCCTCGGAACAGGATACGGTGACCTTGTCGCCATGGCGAACCCTGTCGGTGGCGTCGCCGCAGCCGACCACGGCCGGAATACCCAGTTCGCGGGCAATGATGGCGGCGTGGCAGGTGCGCCCGCCGCGGTTGGTGACGATGGCCGAGGCCTTCTTCATCACCGGTTCCCAGTCGGGGTCGGTCATGTCTGTGACCAGCACGTCGCCGGATTCGACCTCGTGCATGTCGGCGATGTCGCCGACGACTCGGGCCTTGCCCTGGCCGATGCGCTGACCGATCGCGCGCCCCTCGACCAGCACGTCGCCGCATGACTCGAGCTTGAAGCGTTCCATAACCTGGCCGGAGCGGCTCTTGACCGTTTCAGGGCGGGCCTGCAGGATATAGAGTTCGCCGGTGTGCCCGTCCTTGCCCCACTCGACGTCCATGGGCCGGCCGTAGTGCTTTTCGATGGTCAGCGCCATTTGTCCCAGTTTTTCGGCGTCGGCGTCGGTGATCGAGAACCGGTTCCTCAATTCTTCCGGGGTATCCTCGGTGGCCACCCCGCCGGATTCGCCGTAGACCATACGCGTGGCTTTGGTGCCGATGCTGCGGCGCAGCACCGAGGGCCGGCCGGCCTGCAGGTTGGCTTTGAACAGATAGAATTCGTCGGGATTGACCGCACCCTGGACCACGCTTTCCCCCAATCCGTAGCTGGAGGTGATGAATACCACGCCGCGGTAGCCGGATTCGGTGTCCAGCGTGAACAGAACGCCGGCCGCGCCGACGTCGGAGCGCACCATCAGCTGGATACCCGCCGAAAGCGCCACGTCGGCGTGCTCGAAGCCGTGGTGCACTCGATAAGCGATCGCCCGGTCGTTGTACAGGCTGGCGAACACTTCGTGGATCTTGCGCGCCACGTCTTCCAGGCCGCGCACGTTGAGGAAGGTCTCCTGCTGGCCGGCGAACGAGGCGTCGGGCAGGTCTTCGGCGGTGGCCGAGGA
>Ga0209943_1000502_pt1 | contig 27193 bp, 27 predicted proteins | sample SalPonR1_B_D2_MG_FD_185698 | JGI IMG/M metagenome (GOLD analysis project Ga0209943, IMG submission 185698) | Salt pond soil microbial communities from South San Francisco under conditions of wetland restoration - Salt Pond MetaG R1_B_D2_MG... ... | reverse complement strand
CCTGCGTGTGGCCGGGCGTGCCGAGCACCTCGACCTCGATCCCGCCCAGCGCAAAGCGTTCGCCGTCCGTGAAAAGCCGGTCGAACTGTCGTCCGTCGGTCGGGAAGCCCGGGCCCAGCCCGTAGATCTCGCTGAAGGTCGACTGGACGGAACAGATTCCGGCGCCGATCCCCACCGGCGCCCCGCTGCGCTCGTGCAGGAAGCCGGCGGCCGAGAGGTGATCCGCGTGGGCATGCGTCTCGAGTATCCATCGCAGCTCGAGGGCTTCGCGCTCGATCACCGCCAGCAGCGCCTCGGCCGTGGCGGTGCCGGTGCGGGCCGAAGCGCCGTCGTAGTCGAGAACGGGGTCTATGATGGCCGCGTGGCGGCTTTCCGGATCCCATGCGACATAAGAAAAGCTGGACGTCGGCGCGTGGTAGAGGGCCCTGACCTCGGGCGTTGTCGTCATTTGAGCGATTCCTCGTGGCTTGCGACCTCGCCGGCCCGGCGGACCGCGCGGACCCGGTGGCTCGCCCTATTGTTCACCATTTGGGCGCGGGCGCGAAACTTCTCTTTTTTGGCCGCAAGGCTTAGGATTCGTGAATGGCTGGCGAAAATTCACGCGAAATCATCGCTCAAAAAGCGTCGCTCCGCCTTTCGGTGGACCCGGAGGCCATGCGGGATCACGCGGAAGATGCTGCGCGCCTGCTGAAGGCCCTGTCGAACAGTTCCCGGCTGATGGTGCTGTGCAGCCTCTCCCAGGGCGAGCTGACGGTCAGCCAGATCAACGAGCGGGTGCCGCTGTCCCAGTCCGCGCTCTCCCAGCACCTGGCGCTGCTGCGAGGAGACGGGCTGGTGCACACCCGCCGGTCCGCGCAGACCATCTATTACAGCCTGGCCGAGGGCCCCGCCGGACTCGTTATCGAGACGCTGCACGACATCTTCTGCGGCGACGCCTCGTCCTGAGACGGCCTGCGCCCGGGCCCGGGACGACCCGCATGCGGCCGCTCGTCGCCCGCCATCCGACGCCGCCCGGACTCCGCCGATGAATCCGCCATTACGGCGACCGGCGAAACAAGGCGTATCCCTTCTGAAAGGAGTACGCCTTCATGTCCCTGACCGCAAGAGTGGCCGCCTTGGGCGCAAGCTGCCTGCTGGCGCTCGCTACCCCCTGCTCAGCTGAGTCGGCCGCACAGGCGTCGCCCGCTTCACCCCTCGACATGCTGTCCGAAGTGGGCAGCGGCGAGCTGACCTGGTTCGGCCTGGAAGTCTACGAGGCCCGGCTGTTCAACGGCGGCGGCCCCTTCGCAGGCGTCGAGAGTGGCGGCCCGGTCGCGCTGCAGATCACCTACCGGCGCAACATTTCCCGCGAGAAGCTGGTCGAGACCACGCGCGAGGAATGGCGGCGCCTGGAGGACGAACTCGGCCTGCCCGCGGCTGAGCGCGTGAACGCGTGGCTGGCCGAAATCGACGCCATGTGGCCCGACGTGACGCCCGGAGACAAGATCACCGCGCTGGTCGAACCGAATGGCCAGACGCAGTTCTTCGGCAACGACGGGTTGCTGGGCACGGTGCCGGACCCTGCCTTCGGACCCGCCTTTCTGGGCATATGGCTGCACCCGGAGACGAAAGCCGACGGATTGCGGGCACAGCTGCTGGGTGAGGCCAGGTGAGCGTGCGCGCCGCCGCCGGCCTGCTCCTGGTGCTGCTGCTGAGCGCCTGCACCACGCCGGTGCAGGACTACCAGGGCCGGGAGCCCAGGCTGGACCTGAAGGAATACTTCAACGGGCCGCTGGTGGCCTGGGGCATCGTGCAGGACCGCTCCGGCGAGGTGACCCGCAGCTTCCGGGTCGACCTGGTGGGGCGCTGGGACGGCGACACCGGCGTGCTGGAGGAAGATTTCACCTGGAGCGACGGCGAGACGCAGCGCCGCGTCTGGACCTTCCGCAAGCTGGACGCGCACAACTACACGGGCACGGCCGACGACGTCGTGGGCGAAGCGACGGGCGAGGCCTACGGCAACGCCTTGCACTGGCGCTACACCCTGCAATTGCCGTGGGGCGACGACGGCACCATCAACGTGGCCCTGGACGACTGGATGTGGCTCATCCAGGACGGCGTGCTGGTGAACCGGTCCGAGATTCGCAAGTTCGGCTTCCGGGTGGGCGAGGTGACGATTTTCTTTCGCAAGCCCGACACCGCGGCTGGAACGCATGATGGCGGTTGATTCTCCCGTGCGAACGACGCCCGCGGAGAAAGACCATGCCCTGGTCCGGCGCTTCCAGCAGCTTTATCTCGAACTGCGGGCCGACACGCTGCACCTGCTCGACGGCGTCTACGCGGACACGGTGCGATTCGAGGACCCCCTGCACCGCATCGAGGGCCTGGCCGCGCTGAAAGACTATTTCCGGCGCATGTACGCGGGCGTCGAATCCATTGACTTCGACTATGGCGAACTGTTCCCGTCGGCCGGGCAGGCCATGCTCACCTGGACCATGCACATGACGCACCGTCGTCTGCGCCCGGGTGAGACGCTGAGCCTGCCGGGCGCCACGCACATTCGCTTTGCGCGCGACCGGGTCGTCTATCACCGCGACTATTTCGACGCGGGGGCTTTGCTCTACGAACGCCTGCCCGTGCTGGGCAGCGTCGTGCGAGCGGTCCGTCGTCGCGCCTGAGAACGGGAACGAGCACATGAACATCGCGATCATCGGCAGTGGAATCTCCGGCCTGGTAGCCGCCCGCCGGCTGTGCGCCGAGCACGAGGTGACGGTTTTCGAAGCCAACGACTACGTCGGCGGCCACACCAACACCATCGACGTGGAGGCGGAAGGCCGCAACTGGGCCGTGGACACCGGTTTCATCGTGTTCAACGACTGGACCTACCCCAACTTCATCGCCCTGCTCGAGGAACTGGGCGTGGAATCGCAGCCCAGCGACATGGGCTTCAGCATGCATTGCGAGCAGACGGGCCTGGAATATTGCGGCAGCTCGCTCAACCAGCTCTTTGCGCAGCGCAGCAACCTCGCCAGCCCCGGCTTCTGGCGCATGCTGCGCGACATCCTGCGTTTCAACCGCGAAGCGCCGCGGCTGCTGGAGAACGGCAGCGAAGTCCTGCAGCTCGGCACCTACCTCGAACGAGAGGGCTACTCCAGCCGCTTCGTGCGGCATTACATCATTCCCATGGGCGCGGCGATCTGGTCCACGGACCCGCGCACCATGCTGAGTTTCCCGGCGCGATATTTCATCGAGTTCTTCCGCAACCACGGACTGCTCTCGGTGAGCGACCGCCCGCAGTGGCGCGTGGTCAAGGGCGGCAGCCGCAGCTACATCGCGCCGCTGGTGGCGCCCTTCTCAGACCGTATCCGCTTGAATGCGCCCGTGGCCCGGGTGTTTCGCGATCCTGCAGGCGTGGAGCTGGTATTGCGGGACGGGCACCGGGCGCGCTTCGACGCCGTGGTGTTCGCCTGCCACAGCGACCAGGCGCTGGCCATGCTGGACAGTCCTTCCATCGCCGAGCGCGAGGTGCTGGGCGCCATCCCGTACCAGCCGAACCTCGCCGTGCTGCACACCGACCCGCGTGTTCTGCCGCAGCGGCGCCGCGCCTGGGCGGCCTGGAACTACCATGTCCCGGCGAGCGGGAAGGATGCGGTCTCGGTGAGTTACAACATGAACATCCTGCAGGGCCTGGAGGCGGAAACGCAGTTCATCGTCACGCTCAACCCGACGATGGACATCGACCCCGCCAGGGTGATCCGGGAGATCAGCTACCAGCACCCGGTCTACACGCCCGGCGGCGTGGCGGCGCAGAAGCGCCGCGCCGAACTGATGGGCCAAGGTCGCAGCTTTTATTGCGGCGCCTGGTGGAGCTACGGCTTTCACGAGGACGGCGTGAAAAGCGGCCTGGTAGCCGCCGCCGCGCTTGAATCATGGAGCAAAGATGCACAGCTGCCTCTACTTCGGGCGAGTTAGCCATCGGCGCCATGGCGGCGCCGAGGATCCCGTCGACAACGCCTTCAGCTACCGCATGTTCATGGTCTACCTGGACCTGGCGGAGCTGGACCGCGTGTTCGAGGGCCGCTGGTTCTGGTCGGCACGGCGACGCGCCGCCGCCTGGCTGCGTCGCGCCGACCACATGGGCGACCCGTCCCGGCCGCTGGACGAGTGCGTCAGGACGCTGGTCGAGGAACGCACCGGCCGGCGCCCGGAGGGGCCGGTCCGGCTGCTCACCCACCTTCGCTATTTCGGGCACTGCTTCAACCCCGTCAGTTTCTACTATTGTTACGACGTCACCGGACAAACGCTGGAGACCATCGTGGCGGAGGTCGCTAACACCCCCTGGGGCGAGCAGCATTGCTATGTCTTGCCGCGCGACGCGGCGCGGGTGCGCGGGCCTACCCAGCAGTTCGAGCTCGACAAGGAATTTCACGTTTCGCCGTTCCTGCCGATGGAGACCCGTTACCGCTGGCGCTTCAGCGAACCGGGTGAGCGCCTCGGGGTGCACCTGCGCAACGAGGAACACGGCCGGCATGCCTTCGACGCCACGCTCAACCTCGAGCGGCGCGAAATCACCGGCGCGTCGCTGGCGGGCGCATTTCTGCGTTTCCCGTTGATGACGCTCAAGGTCGTCACGCTGATCTACTGGCAGGCGCTGAAACTCAAGCTCAAGGGCGCCCATTTCTACACTCACCCCGCGAAGCGCGGGGAGAGACTGGAGGAAACATGAGCGAAGACATCATTCCCGCCGAAGCGGCCCGTGCGATGCCGGATGCGCGCACCCGGCCGGGGCGCATGCAGCGCCTCGCGCGCCGAACCCTGCTGGCGCGGCTGGCCCGGCTCGAAGAGGGCGCGCTCGAGATCCACGACGCCGGCGGGACCATGCGCTTCGGAGAGGCCGCGCGAGCCGGCGGCCTGAGCGCGCGCATCGAGGTGCTGCACCCCCAGTTCTGGGCCGACGCCGTCTTCGGCGGCACCACAGACGCGGGCGAAGCCTATATCCACGGCCTGTGGAAGTGCGACGACTTGACCGCGCTGGTGCGCATCATGGTCGCCAATCGCGGCGTGCTGGAATCCCTGGACAGCGGCCCGCTGCAGCTCGCGAAACTGGCCCGCAGGCTGGGTCACTGGCTCAACCGCAACAGCCGCGAGGGCAGCCGGCGCAACATCGCGGCGCACTATGACCTGGGCAATGATTTCTTCCGGCTCTTCCTCGATCCGACCATGAACTATTCCTGCGGCATCTTCGAATCGCCCGTGGCGAGCATGGAGCAGGCCTCGATCGCCAAGATGGAAGCCGCCTGTCGCAAGCTGGCGCTGGAGCCCGACGACCACCTGCTCGAGATCGGCACGGGCTGGGGCGCGCTCGCCGTCCACGCCGCCAGCCGTTACGGCTGCCGCGTCACCACCACCACCATCTCCAAGGAGCAGCATGCGCTCGCCAGCCAGCGCGTGCGCGACGCCGGGCTCGAGGACCGCGTCGAAGTGCTGCTGAGCGATTACCGCGAGCTCGAGGGCCGCTACGACAAGCTGGTCTCGGTGGAAATGATCGAGGCGGTGGGCCACCAGTACCTGGACACTTATTTCCGCAAGTGCGCCGGCTTGCTCAAGCCGGACGGCCTGATGCTCCTCCAGGCGATCACCATCCGCGACGAACTCTATGCCGAGGCGCTCAAGTCCGTGGACTTCATCCAGCGCTTCGTGTTCCCGGGCGGCTTCCTGCCTTCGGTGTCGGCGATGACGGCCAGCCTGTCGCGCACCGGCGACCTGCAGATGCTGCACCTGCAAGACATCGGCCTGCACTACGCGCAGACACTGCGCAGGTGGCGCCGTGACTTCTTCCGCAACATCGAGGCGGTGCGCGCGCAGGGCTATTCCGACAGCTTCATTCGCCTTTGGGAATACTACCTGTGCTACTGCGAAGGCGGCTTCCTCGAGCGCAACATCGGCACGGTACAGATGTTGATGGGCAAGCCCCGCAACCGGCGCGCGTGCCTGGGCTACTGAGCGGCGGCGTCCTCCTCCAGCAGCCAGCGGCCGAGCCAGCCGGCCAGCTCGCCGTAGAAGTGCTTGCTGTTATGGCCGCTCATGATCCAGTGGTTCTCTTCCGGGTAGACCAGCAGCCGGCTCTCGATCTGGCGCCTCTGCAGGACCGTCCATAACTCCAGCGTGTTGTTCAGCGGCACGCGGTAATCGAGCGCCCCGGCGGTCACCAGCATCGGAGTTTCCCACTCCCCGGCATAGCTGATCGGGCTCTGTTCCTCCCACAGCGGGTGACCTTCCCATGGCGGGCCGCCGACGTTGACCTCGCGGTGATAAACGGCGTCGCTGGTGCCCCACTGGCTGCCCAGGTCCGCCAGCCCGGCGTGGCTCACCAGGCACCGGTAACGGTCCGTCGCGACCTGCATCCAGTTGGCGAGATGACCGCCATAGCTGGCCCCGGACGCGCACTGGCGCGTGCCGTCGATGAAGTCGAAGCGCGCGATCGCCTCGTCCGCACCCTGGTTGATCTCGTCGGCCGGGCCGCGCAGCGGGTCGCCCTGGATGGCCTGGGCGAACTTCTCGCCGAAGCCGGTCGAGCCGGTGTAGTTGGTCGCCAGGACCACGAACTCGCTGCCCGCGATCAGGTGGTAGTTCCAGCGCAGGTGGACCTGCTCGCGCCACAGCGAGTGGGGCCCGCCGTGCATCAGCACCACCAGCGGGTATTGCTTGTCCGGGTCGAAGCCGGCCGGCCTGATCAGCATGTTGTGGATGCGCGCGCCCGCCTCGCTTTCGAACCAGAAGTGCTCCGGCTGCTGCAGGTCGAGTTCGGCGAAGGCGTCGACGGCGAAGCCCGTCAACCGCTGGTGACCGCCGCGGCGCAGGTCGATGCGCACAACCTCGGGCGGGCTCACCGCGCTCTGGAAGTTCGCCACCAGCACGGGCCGGCCGCTGCGGGACAGCGACAGGTTGTCGTACAGGCCCCGCTCCATCTCGAAGGCCAGCTGGCCTTCGCCGCCGCGGCTGCGGGCTTTCCAGAGCTTGGTATGGCCCGCGTCATGGCCGAGCATGAACACCTCGCGACCGTCGGGCGATACCACGAATTGCCGCACGGCGCGTTTCTTCGGCAGGTGAATCTCCGCCGCCTCAGTGGCCGCGGGCCAGTTCAGCCGGACCAGCGTGGTGGCATTGTAGACGCGCTCCGTGCGCGGCCGGCGCAGCGCGTAAAGGCTGTCGCCGCCCGGCCCGAACAGCGGGCTGCCCCAGCTGTCGTCGCCTGCCAGTCCCTCGTCGCCGGTCAGCCTGCGCAACTCACCCTTGCCGTCGGCCGAGACCTGCCACAGGTCCGCGTGCGTGAAATCGTGTGCCGCCCGGTGCAGGTTGCGGCTGGCGGCGAAAACCAGCGACTGGCCGTCGGGCGCCCACGTCGCGCTCAGGGATCCGCCGCGCAGCATGTAGCCCGGCATTTTCACCAGCTCGGTGCCTGCCAGCAGGTCCGTCGCAGCCTCTTCGCCCAGCAGCTGCACCATCAGCCTCGGCTGGCGCTCGGTCAGCCAGCGGTCCCAGTAGCGGATGGGGAAGCCGGTGTAAGCGTGCACCTTGTGCTTGCGCTCGGCCTCTTCCTCGGCGATGCGGATACTGTCCTCGTCGCTCATGGCGGCGGGGTGAACTTCCGTGGTGAATGCAATGCGCGTGCCGTCAGGCGAGAACAAGGGGTCCTTCGCGCCCGTGCTGATGGAAGTGACGCGCCGGGCCTCGCCGCCCCGCGCCAGGTCCAGCACGTAGATCTGCGCCTGCTCGTCGTCGTCGCGCTTGGCGGAGAACGCGATGCGCTGGCTGTCGGCGCTCCAGCTCGCGCCGGACTCGCCGCCGCGCAGCGAGGTGATCTGCCGCGGCGCCTCCTTGCCATCAGTGTCGACCAGCCAGAGATGACTGGACGCCTCCTCCTTGTCGTAAGCCGGCCGGGCGACCGCGAACACCGCGCGCCGGCCGTCCGGGCTGACAACCGGCGCGCCCACGCGTGGCGCCAGCCAGAGGTCCTCGTGGCTGATCGGGCGCGGCGACTCGGCGGCTTGCGCGAGGGCGGCGACGGGAAAAACGAGCAGCAACAAGAGAAAAAATCGGGTGCGCATCAGTGGGAAACTCCACGACGTTGGCAGAAACAGGGCGGTGAAGTCTGACAAAAAGCGCCGCCGCAGCCAAACCGGCGAGCGCCGGGGGTTTCGGCTCGTGGCTCGCGCCGGCGGGGAAAGTCAGTCCAGCGGAGAGCGGAAGCCGGGCGGCTTGACCACCAGCAGGTCGCAGCTGACCCGGTCCAGCAGGCGCTCGGCGGTCCCGCCGATGAACACCTGTTCCAGCCGGCTCCTGGAAACGCCGCCGGTCACGAGGATGTCGATGCCGATGTCATCGACCAGGCGCGGCAACTGCTTCTCCGGGCGCCCCTCCGCGATGCGCAGCCGGGACCCGGGAATCGGCCGGCCTTCCAGCAAGCGCAGCACCGCCCTCCGCAGCTCTTTCATCAGCCGTTCCGCATAGTCCTCGGGCGTGGCGCCGAGCGCCTCCGGCATCATCCCCAGCGCAGCAGTGGACTCCAGCGAGGCCATCGAAAACACGCAGTGCGCCACCCAGGCTTCCGCATCCAGGCCTTTGATGAGCTGTTCGACCTGGTCGAGAATGGCGTGGTCCAGCAGCGCGTGGCGGTCGTCGCGGTGACTGGGATCGACCGCGGCCAGCACCCGGGGCGTGTCAGGCCAGTTACCGTCCCTGGCCAGCAGCAAGGGCGTCGGGCAGATCCGGATCAGCTGCCAGTCCGCGGCGCCCAGCGTCGCGCGGTCCAGCCATTCGTGCCGCCGGGCGGCCATCACGACCAGCGCGGCGCGCGTTTTCCTTGCGTGGCGCGCAATCGCCTCGTGCCGGGGATTGGCGTAGACCGCCTCGACCTCAACCCGGAGGCCGCCCTGGCGCAGCGGGCCGGCCTGCGCCTCCAGCCACTCACGGCTGGCCGCGACGCGGGCGCGGCGCGCCGCTTCCACCCGCTCGCTCACGTGAAAATGACTGCCTTCCATCGCCTGGTCGAATTCGCAGGCAAAAAGCACCAGCGGGGCCGCCAGCGACTCGGCGAGCCGGCGCCCGCGTGCCAGCGCGACCCCCGTCTCGTCCGCCGGGTCGATGACCACCAGCACGGGACCGGCTGTCGATGCGCTCATTTTGCTTATCTCAGCGAGGGGTTGTGCCGCGGGTCGCTGTCGTCGTCCAGGTCCAGCGCGGCGCCTATCCGGCGCAGCGCGTCCATGTCCAGGATCCGCACCTCGCGGCGGCGGGCCGCAACCAGGCCTTCGTCCTGGAAGCGCGCGAACAGGCGGCTGATCGTTTCCGTCGCCAGCCGCAGGTGGCTGGCGATATCGCGCCGCGGCATGGGCAGGGTCAGCATGCAGGGGTCCAGCCCGCGCCGGGCATAGCGCCGCGACAGGCTCAGCAGGAAACCGGCCAGGCGCTCCTCGGCGCTGTGCTCGGTGGCGAGCTGCGCGCTCGCCGACAGCTCCCGGCTCATCACGCGGAGGATCTGGGACTGCAGGCCGGGCACTTCCCGCGTCAGTTGCTCGAGGCGCGAGAACGGCAGCGCGCACACGGAGGTGGTCTGCAGGGCCACGGCGTTGCAGCGGTTGCGGCTGCTGTAAATGCCGTCCAGGCCCGCGAGCTCGCCGGCGATGTGGAACCCGAGCACGTGTTCCCGCCCCTGGCTGTCGATGGTGTAGGTTTTCAGCGCGCCCGTCTTGACGGCGTAAAGGGCCTGGAAGCTGTCGCCTTCGCGAAACAGGTGCTCGCCGGCCCGGATCGGCCCGCGGGTATGGACGATGGATTCGAGCTTTTGCATGTCGTCCGCCTCGAGCCCGAGAGGGAGACAGAGATCACGCAAGGAACAGCTCCTGCAACTCTGGCGCAAGTGCGCGATGCTGACGACGCTGGCAGAGTTCACGGGGGGCATTTTGGCCTCGTTGGCAGCCTTGAATATATTGTAAACAAAGGCTTGCGCCGGGGAGCCTAGTGAAAGCACCTATTTACCCTTCGGAAGACCGTAGCGCAAAATTGATCCAGGTCAATTCCGGGGTTTGGGGCATGGCTAGAATTCCATGCAATATCAACGACAAAGCATGGGAGACACGGCATGCGTACATTCGCTTCAGTTCTCGCACTTACCTCCGCCCTTCTGATGGCGGTGCCCGCGTCGGCGCACGAGGCCGGCGACTGGCTGGTCCGCTTCGGCGGCAGCAACATCGACCCGAAGAGCAGCAACGGCGATCTCGACCTGACGCCAGTCGGCCTCGGGGTCGCGGACGTGGACGTGGACAGCCAGATCGGCGTGACCTTCAACATCGCTTACATGTACACCGCGAACTGGGGTGTCGAGCTGCTGGCCGCGCTGCCCTACGAGCACGACATCAAGGTGGAGGGTCTGCCCGGCACGGCGGCGACCGTGACGCACCTGCCGCCCACGCTCAGCATCCAGTATCACTTCCTGCCGGACGCCGCGTTCCAGCCTTACGTGGGCGCCGGCGTGAACCTGACCTGGTTCATGGACGACAGCAAGGAAGAAGGCTTGCGCGCGGCGGACGACCTGCTGGGCGTCACCACGGGCATCGACGTGGACAGCACCTCGGTCGGCCTCGCCGCCCAGGTGGGCTTCGACTACATCATCAACGACACCTGGTTCGTCAACTTCGACGTGCGCTGGATCGACATCAACACGGATGCGACCCTGATCGTGGACGGCGCGGATTTCGCGACTGCGGACGTGGAAATCGACCCGATCGTCTACGGAATCCACGTCGGCTATCGCTTCTGACCGGGGCGCGGGGCGATCGTCCCGCTGTCATCAACGCCCGGGGTGGTTCACGCCCCGGGCATACTGAATCGAGCCGCGTCCTGCGCGGCTCTTTTTTGCCTGACTTTCTGACATTCGACGCGGCCGGGCGTGTATCCTTTGCGCCCTTCTGTTCTCCGGCAGCCGGTAGAGGACTATGACGACAGCAAGCGCATATAACGACACGGTCGTCCGCCAGTTCACCATCATGACCATCGTCTGGGGCGTGGTCGGGATGCTGGTCGGCGTGATCATTGCCGCCCAGCTCATCTGGCCGGGGCTCACCCTGGACATCGAGTGGCTCAGCTACGGCCGATTACGGCCATTGCATACCAACGCGGTGATCTTCGCCTTCGGCGGCAGCGCCCTGTTCGCAAGCTCCTACTACGTGGTGCAGCGCACCTGCCACGCGCGGCTGTTCGGCGGCGGCCTGGCCGCCTTCACCTTCTGGGGCTGGCAGGTGGTCATCGTGCTGGCGGCCCTGACCCTGCCGCTCGGGCTGACGCAGGGCAAGGAATACGCCGAGCTGATCTGGCCGATCGACATCCTCATCGCGGCCGTCTGGGTCTCCTACGCCGTCGTGTTCTTCGGCACGCTGGCGATCCGCAAGGTCAAGCACATCTACGTGGCCAACTGGTTCTTCGGCGCCTTCATCCTCACCGTGGCCGTGCTCCACATCGTCAACAGCCTGGCGCTGCCGACCAGCATCGCGCATTCCTATCCGGTGTACTCCGGCGTGGTCGACGCGATGGTGCAGTGGTGGTACGGGCACAACGCCGTCGGCTTCTTCCTGACGGCGGGCTTCCTCGGCATGATGTACTACTTCGTGCCCAAGCAGGCGGGCCGGCCGATCTTTTCCTACCGCCTGTCGGTGGTGCATTTCTGGGCGCTGATCTCCCTCTACATGTGGGCCGGGCCGCACCACCTGCACTACACCACCCTGCCCGACTGGGCGCAGACCCTCGGCATGGTGTTCTCGCTGATGCTGCTGGCGCCCTCCTGGGGCGGCATGATCAACGGCATCATGACGCTGTCGGGCGCCTGGCATAAGCTGCGCACCGACCCGATCCTGAAGTTCCTCATCGTCTCGCTGTCCTTCTACGGCATGTCGACTTTCGAGGGCCCGATGATGTCCATCAAGACGGTCAACGCGCTGTCGCATTACACCGACTGGACCATCGGCCACGTGCACTCCGGGGCGCTCGGCTGGGTAGCGATGATTTCAATCGGCTGCGTCTACATGCTCGTCCCGCGCCTGTTCGGCAAGGAGCAGATGCACAGCGTCAAGGCCATCGACGTGCACTTCTGGGTCTCCACCATCGGCGTGGTGCTGTACATCGCGGCGATGTGGATGGCCGGCGTGATGCAGGGCCTGATGTGGCGGGCGGTGAACGATGACGGCACCCTGACCTACACCTTCATCGAGAGCATTGCGCGCTCCTATCCCTTCTACACGGTGCGTTTGCTGGGCGGCCTGCTGTTCCTCAGCGGCATGCTGATCATGTGCTGGAACACCTGGCGGACGGTCCGCGACGGCAAGGTCGAGGAAGTTCCCGTCATGGCGCCGGCGCACTAGGGGGGAAGAGGCATGAAGCACGAATTCATCGAGAGAAAAGCCGGCCTGATGGCGGTGCTGGTGATCATCGTCATCAGCATCGGCGGCCTGGTGGAAATCGTCCCCCTGGTGTTCGATTCCCAGGTGCGCGACCCGGCCGAGGGCGTGGAACCCTACACGCCCCTGCAGCTGGCAGGCCGCGACATCTACATACGCGAGGGCTGTTACGGCTGCCATTCGCAGATGATCCGGCCGTTCCGCGCCGAGACCGAGCGCTACGGCCACTACTCGCTGGCCGGGGAGTCGGTTTACGACCGCCCCTTCCAGTTCGGTTCCAAGCGCACCGGACCCGACCTGGCCCGCGTGGGCGGACTCTACAGCGACGGCTGGCACCGCCTGCACCTGGTCGATCCGCGCGCCCTGGTGCCGGAATCGAACATGCCGGCGTATCCCTGGCTGGAGCACGCCGCGCTCAACTCGCGCGCGATCGAGAAGCGCATGCTCGCCTTGCGCAAGCTGGGCCATCCCTACACCGACGAGCAGATCGCGGGCGTGAACGCAGCGCTTGCCGACAAGACCGAGCTGGACGCCGTCGTCGCTTACCTGCAGGGCCTGGGGACCAACCTGGCCCGCGGGCAATGACGGGAGCGGCGCAATGAACTGGCACCTGGTGTGGACGCTGATGCTGATGGTCACTTTCATCGCGATCGTGGCCTGGGCGTGGAGCAGCCGCCGGCGCAAGGATTTCGCAGAGGCTGCGCACCTCCCGCTGGAGGAGGACGAGAACGCACCAAAGAGCACGCCTGACAACGGGGAATCGCGATGAGCAGTTTCTGGAGCGCTTGGATCATCCTGCTGACCGTGGCCAACATCATCGGCGCCGTATGGTTGCTGTGGATGACCTCCAGGATGAGCCCGGAGGAAAAAGCCTCCGATACGACGGGCCACGTGTGGGACGGCGACCTGAAGGAGTACAACAACCCGCTGCCGCGCTGGTGGCTGTGGCTTTTCTACCTGACGGTGGTGTTCTCCATCATCTACCTGGTGCTTTACCCGGGCATGGGCAACTTCCAGGGCGTGCTCGGCTGGTCGCAGACCGGCCAGTACCGCGCCGAGGTGGAGCGCATGGAAGAGCGCGAGCAAGAGTTCTTCGCCCGCTTCGACGCGCTGTCGATTCCGCAACTGGCGGGCAACGCGGACGCCATGGCGGCGGCCGGAAACATCTTCGGCAATCGCTGCGCCCAGTGCCACGGCTCCGACGGGCGCGGCGCCGTCGGCTTCCCCAACCTGACCGACGATGCATGGCTGTGGGGCGGTGACGAAGACGCGATCCTCACGAGCATTCGCGGCGGACGCGCGGGCCTGATGCCGCCGATGGCCGACGCCGTGGGCGGCGAGCAGGGGGTGGCGCAGATGGTTGAATACGTGCGCAGCCTGTCCGGGCTGCAGCACGACGCGGAGATGGCCGCGGCCGCCGAGTCGATGTGGCCCACCTGCGGCGCCTGCCACGGCATGGACGGCACCGGCATGACCGCGCTCGGCGCGCCGGACCTGACGGACGACAGCTGGCTTTACGGTTCCGACCGGCGCCGCATCGCCGAGACCATCACCGGCGGCCGCCAGAACAACATGCCCGCCCAGCTTCCCGTGCTCGGGGAACAACAAAGCCGCGTGATGGCCGCGTACGTGATGCGTCTCTCGGGCCAGGCCGGCGACTAGAGAGCTTCCGGATGGCCAGCAGCCCCGACGGGCGCCCGCAGGACCCGGACCCGCAAAGGATCGCCCCCTGGCGGCGGCGCCAGCGCGACATCGGCTACGTCGCCTGGGCCTCATTCCTGATGGCCTGCGCGGCGTCGGCGGTTTTCTTTGCAATGGTGGATCCGCAGGTGCTCTCCGGCACCACCACGCCCGGCTGGGAAATCAGCCGCCAGGCCGGTTACGCAATCGGCTTTTTCGGTTTCTGGCTGCTGACGGCGGGCACCGCCGCGTTCGCGATCTGGCTCGTGCGCACCGAGCCCGCGCCCCCGCCGGGAACGCGGGTCTCGCGTAACGGTCATAAACAGCAGCGGCGCCGGCCCGGCCTGTTGCGACGCCGCCCTCGTCCCGAGCAAGTCGAAGGCCGGAAGGAACAGCGATGAACGCGCAGGCACAGGGGGGCGGCGGCGCCTCCGAGTCCCTCTATGCGGCTCACCAGAAGATCTACCCCCGCGAGGTCAAGGGGCGCTATGCCTCCCTGCGCAACCTCGCGGTCTGGGTGCTGCTGGGCATCTACTACGTCCTGCCCTGGATCGACTGGGAAGGACGGCAGGCGGTGCTGTTCGATCTGCCCGCCCGCAAGTTCTACATCTTCGGGCTGACCTTCTGGCCGCAGGACTTCTTCTTCATGGCGTGGCTGCTGATCATCGCCGCGCTGACCCTGTTTTTCGTCACCGCGGTCGCCGGCCGGCTGTGGTGCGGCTACGCCTGCCCGCAGACCGTGTGGACCGAGGCCTTCCTGTGGATGGAGCGCATCACGGAGGGCAACCACAGCCAGCGCCGCAAGCTGGACCGCGGCCCGTGGACGCGCGAGAAAATCTTCCGCAAGGGCGCCAAGCAGTTTCTCTGGATCGCCTTCGCGCTGTGGACGGGCTTCACCTTCGTCGCCTACTTCACGCCCTCGCACGAGCTGGCGCAAAAGCTCGCGACCTTCTCGGCGGGCCCGTGGGAGACCTTCTGGGTGCTGTTCTACGGCTTCGCCACTTACGGCAACGCCGGGTTGTTGCGCGAGCAGGTGTGCAAGTACATGTGCCCCTATGCGCGTTTCCAGAGCGCCATGTTCGACCAGGACACGCTGATCATCTCCTACGACGAGACGCGGGGCGAGCCGCGCGGCGGCCGCAAGCGCTCGGCGGACCCGCGCGCCGCCGGCCTGGGCGACTGCATCGACTGCAACATGTGCGTGCAGGTCTGCCCGACCGGGATCGATATCCGCCAGGGCCTGCAGATCGAGTGCATCGCCTGCGCCGCCTGCGTGGATGTGTGCAACGGCGTGATGGACAGGATGGACTACCCGCGCGGCCTGATTCGTTACACCACGCACAACGCAATGGAGGAACGCCAGCCGCCCCGCGTGTTGCGGCCCCGGGTGATGATCTACGGCGTGCTGCTGCTGGCGCTGATCACGGGCTTCGGCGTCGCCATCGCAAACCGCAGCACCCTCTTGGTGGACGTCATCCGCGACCGCAACACCCTGTACCGCGAACTGCCGGGCGGGCAGGTGGAGAACGTCTACACCATCACTTTCGTCAACAAGACGGAAGCGCCGCGCGAATACACGGTGTCGGCGCAGGGCCTGGAGGATCTCCGGCTGAGCTTCGACACCGCCCTGCCCATCAGCGCTGAACCCGGCTCGGTGCGGCGCGTGCCCATGCGCGTGCAGGCGCCGGTGTCCTCGGTGCCGCCGGGCGGTGCGGAAATCACGCTGCGCGTGGAGGCCGTCGGGCCGGTGCCCGAGACCGTGCTGCGCGAGACGCGCTTCATCGGCCCGGCCGACGGGCCCGGGAGCCTGCGATGAGCACGACGCCGGAGCACCCGGACAGCGGCGTGGCGCCGTGGTACCGGCAGTTCTGGCCCTGGTTCCTGATCGCCCTGCCGGCCACCGTGGTGGTCGCCAGCATGTTCACCATCTGGCTGGCGATCAAGTCGCCCAACCCCATGGTGGTGGACGACTACGCCCGCATCGCGCGTTCGACCGAACAGCAGCTGGAACGCGACAAGGCGGCGGCCGCGCTGGGCGTGGAAGCCAGCCTCCGGCTGATCCCGGAAGCCAATGTCATCGAACTGCGGCTGACGCCCGAAAGCGCCAATCCGGAGTCGCTGGATTTGCGGCTGTCCCACCCCCTGATCGAAGAACGCGACCAGTTCGTCGAACTCGTGCGGGTCCCCGGGGGCTGGAGCGCGAGCCTCGTCGTGCCTGAAGGCCGGCGTTACCTGGAACTCACGCCGGGCGACCGGTCGTGGCGGCTTTCGGGGGTGTTGTCCGGCGAGCGCGAACTCCGGCTGGCGCCCGCCGTCGCGCCCTGAACGGCCGTGGCACGGTCCGACTGTTTCCACTGCGGCGAAACCCTCACGGGCACCGAGCCCTGGTTCATCGAAATCGACGGCGAGCGACACCGGGTCTGCTGCCCCGGCTGCAAGGCCGTGGGGGAACTCATCCGGGAAAGCGGCCTTGCCGATTTCTACCGCTTCAGGACGATGCCCGCGATCCGCCCCAGGGACGGCGCCGTCGACCCGGCGCCGGACCTGCCCTGGCAGCCCTTCGACAGGCCGGAAATGCTCGAAACGGTCAGCGCACCCGCCGGCGAAGGGCTGCGCAGCTGCACCATGCTGGTCGAGGGCGTCCGTTGCGCAGCGTGCGGCTGGCTGATCGAGCGCAGTCTCGAACAGGTGCCGGGCGTGCGCGAGATCCGCGTCAATCCGGCGACGGCTCGTGCCCGGCTGGTCTGGGAGCCCGGCACCCTGCCGCTGAGCGGCGCCCTCGGTGTGCTGTCGCGCCTCGGTTACCAGCCGCATCCCGGCAGCGCCGGCGCCGCCGACATGGCGCTCCGGGAGCGGCGCGGGGCGCTGCGCCGCCTGGGTGTCGCCGGCATCGGCATGATGCAGGTGATGATGTATGCCGTCGCCATGTATGTCGGGGCTTTCCAGGACATGGACCCCGGGCTGGAGCAGCTTTTCCGCTGGGTCAGCCTGGTGGTCGCCACGCCGGTCGCGCTCTACGCGGGCCGCCCTTTCTTCACTGGCGCATGGCGTGACCTGCGGGCCGGGCGGCCCGGCATGGACGTGCCGGTGGCGCTGGCCGTGGGCGCCGCCTGGACAGCCAGCGTGCTGCACACCATCGCCGGGCAGGGCGAGATCTATTTCGACTCCGTCACGATGTTCGTGTTCTTCCTGTCCCTGGCACGCTACCTGGAGATGGGGGCGCGCCACCGCGCGGGCGATACCCAGGAAGCGCTGGCCCGCCTCCTGCCTGAATCCGCGCGCCGCCGCCGCGGCGACGATTGGGAAACCGTGGCGTTGCGCGAGCTGAAGCCCGGCGACATCGTCCTGGTGCGATACGGCGAGACGCTGCCGGCCGACGGCCGGCTGCAGTCACGCGAGGCGCGCCTGGATGAGTCCATGCTCACCGGCGAGTCCAGGCCGCGCCGGCGCAGGACGGGCGAAGCGGCGCTGGCCGGCAGCATCAACCTGGGCGACCCGCTGGAGTTCGCGGTGGAGCGTACCGGCGGCGAGACCCTCGTATCAGGCATCGGCCGCCTGCTCGACCGCGCCCAGGCGGAGCGCACTCCCGTGGCGGCGGCAGCCGATCGCGTGGCGCGCTGGTTCGTCATCGGCGTGCTGAGCGCGGCCGCCCTGACCTGGTTCGCCTGGAACGCCATCGACCCGTCGCGCGCCTTCGAGATCACGCTGGCGGTGCTGGTGGTGACCTGCCCCTGCGCGTTGTCGATCGCCACGCCCGCGGCGCTCACCGCGGCCACCGGCTTCCTGGCACGGCGCGGCCTGCTGGTCACGCGCGCGGGCGCCATCGAGCGGCTCGCAGGCGTCCGGCGCGTGATTTTCGACAAGACCGGTACCCTGACGCTGGGTCAGCCCCGCATCACCTCCGTGGAGACGCCGGACGGCGCCGGCCCGGAGCGCGCGCTCGGCATCGCGGCGGCGCTCGAGGCGGTCTCCGAGCACCCCATTGCGCGGGCGTTCTCGGTGGCGCATCCCGCCGCCCCGGCGACCGGGGTCACGGTGCACGCCGGGCTGGGCATCGAGGGCAGCGTCGCCGGCGAGCGCTGGCGACTTGGCAGGCCCGACTGGGCCGCCGCGCTCTGCCGACGACCGGCGCCGCACAGCGCGGGCGACGAGACGATCGTGTGCCTGGCCGGTGAACAGGAGGTGGCGGCCGTTTTCCGCCTCGCCGATCGCCTGCGGAGCGGCGCGCGCGGGCAGCTCGGCAAGCTGCGCGATTTCGGCCTGTCGCTCGAGATCGCCAGCGGCGACGCGCCGGACGCCGTGGCACCGGTGGCCGAAGCCGTGAACGTCGATCACTGGCGCGCCGGCATGACGCCCGAGGACAAGCTGGCCCTGCTCCGGGCGCGGCAGCAGGCCGGGGACCCCGTGGTGATGGTGGGCGACGGCGTCAACGATGCGCCGGTGCTGGCGGGGGCCGACGTCTCGGTCGCCATGGCGGCCGGCACCCCACTGGCGCAGACCAGCGCCGACATGGTGCTGCTGGGCGACTCGCTGGCGCCGCTCGCGGCCGGCGTCGCCCAGTCGCGCCGCACGCTCAGGATCATCCGCCAGAACCTGGCCTGGGCCGCCGCCTACAATACGGTGGCCCTGCCGCTGGCGGCCACCGGTTTCATCGCGCCGTGGATGGCGGCGATCGGCATGTCGGCAAGCTCGCTGCTGGTGGTGCTGAATGCCTTGCGCTTGTCGCGCGCGCCGGCGGAGCTGTCGTCGCCCGCCCCGCCGGTCATCGCCGAGGGAGCCGGCGCGTGAGCATCCTCTACCTGATGATCCCGCTGGGCATCCTCATCGTCATCGGCGCGGTGTGGGCTTTTTTCTGGGCGGTGAACAGCGGCCAGTTCGACGACCTGGACAGCCCGGGCTGGCGCATACTGCTGGACGACGACACCAAGCCGCCGGCGTCGGAGGACGCGCGGAATCGCGCCCGTGGGGACGAGGAGAAACGCGAATGATGACCCTGGAGACGGGACTGCTGGCTGCGCTGCTGGCCGGCGTGGTAGGCAGCGTGCATTGCTTCGGCATGTGCGGCGGCATCGCCGGAGCCCTGGGCATGGCCGGCGGCGGGCGCGCTTCCTTCGCCCTCTCCTACAGCGCGGGACGGATCGCCAGCTACGCGGTGGCCGGGGCCATCGCCGGTGCGATCGGGGCGGGACTGGCCGGCGCCGCCGGACTGGGCCCCTGGCTGCGGCTGGTGATGGGAATAATTCTTGTCCTGCTGGGCCTGCAGGTGGCCGCAAACATCAGGGCGCTGGCCCCGCTGGAGGCGGCCGGCGCGCGCCTGTGGCGGCGGCTCGCGCCCTTCGCCCGCCGTTTCGTGCCGCCTCGCCATGCCGGCCAGGCGCTGGCCCTGGGGGCGCTCTGGGGCTGGCTACCCTGCGGGCTGGTCTACGGCATGCTGGCCGCGGCGGCCGGCACGGGCGGCGCCGCCGACGGCGCCCTGTTCATGGCTGTATTCGGCCTCGGAACGGCGCCGGCCATGGTCGGCCTGAGCTGGGCTTCGGGTCGTGGCGGCACCTGGCTGACCCAGCGACGGCGCCGGCTGCTGGGCTGGCTGCTGGTCGTGTTCGGAGCCTGGACGGCGGCCACGCCGCTGTTGCACATGAGCGGGCTGCGCGGGCACCAGCACGGCGCCGGGGCTGATGCGCCGGGACATCACCACGAGGCCCGCGCGATGGAGGCGATGCCGCCCGGACTGAAAGCCGACAGGGGCGCGAAATCGCCGGGCGCTGAGGCCGGGGCCTGATTCAGAGGCCTGATTCAGAGGCCTGATTCAGAGGCCTGATTCAGGGGTCGAGTTTCAGGGGTTTTCGGGACCGTCCACCGGCGCTTTCTCCGCCGGATCGCCGGCCGGATCGTCAGCCCGGGGAGACGCCTCGTCGTCCGCGGGCTCGATCGGTTCCTCGCCGGCCTCGTCGCCGGCGGCGGATGAGCCCGTCAATGCTTCCAGCCGCGCCTCCTTGGCGGCCTCTTCCGCCGCCACGCGCAGTGCGCGCTCCCGGTCGAGCCGCTCGCGGTATTCCGCGCGCGCCGCCTGGAACGCCTCGTCCCGCGCCTTGCGCAGCGCGCGCTCCTCGATGACCGCCAAGCGCTGCGCCGCTTCCCGCGCGCTGCCGCACTCGCGTGGATCGACGGACTCGGGATCGCTCTCGCAGCGGCTCAGCGTGCCGTAAAGCGCCACTTCATTCTCCATGAAATCGACGACTGTCATGGGCTTTTTTTCCGAGCACGCCGCAAGGGCTGCCAGGACCAAAGGCAATGCCAGCACGTATTTCATATCGACCCTCCTGGCGCGTGGATTTGCAGTCTAGACCTTTCCGGCCGGCCGAAGCAGCGCAACCGGTCACAATATTGGCTACTCGTCTGGCAGCGGCGCAAGTTCGCCGGACACCGGGTCCCCGGGCCTTAAAGGCTGCAGTTCCCCGTCATCGGCAAAGCGCAGCTTCAGCTTTTTTTCCCACGCTTCCAGGTCTTCCGCCCACTCGCCGGGCGGCGCGGTGACCCGGTCGAAGTCCAGCAGGAGCATGGTCCCGGCATGGGGCCCGGCGACCAGCACGAGGCGCGAGCCGTCGCCGCTGGCGCTGCGAAAGCCCTGCGGCGGGACGCTTGCCGGCAGCAGCAGGCTCTCCACGATGCGCAGCCGGTCGTTGCTGACGCCGAGGCGGTGCATCCAGTCGGCGCTCTGCACGAGCAGCGTCTTACCGTCGGGGGCGAACTGCAGCCCGGTGACCGCCGACGCCGCCGCGAAGCTCAGCGGCCGCCCGGTGCGTCCCAGGCCCCAGGCCTTGACCAGCCCGGTGTCGCCGGCGGCGGCCACGCGCGTGCCGTCGGCGCTGACTGCGATGCGCGAAACCGGCGCATCCATGCTGTCGGACCACAGGCGCTGGCCGCTGGCCACATCCCAGCTCTCGACCGTGCCCTCCGGCGTGCCCGTGAAAGCGCGCCGGCCCGCGGGATCGAAGGCAACCGCGCTGACCACCCGCCCGGGACCGAGCGCAGCGCCCGGCAGGCCCGTCTGCGCGTCCCAGGCGCGCGCGCCGAGCGCTCCGGCGATCACCAGGGTGCGCCCGGAGGGGCCCACCGCCAGGCGTGCGGCCCGGCCGTCGCCGTGCTGGAAAGGACCGCCGACGGGCTCGCCGGTGGCGGTATCCCAGAGCACCACGCTGCCGTCGCCGCCGACGCTCGCCAGCCGCGTCCCGTCCGCTGAAAAGTCCAGGGCGACCACGCCGTTACCGTGGCGGGTCTCGCGGCCGCTGATGCCCGACAGCCGGAACCGCGCCGCACCGGCATCGCGCATGCGCATCACGATGCGCCCGTCCGCGGTGCCGGCAGCCATTTGCAGGCCCGACGGCGCCAGGGCGACCACGCTCGGAATGCGCGGCCAGGCTGCCGGGTCGCCGCCCGGAGCGACTTGCCAGACGCGCAGGAGGCGCGTACCCAGCCCGCCGATGAGCCGGTCGTCTCCCGCCAGCATGACCCGTCCGCCGATGGCGTCGCCCTGCTCGGCCGGCGTCGAGACGGGCGGCGAGCCGTGTCGCAGCACCGGGCCGTAGGGCGAGCCGCCGGGCAACCGCCAGGCCTCGTAACCGTTGCCCTGCAGGGTGACCAGGCGTCCGCCGCCCGCATCGAAGCCAAAGTGGCCGGGTCGCGCGGCCGGGCGCGCCAGGAGAACTTCTTCCTGGGGAGAGGACAGCGCCCACAATCGCATCCGGCCGTCCCCGGCGATCCCGACCAGCCAGCGACCGCTCGGGTCGAAGGCCAGGGACGCCACGGCCGCGTCTACCGAAAATTCCGCCGACAAGGCGCCGTCGGTCGCATGCCAGACGCGCACCACGCCGTCGCGGTCCGCCACCGCCAGCCGCAGGCCGCCCGGCGAGACCGCCACCGCGGTGGCCTCGCCGGGAAAGGCTTGCCGGAAAACCTCGCGGGCGGATCCGAGTTCCCGGATCCAGGCCTCGCCGTTGCCGCGTTCCGCCGCCGCCAGGTAACGACCGCCGGGCGAAAGCGCGGGACCGGCGGCGAGACCCTGCTCGGCCGCCAGCCCGAGGATGACCTCGGCGGTGCGCGCATCCAGCACCTGCAGGCTGGCCGCGCCGTCCGCCGTCTCCTGCAGCAGCAACAGGCTGCTTTCATCGATGAAAGCGACCCAGCGCGCAGCCGCGCCCACTTCCACGCTGGCAAGCGGTCGCCCCGAGCGCACTTCCCAGGTCCGCAACACGCCACGCGCATCCGGGTTGCGCGGCAGCGCCGCGACCACCGATGCGGCGGGCGACAGCGCCGCGCGCACCGCCGAGCTCCGGGCCGGATCGGTGATGCGCAGCGGATTTCCCGGCCGGTCTTCGGCACGATGCCCGGCTGCGGGCGAGGCGACCAGTGTCCAGCCGTCGAAGAAACCGATCTCTCCCCTGCGGCGATCCTCGATTTCCAGCAGCCAGGTGCCGGGGACCTGCTCGCCGCGCAGTGCCTCGAGGGCGGGCACGCGACCCGCCTCGAACACCAGCCGCTCGTCGAGGATACCGGCCAGGGACACCGGCAGCTCCACTGACCGGCCGCCGGGCGCGACCAGCACGATGCGCAGATCCTCGGGACGCGGGTGGTCAATGCGTATCTCGACGCGAGCCGAGTCGACGCGGCCCTCGCCGTCCAGGCTCAGGCGCCGGCGCAGGGCGACGAACTCTTCGGTCAGCAGCTCCATGCCGGAACCCGCTTCCGGCAGGCCCGTGCTCGCGTCCCAGCGCTCCAGGATGTTGCCGCTGCTCACGGTGGTGATGCTGAGCGCGCCGGGCGCGGAGGCTGCCGCCTGCACCACGCCGGCGGGCCGGATCACGGTCTGCAGGCGGGCGTAATCGTGTGCCGCCAGTGCCGCGAGCCTGCCCGCGTCGGCGGTCGGGCCCGCCTCGAAGGCCCGCAAGCGGTACAGCAGCGCCGCGTCCCGCCGTTGCGCGGCTTCGGCGTCTACGGCGCGTCGCTCCCAGAACTCGACCAGCAGCGCATCCGCGCGCGACTGCAAGCCCGGCAGCTGGCGAAGCCGCTCGTCGACCTGGCGGGCTTCGGGCCAGCTTTGCGCCATCCTGCTGTGACGCGCCAGGACGCGCGCCAGCAACCGGTCCGCGCGACCGCCGAAACCCGGGATGCGGCGCATCATGGTCCACGCGTCGACCGCCTCGTCCAGCTCCACGGAAGCGACCCGCAAGGTCTGCTCGTGAGGTCGCGGCAAAACCTCGACATAGATCCAGGTAACGGCGGCAAGCAGCAGCAGCACGCCCGCGACGCGGGCCACCAGCCGCCATTGCACCGGCAGGGCCTCGCGCGCCCAGCGGTGACTGAAGGCCTCGGCATAGATGCGGTTGCGCACCACCAGCCTGCGCTCGGCCGTGATCGTGACCAGCCCGCAGACCCGCAGCAGTTCGTGCCTGGGATTATCGGGGTCATAGCTCGGCCGGCGGCCCCGCCGGATGCGGCGGTACAGCCGCAGGGCGGGCCGGGCCAGCTTGCCGGCGCGATCGAGCCGATCCAGCACGCGGCTCATGCTGCTTTCGCGGGTGACCACGTCCGGCCCGAGGAAGCGGGCCGCCACCAGCTCATCGACCGACTCGTCGGAATCGATGCGCACGGCATTGCGGGCCACCGCCTGGCAAAGCTTCTGTGTCAGGTAAGGGTGTCCGCCGGTCCAGTACAGGATCCGGTAGAGCGCGCGCTCGGCGTCGCCGGTCGGCAGCCCCAGGCCCCGCGCCAGCGGCCGCGCTTCTTCGAAACTGAAATCCGGCAGCTCGAGCCGGCTGCTGATCTCCGTGGCCGCGTGCGCGGCCCGCTCCGCGCCGCCGACCGGCAGGGCAGACCCGAGCATGACGAACGACAACCTGCCGTACTCCGGCTCGCCGGCACGCGCATCGTGGCAGGCACGCACGATCTTGAAGAGCTCCGTGGCGTAGTCCGACTGTTCGATGCTCTCGATCTCGTCCAGGAAAACCGTGACGGTCGCGCGGGTCGTGCCGATCACGATCTCCCAGAAGAATTCGCTCAGCCGCTGGGCCGGCGGCAGCGGCATACGCTCCTGCCACCATTCCTGCAGGTCCAGCTTCAGCCGCAGGTCCCGCAACACGCGGTATGCCAGGCCGTAATACCAGCGGCCCACCTCGCTGGCGCGATCGCGGCCGCCCAGCTGGGAGAGGTCGACGACCGCCGCCAGGCCCTCCGCGGCGCGCAGTTTCCTGGAGGTGCTGGCCGCCAGGCTGCTTTTGCCGGAAAAACGCGGCGCGATGATGTGGCAATACTCTCCGGCGCGGAGGCGCTCGAGCAGTGCCTGGTCCGTGGGCCGTTCGATGTAACACTCGCGGTCCGGCGCCACCGGCCCGCCGGCGACGAAGAAATCGCCCGGCCGCCGCGTCGCGCGCGCGCGGCCGCGGCTCGCCGGAGACTGGGATGGTCCTGTGCTGCTCATGGCGCCATTCTCCGCGACCCGGGCCGGCAGGCCAAATCCCGGTCACTCGCGCGCCGGGCTAAACTGTGCCGCCATGGAGCATGCCGACCGCCCGCCTCCGACCGAAATGCCGCAGGTCCTGAAAAGCGACCTGTTCGGCACGGTCAGCCTCGCGCACGGCCCGCGCGGGCCGGAGATCCGCCGGGACACCGGCAGCGCGCCCTGGTGGACCCGCTGGCTGGCGCGGCGCCTGGCGGGCCGGGAGGCCCGCGCCCTGCAGGCCGCGGCCGCGGTGCCGGATGTGCCGCGGCTGGTCTCCTGGGACGGCCGCATGCTGGTGCGCTCGTGGCTGGAGGGGCAGCCCATGCATCTCGCGCGTCCGGCCGACACGGCCTATTTCGACGCGGCCCTGGGGCTGGTGCGCAGGCTGCACGTCGCGGGCGTGGTGCACAACGACCTGGCTAAGGAGCCCAACTGGCTGGTTCTGCCCGACGGCCGGCCCGGCCTGATCGATTTCCAGCTCGCCTGGGCTCCCCGGCGGCGCAGCCCGATGTTCCGGCTGCTGGGGCGCGAAGACCTGCGCCACACCCTGAAGCACAAGCGCTTCTACCGGGCCGACGCCCTCACCCGGCGCGAGTCGGCGCTGCTGGCCAAGCGCGCCTGGACGTCGCGGCTGTGGATGGCGACCGGCAAAAAAGCCTACCTGTTCATCACGCGGCGCCTGCTCGGCTGGGCTGACCGCGAGGGCGCGGGCGACCGCTGATTGGCGGCCGCGCCACTGCTGCGGGACAATACGCGCCTCGCACCAACTGTCCCGGGACCATGAAATGAGCGACGCCTGTCACGAGCACAACCGCAGCCGGCCGCTGCCCGCCGACCCCAAGAGCTGGGGCATCCGCCTGAGCCTGCCGGAGAACGATCCGATGCGCGCGGTGCTGGGCGACGACTGGCAGGAATACCAGTGGTTCGCGAGCGAGTCCGCGCGCGAGGACAAGCTCGAACAGTTGCGCCGCCAGTTCGTCTATTACCGCGAGGGCGACCGGCCCAGCTTCGTGCTGGAGCGCGTCAACCCCTGAGCGCCGTCAACCCTTCGGTCCCAGGAACAGCCAGAGCAACAGCCCAAGCACCGGCAGCAGCAGGATCACCACGATCCAGGCCACTTTCGCCCCCGTGCCGGCGGGGCTTTGTACGGTCTTGACGATCGCGTAGACGTTCAGGACCAGGATGATCAGGCCCAACAGGCCGCTGATTTCCACCATATCGAAATCCTTTTCCGGCCGCTTCAGCCGGTGACGTATTTCTCGAGTTCCCGGATCACCACCTGCTGGTCGTCGATGACGCACTTGACCAGGTCACCGATGGAAACCAGCCCCACGACGCGGCCTTCCTCCACCACCGGCAGGTGGCGGAAATGGCCCTCGGTCATCATCCCCAGGCAGTGCTGGGCCGTCATCTCGCGCGTGGCGACGAGGACGTCGGAAGTCATGATTTCTTTCACGGCGGTGTCTTCGGAGCGCCGCCCCTGCAGGATGATCTTGCGCGCGTAGTCGCGCTCCGAGACGATGCCGGCGAGGCGCTCGCCTTCCATCACGAGCAACGCGCCGATACCGAGCTTGGCCATCAGCGTGACCGCGTCCAGCACCGAATCGTTCGGCGCCACCGACCAGACCTCGGCACTGTTCTTGTTTTTAAGGATGGTACGGATCGTGTTCATGCCTCGCCCTCCCGCAAGCCCTCGAGGCTTAAGGTAGCCCAAGCGACCCGGCGGGGCAAAGCCGCGGGACACGCGGCTCGCGGTGAATCACCCGCGCCGCCGCCAGGCGTTAGAATGCGCGCATGAACCAGAGGGCAGACCGTGCTCGCGTGCTGCCGCCGGAACCGGTGGCCGAACAGCGTCCCTTCATGGTGGTGTCGCCCCAGGGAAACCGGCAGGACCCGTGGTTCTGGCTGCGCGACGACGCGCGCCGCGACCCGGAGGTGCTCGCCTGCCTTGCGGCGGAGAACGACTACTGCGAAGCCTGGGAGGCGGGCTACGCGCCGCTGGTCGAAAAGCTCTATGACGAGCTGGTGGGCCGCGTGAAGCAGGACGACCAGAGCGCGCCGGTGCTCGAGCGCGGCTACTGGTATTACGTGCGCTTCGAGCAAGGCGGCGAGCATCCGGTGCATGCGCGTCGCAAGGGCAGCATGAGCGCCCCGGAGGAAATCCTGCTGGACGGCAACGCCATGGCCGCGCCCCACGACTACTTCGAAATCGGCGACTACGCGGTCTCTGACGACAACCGGCTGCTGGCCTGGATGGAAGACACGGTGGGTCGCCGGCAGTTCGTGCTGCGCGTGCGCGACCTGGCCAGCGGCGCCTTGCTGGCCGACGGCATCGAGCGGGTGTCGGGATTCGCATGGGCGGCCGACAACCGCCATCTCTTTTACTCGGAGAACCACCCGGAAACGCTGCTGTCCTGGCGCGTGCGGCGACACGAACTGGGCGCCGGCGCCCCGGACGAAGTCGTTTACGAGGAACAGGACGAGAGCTTCTACGCCGACGTGGAGCGCAGCCGGTCCGGGGCCTTTGTCGCGATTCACCTGGACAGCACGGAAGCGAACGAGACGCGCATCCTCGCGGCCGGCGACCCGG
>Ga0209943_1000501_pt1 | contig 27210 bp, 13 predicted proteins | sample SalPonR1_B_D2_MG_FD_185698 | JGI IMG/M metagenome (GOLD analysis project Ga0209943, IMG submission 185698) | Salt pond soil microbial communities from South San Francisco under conditions of wetland restoration - Salt Pond MetaG R1_B_D2_MG... ... | reverse complement strand
GAGGATGTAGTCTGCCTTAAGGTCCGGGTGCAGGTTGCGCAGGAACGAGTCGGCGGGCTGCGCGCCGAGGTTGGCCTCGATGCCGCGGATGGCCAGGTTCATGTGCGCCAGCCGCCAGGTGGTGGGGTTCGACTCCTGGCCGAAGATCGAGATGTCGGTCTTCTGGCCGCCGTGGGCTTCCACGAAACGCTCGGACTGCACGAACATGCCGGCCGAGCCACAGCAGGGGTCGTAGACGCGCCCCTCATAGGGCTCCAGCATTTCGACCAGCAGCCGCACGATGCAGCGCGGCGTGAAGAACTCGCCGCCCAGCTTGCCTTCGGCCTGGGCGAACTTGCCGAGGAAGTATTCGTAGACGCGGCCGAGGGTGTCGCGGGCTTTGGCGCGGTCGCCCTTGAAGCCGATGTCGGCGATCAGGTCGATCAGGCCCTTCATCTTCTCCGGCGCGATGCTTCGGCGGGCATAGTCGCGCGGCAGCTTGCCCTTGAGGCTTGGGTTGTCGCGTTCGACGGCGAGGATGGCGTCGTCGATCAGCGTGGCGATGTCGGGCCGCGCGGCCTGGTTCTGTAGATTCTGCCAGCGCGCCTCCGGCGGTACCCAGAACACCCGCTCGGCGGTGTACTCGTCGCGGTTCTCAAGCAGATTCTCGAGCTGCGGCCCGGTGATACCGTCGGCTTCCAGCTCGGCCTTGAGTTCATCTTTGCGGGCTTCGAACGAGTCCGAGATGTATTTCAGAAACAGCAGGCCGAGTACCACGTGTTTGTACTCGGCGGCGTCGATCTGGCCGCGCAGCGTGTCGGCGGCTTTCCAGAGCTGGTTCGCGTAGGCGAGGTCGGAGTCGGTTTTCGCTTCGTTAGTCATTCTTTAGATATGTCTTCTCAATTTCTGTTTGGCTACAGATAAATTCCGGTGATTGTGTTTCTGAAATTCGTGCACTGTTCGCTTATGGATTACTGTTCTGATATTCACGCAGTCGTCCCGGCCAGTCTTCCGGAAAGCCCATGGGCTCGCGTGGGATTTCAGGACATTCGTCCATGAGTGCCTCCAGGCTTTCCAACCAGCCTGTATCGGGGGAAACCTTCCAACTCAGATAGACTAGTATCGCCGCAATGGTAATAAAGCGTCGGGGTGGCTGAGGGCCTGAGTTACCGTCAGGCTCTGGCAGTCGCCGGTCCCAGCGCGGGGGCACGGCAAGCTCGCGGTTCCACAAGCGGGCGTGGTGGGCGCAGATGTTTCGGATGAAGGTGAGCGTGTGCAGCCAACTGCCCAGGACCCGCTGCGGCACCTGAAAGCAGCGGGCGATTTCCTTGCGGTCGCGGTCTCGTGCCAGGCCGCTGTACAGGTGCGAAATCCCGCCGAGACTTAACTCCTCAGCCATAGCCCAGGACGGCGGCAAGGGCGGATCCGTATAGGTTTCCGCGTAAAATCGGACGTAATTGTCGCGTTTGCGGTGGTCAATATGCCGCGCCTGGCGCTCCGGGCTTGCGCTACTGTTCTCTATCTGCCGGCGTTCCCGCGAAAACTTGCGGCGCTCCTTATCAAGCTGTGACTGCAGGTTGTTGAGGAGCGCGTCGTGTTGATAGCGGTCGTTGAAGCGCTCACGCTCCAAATACCAGTGTGTCCCGTACGTCGGGGCCATGTGGTTAGAGATAGCCGCTCGAACGGCAACTTCGACGCGTTCCAGCGCAGCCATGGCCAGCTGGCGAAGCGAACTGTCGAATTGGTAAAGAGAATAAATCTGGTTCAGGCCGGCCCCGTCTTCAAAGCGGCGGCCTTCCGTAGTCATGTGCTGGAATGGGCGCATATAGGGGATCAGGCGGAAATAACTCGTGACTTCCAGCAGGCGGAGGGCGCGATTGCCGTCCCGAACCTGGAGCCCATTCTTGACCAGCCGGTCAAGTTGTTGCTGGGGAGTAAGTGCAGGCTTGTTGAAACGCATCAGCCGCCGCTCGCGCACGCAGCCGGCAGAGACTTTCCGCAGGCAATAAAAAACCCGCTCGATTTAAGCGTGGGGACCGAAGTCCTCAGAGGCTTGGCGGGTCTATTAGCGCTAATAATACGGCAAGATCTGGTGTTGTGCAAGGTCGGCTGGGGAGGGTAATTTGGCACCTGGTTGTACCGACTGATTCTGCTGACAGTGGCTGGAGCCAGCTCGCGGGGCGCCGTTTGCTTGTGCTTGGCTCGATTCATGCTCTAAAAATTCGTTCGTTGTGCCAGGCCAGATACCCAGAGTCCGGCTTTTCGGCCTCATTTCCCGGCGTTACTGCGAGAGATTCGCCATGGTAACGGTAATAATCTCTCCCATTTTCGAATTCCTCCTTGATCCGCCGACTGACCTCGATTCGGCGCTCTGGCGTGACGGTGACGTACCCGGCGTCGAACAGCCGGTGCAGGTCGGAGCGGAGCAGCAGGCCATTTTCGGTGCGGTTGGGCCCGGATTCGGCATAGGGCTTGATGTGGGCGGCTTCCAGGGCGGGCAGGGTGCGCTCGCCGGAGATGGCGCAGCGGCGGGTGTAGGCGTCGGTGACCAGCGCCCGGAACGCGCCTTGGCCCAGGCGGCCGCGGATCAGGCGCAGTGGGCGTCCGGGCTCGGTTTCGGTGTCGAGCAGATCGTCGGTTTCGCCGATTCCGTGCAGGCGTTGGCGGACCGCGGCGAGTAGCTCCCGGCCGTCCTCGGAATCCGTGCCGTAACCTTTGCCGCGCACGATATTTTTTGACCAGGACGCCGGCGTGGGAATCCACTGCTCGCGCGGAAAGAAGAACGGTGCGGCCAGAATTACGCAGCCGACGTTCTGGGCCGGGTGGGCGTCGCGCCGGAATCGACGCAGCGCGGCCAGGAAATCCGATCGCGATTCGACGCCGTTCTTGTTGCCGAATGCGTCCCAAGCCAGCGCAAGCGGCAGCCGGGTATAGCGCACGAAAAAACCGCCACCGACGACAAAGTTTTCGGGGTAGTGCAGCTTGAATAGGAAGAGGCCGCCCTCAGGCAGGGCGCGGAAACCCACCTTGGGGCTCGGAATCCAGAAATTGACCTCGTCGGGCGCCCGTGCCGCCAGATATCGGAACCAGCGGGCATCCGTTACGCCTACGTAAAACTGGGTGCTCACGGACTGCTACCCCTTTTGCTCGCCTCCGGTGATTATGCCCCTTCAAAGACAGATTCAGCAATCCCCGGTCGGCGGGTCAGTCGTATTCACTGTACTTCCGCGCACTTCCGCGGACCTGATCGGCCGGGTATTTTTCTGCGTTCAACGCCATTTTCCGGGCTACGGCCGGCCCGATTTCGACGCCGAGCCGGTCGGTCAGGGCGGCCAGGTAGATCTGCACATCAGCGATCTCTTGCTCGACCTTCTCTCGGGTCTCGTCAGGTAACTCGGTGCTTTGCTCCGCCGTCAGCCACTGGAAATGCTCCAGCAGCTCGCCGACCTCGCCGGCCAGCGCCATAGCCAGGTTCTTCGGTGTGTGGAACTGGTCCCATTCGCGTTCGGCTACAAATTTGCGAAATTCTTTTTGGAACGCTTCGATTTCAGGCCATTCGGGCATGGATGGGCTCATTTCTGAGATGGTCGATTGTGGACGTGTTGAATACCGTTTCGCAAGTCCATCTCATTGTCAGACTTTCCCTTGTCAGCGCTCTACCGTTATCCTGGCGTTATGGCAGATGAAAGGGACAAGTGGCTCGGATTGCACGAGCAGCTGGATACGCCGGCGCTACGGGAGCGGCTGGCAGAACTTGGGCTGGATGACCTGGCCGTTTGGCAGAAGAAGGTTGATGCTGACGAACTGCCGGCAGCGGTTACGGCGCATCTGGCGCGGGCGCTGGCGGCGGGGCTCCTGGGTTTGCGAGATCGCGACAGGGCCGCCTGGCAGGGGGTTCTCTCGGAATTCTCCCGGGGGCTGAGCGAGGGCGGGCCGCCGTTAAGCGAACTGGTTGGCCAACTGCCGAATTTCCCGTTCCAGAAACTGCTTGAGGTGGCCAGGCCCGAAGCCGCGGCAGTTAAGGCCGGCCAGACTGATCGTCCTGACATCCCGCTGAGCCTGTCGGCGTTGCTGACCGGTTCGCGGAATTCGCCCAGCCTGGTCAGCCAGATTGAGAAGGAGCTGGCCAGTACGGATCAGGCCGAGTGGCTGGTTTCGTTTATAAAATTCAGCGGTATCAAGGCCCTCAAGCCCAGCCTGCAGCGGTTTGTCGAGACGCCGCGGCCCGATGGCGCGCCCCGGCTTCGGGTGGCGACCACGTCGTACCTGGGCGCGACCGACTTGAAGGCCGTCCGGACCCTGCTGGAATTGCCCAATACCGAGGTCCGCGTCTCCTACGATACCCACCGCACCCGGTTGCATGCCAAGGCGTATTTGTTTCACCGCAATACTGGCTTCGGAACGGCCTACGTCGGATCGGCGAACGTATCGCGGGTGGCGATGGATGAGGGGCTGGAATGGACGGCCAGGATCAGCCAGCACGAACTGCCGCATCTGTGGCGGCAGATTGTGGCCGGGTTTGAGATGCACTGGGCTGATACGACCGAGTTTGAGCCGGTCACGCTCGACGATCTGGACCGGCTGGGACATGCGCTTGAGACCGAGCGGCGGGGCTCTGCGTCGGGCGCGACGCGCTCCTGGCAGTTCTTCGAGCTGCGGCCGCACGCATTCCAGCAGGAAATTCTCGATGCGATAGCGGCCGAGCGCGCCGCGGGGCTGAAGCGCCATCTTGTGATCGCGGCGACCGGCACCGGCAAAACGATGCTGGCCGCGTTCGATTACCGGCGCTTCGCCAGTGAGGCTTCGGGCACGAACCGGCCGAGTCTCTTGTTTGTAGCACATCGCGAAGAGATCTTGAAACAGGCTCTGGAGACATTTCGGCATGTTTTGCGAGATGCCGATTTTGGTGATTTGCTGGTAGGCGGGCGGGATCCGGCTCAGTCGCGGCACTTGTTCTGCTCGGTGCAAAGCTGGAACGCGCGGGATCTTGCCAGCCTGCCAGCCGGGCACTTCGATTATGTAGTTCTTGATGAGGCGCATCACGCGGCGGCAAGCAGTTATCAGCGGATTCTGGAGCACATCCAGCCCAAGGTTCTGCTGGGCCTAACGGCTACGCCGGAGCGGACAGACGGCAAGGATATCCGCGACGATTTTGGCGGCGGGTTTACCCACGAAATGCGCCTGCCCGATGCCATCGAGGCCCGCCACTTGGCGCCGTTCCACTATTTTGGGATTGGTGATGAGCCGGGCGTGGATTTCAGTGGGCTTAGCTGGCAGCGGGGTGGCTATCGTCTCGAGGATCTGGATCGCGTCATTGGTACGAATGAGCGCCGTGCGCGCTGGGTGCTGAACAATCTGGCCGAGCACGTGGCCGAGCCGGAACGGGTTCGGGCGTTAGGTTTTTGCGTCAGCCAGCAACATGCCGAGTTCATGGCGCGCTTCTTCTCCGCTCACGGGATGCCGGCAGTTGCGCTGACGGCGAACTCGCCGGACGACGTTCGCCGGAAAGTGCAACGTCAGCTGGTCGAGCGCGAAATTCGGGCGATTTTTACCGTTGATCTCTACAACGAGGGCATCGACATCCCCGAAGTCGACACGGTGATGCTGCTTCGGCCCACTGAAAGCCTGACCGTGTATCTCCAACAGCTCGGCCGCGGGTTGCGCCTGCACGACGAAAAGTCGCATTTGACCGTGCTTGATTTCATCGCGCCGCAGCATCGCCAGTTTCGTTTTGCCGACCGCTTCCGGGCGCTGAGCTCGCGGGCGGAAGTGCGAGTGGATCGGCAGGTCGAAGCCGGCTTCCCTTGGCTTCCTGCTGGATGTTTGGTGCGGCTTGACAAGAAGGCCAGCGAAGTTGTGCTTGAAAACATTCGCGACGCACTGGTGCAACGCCGTCCGCAGATCATCCAGCATCTGACTCGCATGAGAGACCAAGTCAATGGCCAACCAAGCCTGAAGCAGATGATGGACTGGTTGCATTTCGACGATGCGGACCTGCTACTCAAGCATGGTTTGCCTTGTCGCTTGCTTGAGCAGGCGGGTGGGCCGTCGGTCGGCGAGCTAGGAGATTATGAGAAAGGCCTGGCGTTGGGTACCAGGCATCTGCTTATTGCCGATGATCGGGATTTGCTCAAGACACTTTTTGAGGCCCTTCAGGGAAAGATAACGGCCGAATGTGATTGGAAGCAGCGTCTCACCCTCGCGTTGGCGCTGGTATGGGGTCAGAACCGGCCATCAGGTGGAGAAGCCGCAGCGCTGGCGTTCCTGCGCGACAACACCGCACTGAAGCGAGATCTGGAGCAGGTGATTGAATATCGGCTGGGCCAGCTACTGCCCATCGAACCACGCCGTTTTCCGCGCGTCAGCGGCGCGTTGGCCCTGCACTCGCACTATACCCGCGAGCAAATTCTGCTGGCGTTGGGCAAAGGCGATTTTGAGAAGCCATTCAGTCACCGGGAAGGCGTGCTGCATTTGCCTGACGATCAGCTCGATGCATTTTTTGTAACGGTCAATAAGTCAGACAAGGATTTTTCGCCTTCGACTTTGTATGAAGACTATGCATTGAATGAGCAGCTTTTCCATTGGCAAAGCCAGTCAATGACCACGCCGGAGTCGCCTACCGGGCAGCGCTACATCAATCATGCGGATATGGGCTATCAGCCGCTCTTGTTTGTGCGCGGAGCGAAAAACCTCCCCAACGGCTTGACGGCCCCTTTCCAGTACCTAGGTCCAGCGGAATTCGTTCGCCACCAGGGCAGCAAGCCGATGAGCATTGTTTGGCGACTGCGTCATCCGCTGCAAGCCAAGAGCCTTCGCCAGTATCGGCGTGAGGCTGTGTAGCTGGAGATATTTCGAGCGCCTGAATTTACTGGGTGAACAGTCAGTCGGGATCTACAAACCGACTTGTAGCCGCTGGAGCTCAGTCATCGATACGGCGGCAGATCTTCAATGGCGGCCATGCGAAGTACGGCTGGTCGAGCTGATCCGCTCACGGTAAGTTTTGAGGCTCATCCTGGAGCAAGTTCCCGACTCGCCAAGCAATCGATTCTTCGGCAGGGTAGAACCTCCGTTCCCCGGGTATCAGCACGCGCTTGCCGTCGAGCTGGACCAGCGAGCGCTGGCCGTCAATACGTTCGTCCAGCACTGGTGACGGCTGCCAGACCAGCCTCCCGTTGCGCTCGATGGGACTGATTAGCAGGCGATCCAGCGCCCAATGGTGGTTCTTGCATAGCGAAATGCCATTGGTCGGGTGGTCGTTGAATGATTCGGAAAATGGAATCAGGTGGCAGGCATCGACAAGTGCAAGGTCGCGAAATATCACGCGAATGCCGCAGGCAGCACAACGATAGTCGTAGACTTGCTTGATTATCCGGGCAAAGGCCTGGGTACGGGCGGGATCCTTCTCATACTGTTCCGGACTGTACGCCACCTTCGCTTCGAAGTCGAGGTATTGGCGACTCAGGGTATCGAGCAGGTAACGTTGACACGGGAAGTAACGGCTGACAATTGCATTTCGGATGACGGCTCTTTCGGCAGGCCGTTGCAGATAGCGGAACAGCTCGTCATCCAGTGAAGCGTGGCTCATCCTTTCACGCAGCCGCGAGACCGACGGCGCGGTGCCGGCCGTTCCAACCGGCCGGTAGAGAGACTTGCCATCATCATCCAGAATGCGCCAGACGCCGTCCCCGCAGAGGTGCCAGAACGGGTATTGGATCCGAGCCGTGTCATTCGGACGGCCAACGAGCCGAATGTACTCCTTGTACCGCGCGATAAGTTCCTCAGTCAGAAAAATGCGGTTGTCGGGAAACCGTCCTTTTTCGATGAGATCGATCAGGCAGAGCAACAGCGCAGGCTTGTAGGGTTTCTCATGGCCACTGCTGCGGTCGCGCCGCAGGTCGTAAAGGCGTTCCGTGATCTTTGTCAATGAGTTCGGTACAGAGGTCTCCATGATCAAGTCTGCCAGTAGCCCGCCTTCGCCGGAATGACATGACGCACCCCACCGCGAGGATCAGCGATGTCGCCCTGATAACGGGGAATAAGGTGCACATGCAGGTGGTCGACGGTCTGGCCGGCCGCTTCGCCGATGTTTACTCCGATGTTGTAGCCGTCCGGCCGATGCTCTTTCTCGATCTTGCGCTTGGCCGCTTCGAGTGCTGCGACCAGCGCCTGCTGCTCCTCTTGGGATGCATCAAACCAGCCCGCGACGTGTCGGCGCGGGACCAGCAATGCGTGGCCGGGGCTGACCGGGTAGCGGTCCCACAGGCCGACGACGAGCTCGGACTCGTGGAATAGGAGCTTCGGGTCGGGGATGCAGAAGGGGCAGTCGGGTTCCATAGAGAAATCTTATCAGTCCGGGGTTAGGGGGCGGCGCCGGGAGGCACCTCCTACAGGATTGAATCGGTTTCGGGTTTCCGGGTTCGGGAGAATCCGGGCTGCCGGGCGGCGGCGGGTTGGTCGCGCTTTGGTGCGTTGCGTGTTGGGGTGCTGCGTTCGAGAAAAGCCTTGATTTGCTCCAGGCTATGGAGGCCTTTTGGTTCCGAGTGTCATGAAAATCCTTCGATAATTCCGGGCTCCGCTTGGCCTTCAGGCTCCTTTCCGGCTGGAAATGCGTGGCCCACTTAGGCTCGTTCGTGACGGGGAAAGCTGCTGCTTGTAAACGGGAAATGCGGGGCGTATACTTTTTTTGGGGCTGTTGCGTAGCGTGGAGCTCGCCGTGCCGATAGACATCGCCAAGATCGACCGCAACCTCCTCATCGGATATCAGGCGTGGGAGGAAGCGGGGAGCCTTGGCGACGCATCGGTTACCGTCAACCTCCACTTTGCCGGCGATCTGGCGCCGATCGAAGCCGCCGGCTTCCAGCCCGACAGGAAACTGGAGGGCCTGGCCACCGGCGTCGTTCGGTTCACCGACCTCGCCGCGCTGACCGGGCTCGAGGCGGTCGAGTTCATCGCGGTGGGCAGCGAACGTCAACTCGACCTCGACACTGCGCTGCTGGACATCCGTGCCCGCAGCACGACGGATGCGACGGTGGGCGTGGATGGGCTGTGGCATGCGGATGCTTCGACCGGCACGCTGACCGGCGCGCCGTCCGACACCGGTGAGGACGTGATCGTAGCCGTCATCGACACCGGCATCGACTTCACCCACCCGCACTTCATGTCGCAGGTCTCGCCTACCAAGGCCACCCGAATCCTCAGAATCTGGGACCAGGGATTGACGCCAGCGGCGGTCAGCGACTGTCCCGACGCGACACTGCTGGTGTCCAACCCCAATACCTACGGCGTCGAGTACGACAAGGCCGAAATCGACGCGCACCTGACCGGCGGTACGCGGATCGCGCACCGCGATTGCGAGGGCCATGGTACGCATTGCGCCTCGATCGCGGCAGGCGGCACGGTGTTCGATGCCGGCGGCAATGCTCGGATTGTGGGCGCGGCGCCGGAAGCCGACATCATCGCGGTCAAGCTCATGGACAACCCGTCCCCGATCAACTTTTTCAGTGCGGCGGGCACCGGCGCCGAGGTCGCGTTTGAGCGTCGCTTCCAGGACGCGATTCTATATTGCCTGCGCGTCGCCAAGTCGCTCGGCAAACCGGTGGTCGTCAGCATAAGCTTGGGAAGCCCGTTCGAGCCGGGTGACGGGCTGGACGACAGTGGGCGGTTCGTAGACGATCTGATGGATCCCACCGCGGCGGCGTCGAACGACCACTTTCCCACGGGCGCGGTCATCTGCAAGTCGTCTGGCAACAACGCCTCGCCCGCGCGCCGCACCATCGCGCGGATCGAAATTCCGGCTGGTGGCGAGGTCACGGTGCCGCTGAAGCTGGATGACCGTCGGGTCGGCACGAACAACAAGTTCCGGCAGTGCGCCAATTCGCTGTATTCCCCGGCCATCATGGGCACGTTCTGGTATCGCCGGACCTCGCCCTTCACCGCGATCGAGTTCGCGGTGAAGATGGCCGGGCGCGCGACGTTCAGCGGCGACATGGGCGTGGGCGGAAACCTCGATCAGAAGTTCGTGACTCGGCCTGGGCCGCCGATGACCTCACACATCGTGCCGGACGCAACCCCGAACACGTTCGGGATCAACGCCTTTCACGCCGGAAATCCCTCCGTTCCTCACCCGCTCGGCGGCACGATCCGACGCCACGACTTCAGCTTCTGGATCACGCCGAAGGTCGTCGGGGGGGCGGTCGAGTACCCGGCGGGCATCTACGAGGTTCGAATCCGCGCGCCGGCCGGAACCGAGATATTCTTCTCCGGCCGCGTGGCCGGCTGGGCGCCCGGCAAGGGGGTCGTTTTATCCGTCGCCAGTACGATGGCCGACGGCACTGCGCTGCCCGCGCCACCCGATCTCGAGGTGACATCCGAGTTTTCCACCACCGACCCGCTCGGTCGGCACGTGTTGACCGTCGGCGCCTACGACGATGCCAACGGCAACAGCGGGGCGGCGACCTTCCACCATATCGCCAAGTTTTCGTCACGCGGCCCGCTGCGCGATTACCGCGCGCCCGCGGTCGGCATGCCGGTCCTCTGGCAGAAGCCGGACATCGCCGCGCCGGGGGTCGCGATCAACGCCGCACTGGGTTTCGAATCGCACCGTGCGCCGGCCGTGCGTTCGCCTCCCTGGGCCCGGGGCAACCGCTGGGTGGAACTGGGTGGCACCAGCATGGCGACGCCCATGGTGGCCGGGGTGGTCGCGTTGATGATGTCGAAGAAGAACGACCTCAACATCGACGACGTGCGAAACGCGCTTGCGCCACCAAACTCGAAACCACCGGTGGACCCGCCCCCGGGGACAGCCGGAAAAAATGCCTACGGCGACGGACGCATCGATGCCTTCGACAGCCACAACTCGGTGCCATGAGGAGGAGCTGAACGATGGCCGGTGAAGAAATCTACATCGCCCGGCTCGGCGCCTGGATCGCACGCGCGGTCGGCGAGACGGCGGGCTTCGGCTCGGATCTCGACACCAACTCCATCGGCTTCAGCATGCCCGAAGCCGTCACAACCGACCCGGCGGTGGCGGCGGCGGGGGCTGCGCTCACCGATGCGGGGACACAGCTCTACGCGGCCGCCGATGCGCTCGACACGGTGCTCGCCTCCGGTGTCGAGGAGGACCTGCCCGGGCCTCTGATTCAACTGGCTCAGGGCATCTTTTTATATGTCGACGCTATCGCCGAGCTGGTGCAGCATATCGAAAGTGCCGCTTCAGGCCTGCCGGCCGACGAGCGCAACGCGGTCGAGGCCTTCGCCGGGGAGATGGCCCGCCGAGTCATCGACCTGCTGGCGATTCAAGCCCTGGAGCGGGCGCTTCCCCGCACCGGTTTCGTGCTGCGCCTGCTGGGCCTGCTCGAATGGAAACTCATCGAAGTGGGAACCACGCCCGGACAGCCCACCTACGCCAGGAAGCGCCTTCGGCTGGAGCGGATCAAGGACCTGTTTACCGACCCGGCGCAGCACTTCGAAAACGCATTCGGCTGGGGCACGGCGCAGTTCGACCCGATGCCCGTATTCGATGCGATGCTGCCGTTCTACCATCCCGATGCCAGCGTCGTGGCCGACTACGACGGCGGCGACGCGTTCCTCAGAATCGGCAACTATCGCTGGTCGCGCGACAGCAGCGTGGCGGGGCCGCCGGCCCTGCGCCTGGAGTACAGCGCCGAGATCCAACTCGACTACGATGAGCGCGTCGAGCTCTCGGAGGAATGGGGCATCGGATTCGACTCCGGTCTGAAGTTCGGCGGCGGCCTGGCCGCCATCGCCGAGCCGCCTTTCGCCATCTCCGTCGAGCCGCTGACCGGGAATGCCGAGGGCCGGTTCACCGTCAGTTTCGATCGCAACCCGGACCAGGATCCCCTCGTCATCGTCGGCGGCAACGATCTGATCCGCATCAGTGCCGACAATTTCGCCATCGGTGCGGAGCTCACCGTCGGCGCATCCACGAGCGGGGCGGTCGACATCGATCCGGGCGTCTTCAGCAACCTCGAAGGACTCACCATCAAGCTGGGCTCGGAAGGGGCCGACAACTTTCTCGCCGACATGCTCTCCAGCGCCGAGATCGAAGGCAGCTTCGACCTGGGCCTGAGTTACCGCCTTTCCGAGGGGCTGGTGGTGCGCGCGGCCGGGGGCCTCGAGGTGGCGATTCCAATGCAGCAGAGCCTCGGTCCCGTCACCTTCGAGACGCTCTACATCATCCTGAAAATCGGCGAGGACGGGTCTTTCGCGCTGGAAACCTCGGCGGCGATCAAGGGTGCGGTCGGGCCGTTTTCGGCCTCGGTCGAACGCATCGGGGCGGAAGTGACGCTGGCGTTCGCCGACGGTGCCGACGCCGATTTCGGGCCCTTCGACCTGGGGCTGGGCTTCAAACCACCCAACGGCGTCGGTCTTGCGCTGGACGCGGGTGTGGTGCGCGGCGGCGGTTATCTCTACCTCGATTACGATCGCGGCGAGTACGCCGGCGCCCTGGAGCTCACGTTCCAGGGCTTCCTGTCGGTCAAGGCGATCGGCCTGATCAATACGCAGCTGCCCGATGGTTCGGACGGCTTCTCGCTGCTGGTGCTGGTGACGGCCGAGTTCGGCACCCCGATCCAGCTCGGCTTCGGCTTCACGCTCAACGGCATCGGCGGCCTGCTCGGCCTGAACCGTACGATGATGCTCGAGGAAATGGCCGAAGGTGTGCGCAGCGGCGCGATCGAAAGCGTCATGTTCCCGCAGGACGTGATCGCCAACGCGCCGCAGATCATCTCCGACATGAAGCGCTTCTTCCCGCCGAAGGAGAACCGTTTCATCATCGGACCCATGGTCAAGATCGGCTGGGGAACGCCGTCGCTGATCACCGCCTCGGTCGGCATCGTGATCGAGATTCCCCCCGGCAACATTGCCATCCTCGGCGTCATCAAGTGCGCGTTGCCCGACGAAGACGCGGCCCTGCTCGTTCTGCAGGTGAAGTTCATCGGAGCGATCGAGCCGGAAAAGGAACGCTTGTGGTTCTTCGCCAGCCTGTACGGCAGCCGCGTGCTGTTCATCACGCTCGACGGCGACATGGGCCTGCTGATCGCCTGGGGCGCGAACGCGGACTTCGTGCTCAGCGTGGGCGGGTTCCACCCGCAGTTCTCGCCGCCACCGCTGCCTTTCCCCAGCCCGGCCAGGATCTCGCTGTCGATACTCGATACGAGCTTCGCCAAGATCAAGGTCAGCGGGTATTTCGCAGTCACGGCGAACACCGCGCAGTTCGGTGCCGCGGTGGAACTGTTCTTCGGCCTCGACGAGCTGAAGGTCGAAGGGCATATCGGCTTCGACGCGCTGTTCCAGTTTTCGCCGTTCTATTTCATCATCACCTTTTCCGCCTCGCTGTCGGTGAAGGTGTTTGGCATCGGGCTGTTCTCGGTGCGCATCCGCGGCCAGCTCGAGGGCACCTCGCCGTGGCACATCGAAGGCGAGGGTTCGATCTCGCTGCTGTTTTTCGACATCTCGGTGCCGATCTCCGAGACCTGGGGCGAGGACGCGGACACGGTGGTGCCGTCCATTGAGGCCATGCCGATCATACGGGCCGAACTGGAGAAAACTTCGAACTGGACCGCGCTGTTGCCGAGCGCATCGCAGATCTCGGTCAGTCTGCGTGAAATCGAAGCGAGCACGGAACTGGTGCTGCACCCGGTCGGCCAGCTGCGCGTCGCGCAGCGGGCCGTCCCCCTCGACCTGGTGATCGACAAGATCGGCGCCCAGCCGGTCGACGACATCACCCGGGCGGTGCTGACACCAGGCGCCGGCCTGGCCAGGAAAGCGGATGTCCGCGAATCCTTCGCCACGGCGCAGTTCCGCGAGCTGGACGGTGCCGCCAAGCTCGCCTCTCCCGGTTACGAACTTCAGGACGGCGGGCTGGACCTTTCCGTCGATGGCAGCGAGGCGCAGACCTCGCACGCCGTCAAGCGGCCGGTGATGCACGAACTCAACATCATCGACAACAACTTCAAGCACCACTTGCTTCGCTTCTTCAACATTGGCGTGCATTGGTTCGGCAAGATGCTGGTCGGCAACGCGACGGCCAGGTCGGCGTTGTCCAAGATCGAGCGCCAGCGCAAGAACCCGTTCGACGACGGCGTCCGGGTCACGGCTCCGGGCTGGGTCGTCGCCAACGCCAGCGACAACGTGATCGAAGCGGGGGAGGCCACTTTCCTCAGCCAGGCGAAGGCCAAAGACGCCATGGCGGCGCAGCTGGGAACGAACCCCGCGCTGAATGGAAAACTGCACGTCATCCCCGCTGCGGAGGCGAGAAAAGCGGCATGAGCGATCTCGGCACCTACACTTTCGTTCCCTGGCTAAGGCAGGGCGTCGCCAACAAGATCGTCGGCGGATCCCCGTCGAGCCGAGCCCGGATCAACGTTTCCGTCGATATCGAGGGCACCACGAAAGATGGCGGGGTGATCACGGAGACGGTCACCCGGGACATCGAACTATACGGGCCCGGTGACATCGTCGGCATCGATTCGGCCGTTATCAGCCGTGTCGAGCCGGAGCCCTGGGTCACCAATTTCGAACCGAATTACCTGCCCGCGATCGAGTTCTACGACGAGGACTTTCCCTGGCGCTACACCCCGGCGGCGCCGAGCGGGCGGCGTCTGCAGCCATGGCTTGCCCTGGTCGTGCTCGAGGAAGGCACCGAGTTTTCCGAAGCGGCCGCCATCGGCCGGCGGCCACTGCCGTTCGTCGAGGTGACGGCGGATTTCGCCGACGTTTTCCCGGACGCCGCGGAGAGCTGGGCGTGGGCGCACGCGCACTTCAACGGCGAGTTTTCCGAGGCGATCGTCGACACGGACGGCGCACGGGTTTCCGGCGCCGCGGCGAACATGATCGAAAACGATCCGGACAAGGCCAACGCGCGCATCCTCTGTCCACGCAAGCTGAAGCCGAAAACCGGCTACCACGCGTTCCTGATACCGGCCTTCGAAAGCGGCCGGCTGGCGGGGCTGGGCCTCGATCCCGGGCCATTGTTCGACGAGGCCGCCAACGCGCTGACCGCCACGAGTTCGTCGTGGGTCGAATACGGCGTGGCGGCCAACCGACCCGAGGGCACGCATTTTCCGATCTACCACCGTTGGTATTTCCGTACCGCCGAGCGCGGAGATTTCGAGAGTCTCGTGCGCCTGCTCGAGCCGAAGCGTGTCGACCCGAGGGTCGGTCACCGCGACATCGACGTGACCGACCCCGCACCGAACATCGCCGGCATCGACAAGCCGGAGCTGGGCGGCATCCTGCGTCTCGGCGGGGCGCTGAAGGCGCCGCTCAGTCCGGCCGAGCAGACCGAGCACGACGTTTTCGACAAGTGGGCCATTCCTTATCCGCAGCCCTTCCAGGAGCGGCTGGCGACATTCCTGAACCTCGGCAGCGGCTATCGTAGTGACGGCATGTCGGCGCAGGCCGATCCGGGGCTCGACCCGGAAGTCCAGGCGGATCCCGACCCGCTCGTCACGCCGCCGATCTACGGCCGCTGGCACGCCCTCACCGAGCGCCTGTTGATCGACAAGTCCGGGGACCCGGTTCCGAACCGCGCCAACTGGCTGCACGATGTCAACCTCGACCCGCGCTGGCGCACCGCGTCCGGTTTCGGCACCACGGTGATCCAGGAAAACCAGGAGGCCTACATGGCCGCCGCCTGGGATCAGGTCGGAGATGTGCTCGAAGCCAATCGCCGCATCCGCCTGGCCCAGATGGCCGCACAGTCCGGCAAGGCGCTGCATGCGAAGGGCCCGGTGGCGGTCCAGAGATCCGCCGAGGCCCGCGTGCTCATGCTTGCCGCCCCGGTGTCGGCCCGTATCGTCTCCCAGGGGCTGACCGTGCGCGCGCGCATGGGCCAAAGTCCGCTGGGCCCGGCGCTGACCTCCACCGCCATGCGGCGCGCGCTGCGTCCCGGCGGCCGTAGTGCGCGCAAGCTCGGGCTGACCGAACCGGCAGCTTCGGCCGAGCTTGTGGAACGGGTCAATGTGCGCGAGATCACTCCGGCGCCGCCCCCGCCGACGCCGGAAAAGCTGCTGACGCCGGAGGTGCTCGGCGACGCCGTCGACCGCAGCGCGCCGCCCGGTTCGCCGCTCGACATGATCGGCCGGTGGCTGGACCGGAATCGGACACTGGCACTGGTGCTGGCGTTCATCCTGACCTTGCTGTTGCTGGTGATTCTCGGGCCGCTCGGTCTCGTGCTGGCCGCCGCGGGCATCGTTGGCGCCTACGCGATCTGGCGGCGCGAACGCGGCGCGGGCAGCATCGGTGCCGTTGCCGACACCTTCTCCAGCGAAGGTCAGACGCCTGATGCGATCGACGCGCTTGCGCCTTCGGCGACGTTCGAGCTCGACGAGACCAGCCTCGGGGCGAGCCCGCCGCCGGTGGCGCCGGCCGACACTTCCGCGGGCGAAGCGGACAACGCCGTGGCCAGGCGATTCAAGGCAGGACTCGCGGACCAGTATCGCCTGGTCAGTGCCCACGGCAAGCTCGGCGCGCTGCCGGAAACGGTGTCGCTCGAACTGCCGCGCATCGCCGGGGAAATCGTTCGCGGCATCGATCCGGCCGTCACCGTGCCGCGCTGGACCCTGTCGGGGATTTCGATTCCCGCCCGAATCCTGGCCGAACGCCCGGAGCAGTTCGTCGAGGCCATGGTGTATCCCGAGTTCGACCAACCGATGTACGAACCGCTGGTGCGGGCAGGCACGGAGCTGTTCGTGCCAAACCTGCACCTGGTCCCTCCCGACAGCGTGACCCTGCTGGAAACCAACCAGGAATTCATCGAGGCCTATATGGTGGGGCTCAACCACGAGTTCGCGCGCGAGCTGCTGTGGCGCGAATATCCCTCGGACCAGCGCGGCAGTTATTTCAGGCAGTTCTGGGACGTGCGCAAGAAGCTGGCCGCGGCTGAAGACCCGGAGGCCGCGCGCGAACAGCTCAAGGACATCAAGCCGATCCATCGCTGGCCGCGCGGCGGCGACCTTGGCGACAACGACAACCGCGAAGCCGGCGCCGAAGCGGAACAGGAACTGGTTCTCGTCATCCGGGGCGAACTCCTGAAGAAATACCCCAACACCATCGTCAGCGCGCAGCGGGCGGCCTGGCAGACCACGGACGGGGAAATCGACAAGACCATGGAGCGTACCTTCGATGCGGGCGCGGAACCGATCGAACCCCTTTATGAGGCCCGGGTGGCCCCCGACCTGTATTTCTTCGGCTTCGACCTGACCGCCGCAGAAGCGCTGGGCGACGACAGCGTGGACGACAAGCCGGGCTGGTTTTTCCGCATCGAAGAGGTGCCCGGCGACGCGCGTTTCGGGTTCGACGTCGCGCGCGATGCCTCGGACCCCGTTCTGGTGTGGAACGATCTCGCGTGGGCCGACGTCGTGCCGTCGCTGGTCGACGGCACGACGATCAAGGTCAGCGAAATTCCCCATCGCCAGCTCACGACCGAACCCAGCGGCACCGCGATCGACCGCCTGCCGCAGTGGGAATTCGACAAGCATGTCGCCTGGGACGCCGACGGAAGCGCCGCCGAGCTGGCCTATATCGCGTTGCAGACGCCTGTCATCATGGCGGTCCATGCCTCCGAACTGCTGCCGCGTGAAGTGGGGAGCGACTGATGCCCGGCTTCGATGAAGATCGCGCGAACCTGAAGGCCGCTAACCAGGCGACGGCGAAGCAGCTGGACGACCTGGTCACCGCGCGCGACGCGGTGCGGCGGCTGGAGCGAGAGATCGAGGCCAGGGGGCGCCGCGCAGAGACGAGCGACCCCGCCGTGGACGGCCTGACGCAGGAACTGACGGCGGCCGGCGAAGCTCTGCAAACGGCCCGCGACGCGCTGCGCGGCGGGCGGGCCGCCCTCGACACGGCCCTGACCGAGTTCGCGCTCGCGGTCGACCCGACCGCCGAAGTGGAGCGCTGGAGCGACGAGACGCCGATCGCGCTGTTTCCACTGCGTCTCGAGACGCGTTTCAAAACCATCTCGTCGCCGGCCGGTAACCGTCGCGAATTGTGGGTGCGTGTCTACCCGGACGACGTGCTGGTCGATAGCTTCCAGCCGGAGATCTCCAAGGCCGAATACGCCGGCGTCGCCAAGTACTGGTCGGACCGGTGGCGTGCCGGCGGCGAGACCGCCTCGCTCAAGTCGGCCTGGGCCGGCCTGGTGCGGCGCTATGGCAGCGGTCGCGCCGCGTGGCTGATCGAGCAGGTCACGCCGCTCGATCCTGCGGCGGAGCCGGAGCTGCAGGATGGCGAATACCTGCTCGTCATTCGAAGCTCGGGACCGGTGCCGGCACCGGAAAAACCGGCCATCGCCGAGTTCTGGGAAGAGACCTGGAACAGCGCCGGCGCGGCGCGGGGCGAAGCGATGGAGGCACTCGTCAGCGCGCTCGGCGTGACGCGCGCCGAGAAGGTGGCGGCCACGCTCGAGCCGGTCAACCTGCGCGATCCGGCCTACCGGCCCGGCCCAGATCTGCAGGCGCGAAGTGTTTTCCTCGAGCTGCCGTCGCGCGCCGACCTGAACCTGTCACTGGACGACTGGACCCGCGGCGCGACGGCCTGGTTGTTGCCCGAGCGGCTCGTGCTCACCGGCTATCGCGACGGCGCCGAAGTTCTGCGTGAGACCGGCAATCCAATCCCGCGCGACCTCGCGATCGGGCCCGATCCCCTGGCCGGCAAGGAAGGGCAGATCGGCCTCGATGGCGACGACCTGAAAATGCCCGAAGCGCTTGGCTGGATGGTTGACTTCGAAGTCGCGGTCGAACGGGGAATGGCATTTCGCATCGACCTCGGCTCCGGTGACGCGTTCCCGACGTTCGACAGGCTGTTCGTGCTGGGCCTGCGCCTGGGCAGCGATCCGCAGGAAGGCGCCGAGGAACTCGGGCAACTGTTCACGCACCATCAGACCAGCCGCAAGGGGCTTAGCCTGTTGCCGCAGGGCCGGCCGACCAACAATACCGATACCGATGCCGCCGCGTTCGCATGGTGGGACGACCCCGACGAGAGCTATGCCCACGTGTTCGACGCGCCGGCCACCGAGGGCACGGGCTGGAAAGATCGACCCGACGGTGCCTGGCTTGCCGGCATGCTGGGCATCGACCCGGCGATCCTGAGGCGATCGCCCAATTACCATTTCACGGACCAGCTCGAAGCGCGGGCGATGAACATCGCATTGTGGCCGGCGACGCTTGGCTACTACATGGAACAGATGATGGAGCCGGTGTTTTCCGAGCCGGCCATCCGCTCCACGCGCCAGTTCTTCACCCGCTTCGTTTCCGGCCGCGGGACGTTGCCGGCGATCCGCATCGGGCGACAGCCCTATGGCATTTTGCCGACCACGGCGTGGTCGCGCGCCTCGTGGTGGCAGGATCGACGGGCGATCAGCCGGCTGCGCGGAGCAAGCCTTCCGGACCATCGATTCTTCTCTGAGCTCGATGGTCTGCTGGGCCGCCTCTATTCCCTCTGGTCCGACTTCGCCGGCAATGTCGCGCACGTTGGCGAACCGGGACCGGATCCGCAGCAGACGCTGCTTTCGATCCTCGGTTTGCATCCGACCTCGGCCGAGTTCTTTAGCCGCATGTCACAGAGCTTCACGCAATACCGCAACATCGCGGGCTTCGTCACCGAAGAGGTCAGCAACCAGCTCGATGGCGCGGCACAGCGTTATTTCGAAACCGGCCTGCTCGCGCTATCCGAACTGGGCGCTACGCTGGAGCCCGGCGTGTGGCCGGACATGATCGAGAAGGTCTTCCACCGGGATGCGGCCTTGCTCAAGGGCGAGATCGTGAGCGCCGATGCGGCGGAGGATCGGGCGCTCGAGTCAAGCCGCGCCGACGGGCGCAACTATCTCGACTGGCTTCACCAAGCATCGGGACAATCGCACGATACCTTGCGCAAGCAGGAGGGCTTCGAGAACGGGCCGCCCACGGCACTGCTTTATCTGATGCTGCGGCACGCACTGGACCTGGGCTATGTCGATACCGCGCTTGTCCTGCGGGCAGAGGCGCTGCAGTGGGACGACGCCCAGCGGATCGCGGCGCGGCGCGATCCGACCTTCATAGGCGTCGCGGAACCGGCCCAGGCCGTGGGCGAGAACCGGTGGGCGCAGCTCTATCGACGCGAACCTGCGGTCACCGGGGACCCGACGCAGATGCTGGGCGATTTCATCCCGCAGGTCATCGCGACCGGCGATTTTCGCTTGCGCGAACAGCGCGACGCGCTCGAACGGCTGATCGGCGTTCCCACCGCGCGGCTCGAACGCCTGCTCGTCGAGCATCTCGACACGCTGCGCTATCGACTCGATGCGTGGCGCCAGGGCGTGCAGGCCGTGCAGCTGAGCCTCATGCGCGACGAAAGCGACAGCGGCTTCGCCAGCGACGGCATCTACCTGGGCGCCTATGGCTGGGTGGAGAACCTCGAAGCCGACGACCGGACCCTGGCGCCCAAGCGGCTCGATACGGACCTCGCGAACATATTCCAGCGTCCCGGCGATCTGGAAATCGTCACCGACGATAGCAATCACGGCCACATTCATGCCCCCTCGCTGGACCAGGCCGTGGCCGCGGCGATCCTGCGCAATGGTCACCTCGTCAACGCCACGCTCGATGAACCCGAACTGCTTGCGGTGGATCTCTCCAGCCGGCGCGTGCGTCTCGCGCAGCGCATCATCGAGGGGATTCGCAACGGGCAGCCGCTCGGAGCCCTGCTCGGCTACCAGCTTGAGCGCGCCCTGCACGACGAGGAGGACCTTTTTCTCGATCGGATCATCGACGAGCTGCGCCTGCACTTCCCGCTGGCGGGCAATGCGATGGCCTCGACCCGCGATGACAGTGTCGCGGACGTTGGCCTGGTCGAGGCCCGAAACGTGGTCGATGGGCACGCGCTGGCCGGTCACCTGGGCGAGGAGGGGGTCGATACGTCCTATCCCTACGACCTCGGCGGCATGCCCGACCTGTCCGACTTCAGCGGCCCGGGTCTGCCCACGGCGGCACAGATCGCCGGCATCATCGACGGCCACGTCTACGACATGGTTTCCATCGCCGATGCCGTCGGCGACCTGTCGCTGGCCGAAGGTGTCTACCAGGTCGTTCGCGGCAATTACGATCGTGCGGCGGGTACGCTGGATGCGTTCGGCAAGGGCACCTTCCCGCCCGAACCGGAAGTGACGCGCACGCCGCGCAGCGGCAAGACGCTCACGCACCGGGCGACCCTGCATCTCGTGGGCGGCTTGCCGCCGGCCGGCAATCCGCGCTCGGCCGGTGAACCCGCGCTGGCGCGATGGGTCGCCGAACGAGTGCCCGATCCCACGCAAATCGTCGCGCGGGTCTCCTGGAGTGATATGGACGGCGCCGCAGTCGGCAGCCTGACGCCGACGATGGCGGAGCTCGGGCTCGAGCCGATCGACATCTTCTATCTCATCGACACCGGCGGCGAACGCGGCCTGCCGGAGTTCGACGAGCTCCTTATCGACCACGCGGAACAGGACGTGACCACGCCGCCGCGCGCCGACGCGCGGTTCGAACTGGAGTATTTTCCGCAGGGGACCGGCGCCCTGACCCTGTTCGAGGCCGCGCCCCTGTTCCGCTCATTGCGCAACGTGGTGCTCGGCCGTCGTGCGCTGCAGCCCACGGACCTGACGCTCGCCAGCGAGGCCCGCGGTGGACAAGACGCGACCATGGTTGTTCGCGGCGACAAGGCTCAGGAGGTCATCGAGCTCCTCGCCGACGCGATATCGGCGCTGGACACTTTCATCAGCGCTTTGGACCCCACCGTCGACCCTGCGGCGCCCGATGCCGAGGCGGCGCGGGATGACGCGCGCGACCACATCGACGCTTGGCAGCGGGACTTCGCCGCGCTGGGCCGCGCGCTCGCCCCCTTCGGCCTGCACACGGCGAGCATGATGACGCCCGTGGAGGCGCGCCGGGCGCGGTTCTCCGCGATACTCGCCACGATCGATCCCATCATCGATCGGTGGCGGGCCAAAGACGGGGACTTCGACACCGCGATGGCCGCCTATGCGGCCCTTCCCGCTTCGGCCAGCGACGAGGAGCGGCACGCCCTGCTCATCCGCGCGGCCCGCTGCGTCTCGACCACCGTGATTGCGCCGCTCCCGTCCATCCCCGATTTCGAATTGCAACTGATCGACCTGAAAGATGAATTCGACATCAGGCGGGGTGAACTGGAGGGCCTGCGAAACGCTGCGCGGATGCCGGGCGAGACGCTCAAGGCGCTGACGGACTTCATGGTGCATTACCGGGCGATCGACCTGACCCCGCTCGACCTCGATGCGTTGCGCGACAGCGCGCTGGGTTTTGCCGGCCAGCTCCACGCTGCGGCACAGGCGATCCGCGATGACGTCGTCGCGCGACGTGACAAGGCGATTGCGCTGCTCGCGGGCAGTACTTCCGAAGCCGGGCAGAAGGCGCAGGAAGCGGTGCAGCGTGCCGTGCAGGCGATCCTGGGCGAATCTTTCATCGCGCTTTCCGAGTTCACGCTCGATGAGCCGATGCGCGAAGAATGGGCACTAGCCTGGCCCCAACGCGGCAAGCTGCTCGAACATCTCAAGACCAGCGTATCGGGCGCCGATTTCCCCGTCGACGAGTGGCTGCAGTCGGTCGCCAGGGTGCGCGAGACGATTCACGCCTTCGAGCGCGCGTCCCTGCTGGGCGAAGCGCTGGAGGTGGCCGACGAACTGGCTTTCGAACCGCTGCAGCTGCCCTATCGCAAAGGCGACCCCTGGCTGGCGATGGACATTCCGGAGCTGGACGCCAACGGCGAACCCTTCTCCCTTGAAGGCGACAAGCTCCTGCTCGCGACCCACTTCGCGGCCGGCGCGGCCTTCGACCCGGCACAGGCCGACAAGACCTATTGCGGCCTGCTGCTGGACGAGTGGACCGAGACCGTCCCGACGCGCACCGAGACCAGCGGACTCGCTTTTCATTTCGACCGGCCCGACACGGAAGCCCCGCAGTCCATCCTGCTGGTGACGCCGCCCACCTTCGAAGGCCAGTGGCGCTGGCAGACCCTCGTCGACACGCTGCACGACACGCTGGACTTCGCGCGCACCCGGGCGGTCGAACCAGACCCGCTCGATACGAGCGCCCTGGCGACGCTGCTGCCTGCGACGGTCTCCCCGGTCACCCTGTTTCCGATCACCGCGGCGCTCAATTTCTCGCTGAACAACCGGATCCACGTGAACCTCGCGGAGCAAGACGATGAATAAGTACGTGGTCCAGCCCGACATCCACGAGGCGCTGTTCAAACAGCCGAAACCGACCCTGGTTGCGTGGAACCGGATCGAAGGCAGGCCCCGCCGCACGGATTTCTCGCGTGCGCTGAAGGCAGAAATTCGCGATCCGCTTTGGTTGCTCACACGGCAGTGGCAGTTCGGTGAATTCGAGGGCGACGACGCCGGCTCGCCGGTGAGCGCCAAGCTGGCCTGGCGAACCAACGGGGTGACGGAGGTCTCCGTGGACGGTTCGACCAGCCCCTACAACGAGGCGGTGCCGCTTGAAGCGGAGGTCGAGGCTTTGCCCGTGCCCTGGCGCCAGGGCGATCGCGCCATGCAGGGACAGTTGCGGCTTTCGCTGGGCAGGCGGTGGCGCAAGATGCTCGCGTCCACCGGGCACGGTGGCCTGGCCGGCGCCTTTGCCGGCGAGTATGCCCTCGAGCCGCCAACCGCGGGCGACGCAGCGGATTTCCCCGTGACGGCGCACCCGGGTGCATGGCAGTTCCTGGCGGCAAGCGCGAATCGCGCCATCGACGGCGGCGCGCTGTTCGAACACCTGGAGGACGGCGGGGCGGCCTCCGACAATCTCGGCCTCGCCGACCCCTTGCGAGGCGACATCGACGCGCTGGGCACCGAATTCCGGCAGGCGATCCGGCGCCAGTTCTTCACGCCGGACCGGACCGGCAGCGCATGGCGCAAGCAAAACCTCGAATACGGAGCGACGCTGTCCGCCCCGGATCACCTCGCAGGCGCGACACTGACGACGTCGCAGTATCGCGGCGGCCGGCTCGACTGGTTCCACTTCGACGCGACCCCGGCAGCCGGCGGCGCGTCCGCCTCGCCGTTGCAGTCCACCAGCTTCCTGCCCGTGGGCCTGGAGTTCGAGGGCATGCCGCACACGCGCCACTGGCGTTTCGAAGAAGGGAGCACCAACTTCGGTGACATCGCTCCGGACACCACCGACATCGCCAAGCTTCTGCTGATCGAGTTCGGGCTGGTTTACGCCAACGACTGGTTTCTGTTGCCGATGGAGTTGCCGACCGGGTCGTTGACGGAGATCGAAGGGCTGACCGTCACCAATGTCTTCGGCGAGCGCCTCTGGATCGACCGTGCTGTGGACGCAGGCGGCCCCACCGATGCCTGGCGGATGTTCACACTGAGCGATGCCGGGCGGATCGACAACCGCCTGTTCCTGCCGCCTACGACCCCGGATTCCCACGAGAGTCGCCCGGAGGAACAGGTGCACTTCGTGCGCGACGAGGTCTCCAACATGGTCTGGGGCATCGAGACCATCGTCCCGCTGGCCGACGGCGTGAGCCGGCGCGGCTCGGAGACCGGCCTGGAACTGCACGATCGATACCAGTTGGAAATCGGTCCGGCGCCCGCCGCTCCGCCGGAAAACGATGCCAAGGTGGCCTACCGGCTGATGACCGAAGTGGCCGAACACTGGATTCCGCTCCTGCCGGTCAGGGTGGAAGGCACGGACCGGGAGATCATGCTCCAGCGCGCCGCGATGCCGCGCCTGCTCGAAGGCGACACCAGCTCGACGCCGGAAAAAGTGCGGCCGCGCAGCTGGCAGCTGCGCGAGGGGCTCGACCTCGGCGTACCCGAAGCGCTATACATCGCGGAGGAGGAGGTCGAGCGCGCGGGGACCCGGATCACCGCCAAGTGGCAGCGCTGCCGGTGGTACGACGGCAAGGTCGTGACTTGGTATTCGCGCGAGCGCAACGTCGGGCGGGGCGAGGGCCACGGCGGCCTGGCCTTCGACGTGCTCGAACCCAAAAACGGCCGATGACGCGCCGCGTTACCGTGGATTGATTTCGGAAGCCTCCACTTCCGTGCTGAGGCCGATCGCCGTGGTCGATGAAGCTCGCAAATGATCCCGGTTATCGCTGCCGCGATTCCGGGGCGGCGGGGTGTGTAGGTTTGCGGGCAGGGTTTCGAGATCCTGGATATCGCTTGCGCGATTCCGGGATGACGGGGGAGGTCGCGTGATTCCGGATGACGACGAAGGCGGCTGCGGCCGGTAATGGATTTGCAGCTTTTCGGGCCGAGCAGCTGAGCAGGATGACGGTGAGTCCGGTTTTTGACGTCATGATCGTGCCGGCGCGGTGGCGCTCCGTCAACACTGGCTTCGAGCCTATGAGCTTTGCAAGCTATGGTGTCTGCTGTGGATTTGCGGCTCGGAACTTTTGACCTGATCAGCGCCGCTTGCCCCATCGAAAAGGTCCTTGAGAGTCTCAACGTACTCGGGATGTAATTGGACCATGCGAATCAATCGATCCATGGCTATGCTCTGGATAACGTCGCCTCGCTCGTACTTGGAAAAAGCATTTGCGCCGCCACCGAATAACTCGGCGGCTTGTTTCTGTGTGAGCCCCAACGCCTCCCGAATCCGGACAATTTCTTCGCTTGTCAGCAGGCCATCAGCACGTCGGCGGGCGTCCTGAAAGCGGCGATGATTACGCCGCGCCTGGTCGGGGAATACCGGGTCAGCGTCGCATTCCGGGCAGCAGTAGAACTCCAGACCGTGGACTTCCAGTCGATGGGCGTTGTGCTCAATCTCCCCGGTATAGGTTTTCGGCTGCAGCGCTGCTTGCTCGCACATCGGACAGATTGGCTTCTGTTCAGTCATGGCATTCATCGATTTCGGTGGAAAGAGTCGAGCGTGACGATAATCATGTTGCGGTTGAGGTGTAACTTCAGATAGAGCTGGTCAGCGGTCCCGGCAGCAGATCGCCAGCGGATTCGGTATTCGTCCATCCAGAATGGACGATTCGGGTAGCGGACGGCGCTGACGAAATCTCCGGGCTCGAGACTGGCGATGTATTCCCATACTTCCTCCGGTCCGTAGCCGAGATTCTCGCAATCGATCCCGATACGTCGGGTCCCGTAGACCACTTGGCCGGAACTTGCGAGGTCGCGAATTCGATCCAGACAGTATTCCGGCGTCGTCTTCCGCTCTAGCTCTGATATAACCATTATGGTTATTTATATTCCATTTTTCAACTGCGGTGCTGAGAGGTTCTCAGGTGACTGAAAATATTGTACTTTTTGGAGAAAGTTGGTCGGCGGACCTGGCCGAGGTTGGCAAAAACCGCTTTTTTCTACCAGCATCAGAATTGACGCCGACTTTGCCGGAAGTGTTTCCGTTGGACCAGCTCGCCTTCGCCAGCTTCCTTGTACCGCAGATTTTCACATTAATTAAAAGGGAGTAAGTCCTTTGATCGGGCTCAATTTGGGTTGGCCCAGGAAATCAGGTTCGCCGGGTTCGGGTTTCCGGTTTCAGATTTCCGGAGAATCAAAGTCGCTGGGCCCCGTCCCGGATCAAGTCCGGGATGACGTTGGTCAAGGCTGGGGCGACGATATCGGGGTTGGGCGTTCCGGAGGACGTTTTTCAGGTCGGGATGACGGGGTCTGAAAGGTCGCGCGGGCGGGGCCTCGAAGTCCCGGATTTTCCGGTGACGTCATCACCAGGATTTGCAAGATAGGATTTTGGCTGTCCATAACAAGGCGGTCTGAGGGCAGGAAGCCGGTTTAGCTTTTCCGTCGTCTGGGACGCTGGTGGGCTGTTTCGACCGCTGCGTTGACGCTACCTATCCCGTAATCGTGTTTTGATTGGCCATGACCCACTGGATTCCAGCCTTTGCCATTCTCGTCGCCTGCCTGGTGCTTACCGGCTGTGCACGCCATTACAACGATCCGGGCCGTGATTCGGTGCTGCCGGATAACGGCTTCAGGGAATTGCGCGAGCAGCGCTTTTCGCCGCCGAACTGGCCGCAGGCGCTTTTTGCCGATGTCTACATTCCCGACGGCGAACGGGCTGCGTGGCCGGCGGTGCTGGTGGTTCACGGCGGCGGTTGGGAGGGGCGCAGCCGGGACGACATGACGGATATTTCGCGCCGCCTGGCCGATCGCGGGTTCGTGGCGGTGAACATCGATTATCGCTTTGCGCCCGAGTTCCGGTTTCCGGCCCAGGTCCACGACGTGCAGGTGGCGCTGGCATG
>Ga0209943_1000500_pt1 | contig 27230 bp, 25 predicted proteins | sample SalPonR1_B_D2_MG_FD_185698 | JGI IMG/M metagenome (GOLD analysis project Ga0209943, IMG submission 185698) | Salt pond soil microbial communities from South San Francisco under conditions of wetland restoration - Salt Pond MetaG R1_B_D2_MG... ... | reverse complement strand
GCCTTCAAAATATATACCCCGTTCGACTTGCATGTGTTAAGCACGCCGCCAGCGTTCATCCTGAGCCAAGATCAAACTCTCCATGAATTTACTTCGCTAGCTATCTTCTCTTATCCGTTATTACCTATAATTCTGTCAAGGTTCATAGCCACCGCTCTCAAGCGGCGCGAAGGGTATCTTACCATTTCCCAAACAGAAGTCAACCCCGAAAAGCAAAAAAATCTTCAAAAAGTAAAATAAAAATATGATGGATGGTCAGAAGGATAAAAAACAGGCTTTTCCTGACATCAGAAAAAGCCTGTTAAAATCTCTGGAATGATCTCTAATAAGACTTGGCAAATAACGCCATTCTTGCATTATCTTTGCCCGTGTAAAAACATTTTCCCCTGCTTTCTTCAAGTGGGAAACATCTTACAGTTGCACCGGTAGCTTCCTTGATCTCTTTTTCCTGGGCAACATCACCTGCAAAAAAAGCCCGAATAAAACCACCTTTTGTATCGAGAATGTCTCTGAATTCATCGAAAGTACTTACAGTATGGGTATTCTCTTTCCTGAAATTCAGAGCTTTCTTATATATGGCATCCTGAATACTCTCGAGGATATCGGGAACTTTTTTTTCTATCTGGTCAATATCTATCATTTCCTTACCGGCATTATCTCTTCTTACCGACATAACAGAATTTTTTTCAAGATCTCTTTCACCTATTTCAAGCCTCAGAGGAACTCCTTTTTGAAGATGATAGAAAAACCTGTCTCCCGGTCTCATGTAGAATCTTTTGTCAACCTCTACATGCAGTCCTCCGAGAATCTTATTGAGTTTACCTGCAATTTCCTCCGCAAGGGGAATTAGTTTTTCATTGAGGACCTCTTCTGACTTGCTGATCGGGAGTATCGCAACTTTCGTGGGAGCGACTCTCGGCGGGAGGACAAGGCCGTCATCATCTGAGTGGGTCATAATGATGGCCCCTATAAGACGTGTTGAAACTCCCCAGCTGGTAGTCCAGGCGTATTCAACATCCAGATCCTTATTCTGGAATTTTATATCAAAGGCCTTTGCAAAATTCTGCCCGAGAAAATGGCTTGTTCCTGCCTGAAGAGCCTTTTTGTCGCTCATCATTCCTTCGCAGGTATAGGTATTAACTGCTCCGGGAAATCGTTCTCCGGCGGATTTTTCACCTGCTATTACTGGCAGGGCAAGAATATCTGTCATAATTGAACGATAGACTTCGAGCATCTTAAGAGTTTCTTCGATAGCTTCTTCCTTTGTTGAATGAGCTGTATGTCCTTCCTGCCAGAGAAACTCGGAAGTTCTGAGGAAAAGTCTTGGACGTTTTTCCCACCGCATTACATTGGACCACTGGTTTATCAGAATAGGAAGATCACGCCAGGACTGCACCCATTTGCTGTACATGTGGCCAATTACTGTTTCAGAAGTAGGCCTTACCACAAGAGGCTCTTCAAGCTCCTCTCCTCCGGCATGGGTAACCACTGCACATTCAGGAGCAAATCCCTCAACATGTTCTGCTTCTTTTTCAAGAAAGGAACTTGGGATAAGGAGAGGGAAATAAGCATTTACGTGGCCTGTCTCCTTGAATCGCGTGTCAAAATGATCCCGGACAGATTCCCACAGGGAATACCCGGTGGGTCTTATTATCATGCATCCTCTCACAGGAGCATAATCAGCCAGTTCAGCCACCTTGATAACATCCAGATACCACTGGGAATAATCATCTTTTCTTGATGTTATGTTCCTTGCCATTTTTCGATTCCTCTCTATCTTTACAGGATTATGCGATAAGGACATAAAAGGTCCTGCTTGCTTAAAAAGTCACGCATGATTGTAATTTTACTTCAGAAAGGTAATGATGCAAGTCTTCAGGAACTGGATCCAGACTTTGGCCTTTTTAGGATCAGTCAGGTTTTTTCGTGGAGAACCTGGTCTTCCAGAAAGAAATAATTTTACCTGCAAAAGCAAAAACCTTTAGCTCCCATACGTGAAATTCAAGTTTGACCCTGTCAATGGGAAGCTGATCCTGAAACCTGATCACCGGAGATGTTGACCTGGCAAGGATCTGGCTAGGATAGACACTTCTGTGTCCACTAACAAAAAAGGCGACTATACAGGCTATTGCAGCGTAGGATGCTACATTTGAACCGAAGATCTCAACCGCCATAATGGTAGCAGCAATTGGCGTATTGGCACATGCTGCAAGCACTGCAATAAATCCAAGTGGTCCATAAAGCATTGGTTCAAGACCAAAAAAGCTTGAGAAGGTAATTCCTGAAGTAGCACCAATGAAGAAGATGGGTGTTACAATACCACCGCTACCGCCACAGCTCAGGGTTATGCTCGTTATCAAAGATTTCCAGAAAAAAGCAGACATGGGAATATCCTCTCCCCTGATAGCAGCATGCATTGTCTCTCCTCCCAGACCAAGGTAATCTGTTCCAAGAAAAAATGTCAGGATAAGTATAACCGCACCTCCTAAAAGGGCTTTTACGGCAAGATTGGTCTTTAATTTTTCAAAAAATCTTTCTGATAAAGTCAGGATCTCTATGTGCATAAGTGCAACAAGACCAAAAAAGATACCGGCCAGTATTATCCACAAAAAAGAAGGCACATCAAATGAATTGGGAACACAGGTAAGAGAAAGGCAAAAATACTGGAGACCCATACGAGTTGCAACATGATATGCTACAACTCCACTGATAAAAGAAGGAAGCATTACATCATAGAGCATTTGTCCAATATAGAGAACCTCGAGTCCAAATATGGCCCCAGCTACGGGAGTTCCAAAAACGGCGGAAAATCCTGCGGAAATACCGCAAACCACGAGTTTTTTTCTGTCTATATTGTTAAATCTCAACCATTGGGCCATTGTCGACGTTAATCCAGCACCTATTTGTGCCGCAGGCCCCTCCTTACCGGCGGAACCACCGGTGGCAAGCGTTATTATTGTAGTTACCAGTTTGACTGGAATGACCTTTACATCGATACAGCCCGATTTTTGGTGAATAGCATCTATAACCTTTTCCGTACCGTGGCCTCGGGCATCAGGAGCAAAGAACCAGATCATCAGAGTGCTTGTAACAAGGCCAGCAGGAAGAAGGACAACCAGGCTTAACGGAGGAAGAGAAGCAACAAAATCTATAGCCCATTCGAGGCTCAGGATAAAAAAAGCAGTCAATCCTCCAACTGACACTCCTGCAATTACTGCAAGAAATAACCACTTTATCAAGGCATATGCAAGAATAAATTGTTCCTTGGCGATATATTCTATTTTTTGTCTCAGCTTTAACATCTCCGTAGGGTAAAAAAAAGGAACTCTCGTTTCCCTGCCATTAACCGGGACCGAGACTTCTGCTTCAAAACAGCATACTATGAGAATTTTATCACAAATTCTGCGACTTTAAAACGCATACTGTATAATAACAACCATTTCAGTCACTTCTCAGGAAACGTCTTACAATAAGCAAAGCAGCGATATCATCGGTATCCCGCGGAAGAAACTGTTTTAAAAAGGGAAATGTGCATCTTAGAATTCCTGGTTTTTTTATCTTCCAGTATTCCTTCTTTGACTGCAGAGTTGTATCCCTCTCGTCAACTTCTGTAAAAGGAATACCCTTTTTATCAAGTTCTTCCCTAAGACTTCTGCTCGTCGTGCCAGAACCCAGAATAACTTTTTCAATTGATATTTCTTCATTTTTTAACGAGCACCCCTCAAGCCTGCCTTTTTCAAGGGACTCCCAGGAATGGAAAAGTATAATATCGGCAAAGAACTCAGGATTACTACCCCGTATTATTCCTGATGAATAAAGTCTTCCTTCTTCGTCGACTATGGCCCATCCTGTTTTCGATTTTCCAGGATCTATTCCAAGATACATTATCTATCACCTGTTGTGGAGGCCCACCTTGGATACAGCCAAAGCCACTGTTCTGGATATTTTTCTATCCAGGAACTAAGCATTGCATTTGCAAGGACTACGGACTCTTCCATATTATTCTCAGAACTTTCGGATGAAGGCTCTTTTAAGGGAGGTAAGATATAAAGATCATGATTTATTCCGTCCTTTTTTCTTATAGAAAAGACCGGCAAAACAGGGCATCCAAGTTTTGAAGCCATTTTAAAGGGTCCATAGGGGGTACTGGCCGGTATTCCCAGAAAAGGTGCTACTATACCCTTGTCCCTGACATCCTGATCGATGAGAATCCCCAATATTTCCTGTTTTTTCAGACAGCGGATAGCCGATTTGAGATCAAAACCTTTGCTTATAGTCTTTACTCCATACTTTTCCCTTGTATTTACAATCATGTCGGTAATTCTTTCATCCCTCTGTTCGGCACCTATTGCATTCATTGGGTATCCCTTTAATGCCACTTGTGCTGCAAGAATTTCCCAATTCCCCAAATGGGCTGTCAAAAAGATAACTCCCCTGTTTTGTGAAAAAGCTTTTTCGAGGTTGTCCATACCGTGAAAGGTCGTAACCCTGTTAAGGTCCAGCCTCCCTGAAGACATCCTCATTATCTCAGCCACCGAGCGACCAAGATTTGCATAGGAATCCCTGACTGTCTTTCTTGCTACTGTTACTCCCTTTCCAAGGGCCTTTACTGCCCTTTTTTCTGCTGCATCGACTTTTTTCCTGCTGAAAAACCATAAGGCTCTGCCAAGGAATGCCCCTGTTGAAACTGCAAATCTGTGAGGCAAAAAGGCAATAATGTACCTGAACAAAGTAATTAATGACCAAATTATATTTCTGGACAAATCGAAAAGGCCCTCCTCTACGTATTTATCTGTAGATTATATACCCGATCATTTTTATTATCATGATTTTAAGCTATACTTAAAATATCTGAATATTTGGGAGGTATCCAATATGCTAACTCGTATACTATATCCTATAGACCTGTCACCTCGTTCACAAAAGGGTCTGTTATGGATCACAGAGAGAGTCCTTAAAAAAGGTTCACAACTTGTAACGGTACATATAGTAGACACTGCGGCTGGGACAGAAACTCCACGATACGCTCATGACGCAAGAATAAGTCTGCAGACACTATGTGATACGCTCATTCCTGAAGACATTTCCTGTAAGGTCATTGTAAAGGCAGGCAATATTCTGGAAGACCTCCCGGAAGTTGCTCATCAGGAAAAGTGTACTTTCGCAATTATCCCCGTCAGGGAAAGCTCTGACCCGGTTCCCCTTGTAAAAAAAATGGCGATACCACAGTTTCTGCTCAGAGCCAGGAACGGATCCTTCCCCGAGGAAGACGTTTTTTCAAGAATCGTTGTAGCAGTTGATCTTTCTCCGGAAAGAACCTATCACCTTCTTGAAAATCTGAAAAACATTCTGGCTGACTCTGAGGTCTCTCCCCAGATAACGCTCTTACATGGTGTGCCACTTGAAGATGCCGGGCAATCACAGGAGCTTATCCATTCAGCTACAGAAGCACTTGAGGAGGTAAGAGAAGAAGTAAGCCGTTGGAATCCCAATACCAGCTCTGAAATTGTCAGCGGTCAACCAGAAGAGGAACTTCCTGGGAAGATAGCAGATCTTGACCCAACCCTTCTGGTGTTAGGTTTATCTATACACAGCGAAATGTGGGGGCTTATCCTTGGCAGCACTGCTGAATCATTACTAGAAAAGGCGAATTATCCCGTTCTGATAATTCCCTCGTAAATAACCCTTGACATTTATACCCCTACTGGGTATTATTTACCTAAATTACTCATGGGGGTATTTTTATGAGATCATTTTTGGCATTTGCTTACATTTTTGTAATATTTTTTGGGCTAATGTACCCGCTACTTGGCATAGCTGTTTTTGCTTTTATGGGGATCATGGTTTTCGCTGGTAGAAGGAAAAAGTGGTGTTCCTCTTACTGTCCGAGAGGAAGCTTTCTTGATATTGTGATGTCCAGAATTTCTCCAAGCAAGCCCGCACCGAAATGGATGAGAGGGAAATGGATTAAAAGAGTAGTTCTCGCGTCATTTATTACGGTATTTATAATTCAGTTGCAAATGGCGGGGCTTTTGGGGAGCTGGCCCCAGGACGGCCTTATAAAACTGGGAACAGTTTTTGTGAGAATGTGTATTATTTCTTCCGCTATTGCAATACCTCTGGCACTATTGAGAAATCAGAGGACATGGTGTTCTTTCTGTCCTGTGGGCAATCTGCTCAGGAAAAGTTCCTGAGCAGAACAACAGTAAATCAGGGGGGACATAATGGCCCCCTGATTTACTACTATACCGGAAAGAGCTACTTCAACTTCAGAGGAATAATGGCTTCAGGACCAATTACCCTGAAACTGAAGGATTCAGTAATAAAGAGACTTACTTTTTCTTTTGCCCTACTCTGGTAACCCACAGAAAGATCCTGTCCGAGCGCAAGTTCCATATCTCCACCTCTAAGCGAGACAAGATAGGAACCATCAACTACCGGCGAGAGAATAATGCCTCCATCCGCTATTGATGTTACACTTTTACTCAAGGGATAACCTGATATCTTGCTGTATATGAAAGTCCAGAGATTTTCATCAGCCACAAGTGCATAAGGTCCTTCTACGGCGTTTTTGCCAAGCTGCATTGCTGCCTTACTGATGACGTCCATAAGGGATTCTTTTGATCCCTCTATTGTATTTTCAGCAGCTGCGTCTGCCAGACCAGTAATACAGGCCTGTTCTAATCCCTTATAAACAGCTTTTTCCTCAAACTGTGCAATTTTTTTAGCTGCATCTGCAAGTGGCCCCAATTCAGGATCCATAGAACCTCTGCTTATATTGTCAAGTTCCCATGTTTCAAGTTCGAAATTAACCCTAACTTCTGCAAGAGGCATAACCTTATGTACTCCAAAGGCAAGATCATCATCTTCACTTTTTACCAATTCCAGCCTTCCAAGAGGCTGTGCTGCATGCTCCCAGCCAAAGGGACCAGCCACATCCACAAACTTCCTTGCAGACAAATGGGATTTCAATACTGCAGATGCCTGTTCATCAATTTCAGACCAGGCCTCTTCTGTGATGTTTGAAATGGATCTCTTAAGGATATCCATATATTTTACCCTCCCTTATTTCACATATAAATTAAATTTTACTTCAAGCTGCCAATGTTCAGGCTACCCGAATCTTTCCCTCCGGAATCTCCGTCCCCACTTTCTTCGCCTTCCTCAAGCTCTGTGATGGCACCACTGGTAAAAAGATATGTCTTAAGTTCGTCGTCCCAGGCTGGCATATTCCTCCTCAGCCATTCAAGTATCATACAGGCATGTTCGATCTCTTCATTCCTGTTGTGTTCCAGTATAGCCTTAAGAGATTCGTCACTTGTCGTGGCAACTCTCTGCTGATACCAGTCTACAGCCTCAAGTTCTTCCTGCATACTGTGAAGTGCTCGTGCAAAATCCCGATCCTGCGCCTTCATTTCCTCTACTGGTTCATGATATCCTGTCATTCATATCCTCCTCTCCGAATTGCAGGTTTATTACCTGTTGTTTTTTATTATAACAATAATCACGTTAAGAATCTAAGACCCAGTTAACATAGTTTCAAGCCTGCCTATCCTGTAGTACAAGAGGACATCGACGAAATCCTCGCGGATAAGGGGATTTTGAGATGAATAAAAAAGATGGCTGTCACAACTGCAGTCGCTGCTTCCGAAAGATAAAATACGGGATTCTGTTATCTTTCGGACCTCCAAAGCGATCTCGCATTCCAACCTGTCTGAAGATCTAACTGGCAGGATGTTCAATAATTTAGCATGTTCCAGAAGATGATCAATATGCCAGTGTTTGTTCTTCCTTTTTCTTCGATGTCTGCTCATTCTCTGCTCAAGATTTCCCATGCCGGAACCTACATAAATATAGAAACCTTTTTTAAAGAAAATATCCCCAAGTTTGCCAACTGTTATAACCTGTTCTTCTTTTAGTTCCAATATTGCTATATAGCTGCCTCGATTTTTCCCTTCCGCTTCAAGAATATCCCAGGGTAAGGAAAGGATCCTTCCCTTTTCTGAAAGAAGGAGATTCTCTTCCCAACTTACAGAAACAGGAATAATGTCAAGCAAAGCAGAGGCTTCTTTTAGATTTGATGCAAAATCCGGATCTGTGTGATATTCAGGAAGAAAATATTGAGGAGTATGGGAATGCACCACGAAGAGTACTCCACACCGGAAACCACTCTCTGCAAGTCTGCAGAGTTCCTTTACATGTCGACTGGCCCTTTCGGAGGGCGAATCTGGAAACATTGCGAATTTGCCCTTGAATAAAGTGCAGGACTTTACTTCGAGAAAATAGTCCCCTTTTTCATCCCTGAGTAGAAAGTCAAACCTGCTCTTTCCGCACGTAACTTCCCGCTTTTTTACTCTGAATTTTTCTAATCCTGGTATTCTTTCTGTTTCAACCAGCCAGCTGGCCACTCTGTTATTTTCATGGGTATCGAGCATTATCGGTACTCCTTCATGCAAAACTCCGATAACGGTATAACCTGTCTTTCTCTTTTCTGAATTCTCCGGGCTGGTTTTCAATATAAGTATCGATCCCGGGAACAGAAGTTCCCATAGTCTTCCCGGATTAGGAAGAAAGGCACTGATCTTTTTACCATGGCGGGAACATAAAACGATAAACCGGTTGGGTCGTTCAATGAAATGCCCATATAGAAACCCTGAATCAGGTTCCAGACTGAAACTGTTATTCTGAACTCCGTTATTTTGACTGTACATTTACTATATAACTCCATCCAGCAAAGGATAATTTCGAAATATTACACCATCTCTTCACTTTAAGTAGAAATAAGGACAGGGGAAACAGCTCCCCTGTCCTTATCGAATAATTTAAAAATAGATCGATCTCAGTAACCGCAACTCCCCGTCAGCTAAGCAGGGTGAGCATGGTACCTGCAGCTACAGCTGTACCTATGACTCCTGCTACGTTGGGTCCCATGGCGTGCATGAGAAGGAAGTTGCCGGGGCTGTCCTCCTGGCAGACTCTCTGGACCACTCGAGCTGCCATGGGAACTGCTGAGACTCCTGCGGCTCCTATCATGGGGTTTATCTTTCCGCCGCTGAGTACTTTCATTATCTGTCCCAGTAAGGTGCCTCCGGCTGTGCTGGCTATGAAGGCCACGAGCCCGAGAAGTATTATCTTTATGGTATCTATGGTCAGAAAGTATTCGGCGTTCATGGTGGCTCCTACTGTTATGCCAAGGAATATGGTCACTGTGTTAAGGATCTCGTTCTGCGCTGCCTGGTTCAGTCTTTCGGTGACTCCGCATTCTCTCAGCAGGTTACCGAACATCAATAAACCTATGAGCGGTACTGACGCCGGAAGTATCAGTCCGGCTGCTACTGTGGACACTATGGGAAAAAGTACTCTCTCAAGCTTGGATACGGGCCTGAGGTTATCCATCCTTATGTTCCTGTCCTTCTTCGTGGTCAGCAGTCTAATTACGGGGGGCTGGATCAGCGGAACGAGGGCCATGTAACTGTACGCTGCTACTGCCACTGCCCCGAGAATCTGCGGCGCTAACTTGAGAGTGAGATAAATGCTGGTTGGGCCGTCGGCTCCTCCTATTATGGCTATGGACGCTGCTTCCTTGACGCTGAAGCCGAGCATGAGGGCTCCGAAAAGGGCTACGAATACTCCAAGCTGCGCGGCTGCTCCAAGAAGAAAGGTTACCGGGTTGGCCAGAAGGGGGGCAAAGTCTGTGAGCGCTCCTACTCCCATAAAAATTATGACTGGATAGATCTCGTGCTCGGTTCCGAAGAATACGTAGTACAGAAACCCTCCTTCGTCCATTATTCCGGACAGTGGTAGGTTGACGAGTATGCAGCCGAATGCTATGGGGACTAAAAGCAGGGGCTCAAAGTTCTTCCTTATGGCCAGATAAAGCATTATAAAGGCTACAAGCAACATGGTTACGTTGCCTGTGGTAAGTCCCGCAAATCCGGAATCTCCGAGTATCTTGCTTAAGGCCATGCTGTATACTTCCATGGATCCTGCCTCTCTTTCATTGTCTTAAGGTCTTGACTTCTAATGGGGGCCTGGAACTTTATGTTACGTTAAACTATATTCTTACCCCTCTTTTATGACCTGATCTTTATCCTATTACTGCAAGTACGTCTCCGCTGTTGACGGAATCTCCATCTCTGGCCCTGAGCTCCTGGACTGTACCGCCTACGGGGGCGTTGATCTCGTTCTCCATCTTCATGGCTTCAAGGACTAACAGCAGGTCTCCTTCCTCTACTGCGGCTCCTGTCTGGACGGCTACTCTGAGGATCTTGCCGGGCATGGGGGATTCCACAGGGGTTCCGGGGCCACCTGCGGGCGCTGGTGCTGGTTCTGCCTTGGGTTCTGCCTTGGGGGCTGGCGCCGGGGCGGGCTCTGCCTGAGGAGCCGGGGCGGCTGCCGGCGCGGGGGCTGGTGCGCTCTGCTGCCCTCCTGATGTCTCCTCTACTTCTACCTGATAACTGGTTCCGTCTACTGTCACTCTGTATCTTTTTACCATGGGGTCTTCTGCGCCTCCTGTTTTTTTATTCTGGTCTTTATTGCTCTTGTCATGGCTTTTATGTTTTCCTGTTCTTTTATCTTTTCTCTGCTGTCTTTCCTGTCTCTTTCTTACCGGGCTAACGGCTTCTCCAGATCTGACGGCCCAGGGGGGCAAGGTTCTCTACCATGCCTGTCTGCTTCCAGAGGGATGCGGGTCTGCCTGATTGGCCTGATACGTGACCTTCGGGGACTATGCTGCTGATCCTAAAATCCTCTCCCTGGCGATAACTCACGAGGGCGGCTGTTATGGCGGCTACTGTTCTGCCTGTATCCCCTGATGCCTGGCTTACTGAAGCTGGGGGAGCTGATGGCTTTACGGCTGCACCGGAGGATGAAGATCCCTGGGCTTTGGGCGCTGCTTTGGGGGTTCCTCTGGTCTTCTTGTCGGGGCCTTTTCCCCTGCCCTCGAAGGGCGCGGCTAAAAGGCGGACTCCAAGGATTATGAAGGTCAGTCCGAGAAGGACTAAAAATACTGTGCTAAAGGCTATTGTGGACAGGGTTATTGCTCCTGCTACGCCTGTGGAAAAATAACTGGCTATGCTCTCCATTTCGGCTTTCTTCCCTTCCTGGCTTCTATGGCTTGCCTTCTTATTTCTATCTATGCTAATTCCTGTTTCTTTGCTTCTCTTGATTCGTTTCTTCTGCTTCCTTTTCTTTCTCTTTCCTTCTTATCCCGCTACTGGGGCATTACGGAGTGTTTCTTCCTGGGCAGGCTCTCTCGCTTGGTGGCGCTGCTCTTCAACGCGAGGTAGATCTCTCTGCGGGTCTCCTCGGGCAGGATAACTCTGTCCACTAAACCTCTCCTGGCTGCCTGGTAGGGGTTGGCGAAGGCTTTGCGATATTCCTCTATCTTCTGCTGGCGCATCTGCTGCTGGTCCTCTGCCTTCTCTATGTCACGCCTGAATACTATGTTGGCGGCTCCTTCGGCTCCCATTACGGCTATCTCGGCCTGAGGCCACGCCAACACTGTGTCGGCTCCAAGAGCTTTGCTGCACATGCCAAGATAGGCTCCTCCGTAGGCTTTTCTCAACACTACTGTTATGAGAGGTACTGTGGCTTCGCTGTAGGCATAAAGAAGCTTGGCTCCGTGCCTTATTATGCCTCCCCACTCCTGGGAGGTACCGGGTAAATAGCCGGGAACGTCTACAAAACTGACTATGGGAACATTGAAGGCGTCGCAGTGCCTTATGAATCTGCTGGCTTTGTCGGAACAGTCGATGTCAAGACAGCCGGCCATCTTGCTGGCCTGGTTGGCTATTATGCCTACTGTCTGACCGCCTATCCTGCCGTAGCCTGTGACTATGTTGGTGCCCCACTGCTCGTGAACTTCAAAAAACTCTCCTCCGTCAAGTACTTCCCGGAGTACTTCATGGACGTGGTAACTCTTGTTGGGGTTGGTGGGTACTATCTCACGAAGTCGGGGCAACAGACGATAGGGATCGTCTACGCTTTCATGCACGGGGGGCTCTTCCATGTTGTTGGAGGGCAGGTACCCAAGCAGCTTTTTGACCTGGCTGAAACATTCTTCCTCGTCTTTAGCAAAGAAATGGGCATTGCCGCTTTTGGCGTTGTTGCTCCGCGCTCCTCCAAGGCTCTCACTGGTAACTTCCTCGCCTGTTACTGCCTTGATGACTGAAGGACCGGTTATGTGCATTATGCCTGTCTTGTCTATCATGAATATGTAGTCGGTAAGGGCGGGGCTGTATACGGCTCCTCCGGCTGTGGGGCCGGCTATTACGGATATCTGGGGTATGACTCCGCTGGATATGGTGTTGCGGTAAAAAATACCTCCATATCCGTTGAGGGAGTCCACTGCTTCCTGAATACGGGCTCCGCCACTGTCATTGATGCCTACTACGGGAGAACCGTTGGAAAGAGCGAGGTCCATGATCTTCCAGATCTTCTTCGCATGCTGCTCTCCAAGGGAGCCTCCAAGGACTGTGAAGTCCTGGCTGAAAAGGTAAACTACCCTACCCTCAACTGTACCCCAACCGGTGACTACTCCGTCTCCCGGATACTTCTTGTTCTCCATTCCAAAATCTGTGCAGCGATGCTCTACGTACTGGTCTATCTCTACAAAACTGCCGGGATCTAAAAGTAACTCTATTCGCTCACGGGCTGTCTTCTTGCCCTTGGACTTCTGCTTCTCTACTGCCTTCTCGCCGCCTCCGGCCTGGCTGGCCTCTCGCCTGCCTTCAAGCTCCTCGCAAAGTTCCTCTATGCTTCTTTCCGTCATTGACCCTTTTCCTCCCTTTCTATCCGTTTTCCGGGGTTAGCAGGGTTTCCTGAAGAATTTTTCCTGCTACTGTATATGGATCTGTCTTTCTGGCCAGAAGGTCCTCCATCAGTTGTTCATCTTTATGTTCTTCCCACTTGTTTTCTGTGAGTTTTGCAAGATCTCTCTGTAGAATAGATTCAACTTCAACTGTTAACTGACGTATTCGACGATCTTTTCCTTCCCGGGTTGAATCAAGGAAAACCTTATGCTTGCGTATCGTTTCTGTGAGATCCTCTACACCAGTACCTTTTTCAGCAATAGTTTTAATGACTGGTGGTACCCAGGGGCGATCCTTGACAAGATCAAGCATAGTCCTGACCTCTGCTACAATCTTCTCAACTCCATCCCTGTCTGATTTATTTACGACAAGAATATCCGCTATCTCCATAATTCCGGCTTTCATGATCTGGATGTCATCACCCATTCCCGGGACAAGAGCAAGACAAACTGTGTCAGCTATCTTCATTATATCTACTTCTGATTGTCCAACTCCAACTGTTTCTATAAATATGACATCTTTTCCACAGGCATCCAGTATCAGAGAAGCTTCATAAGTGGAACGACTTAACCCGCCGAGAGATCCTCTGGTCCCCATGCTTCTTATATATACCGAAGGATCGGCTGCATGATTCTGCATTCGAATCCGGTCTGCAAGAATTGCTCCTCCGCTAAAAGGACTTGTGGGGTCCACGGCAATTACTCCGACATTCAGCTCTTCAGATTTAAAGTTCTGTATCAGCTTATCTACGAGCGTACTTTTCCCGGCTCCAGGGCTACCAGTAACACCTATGGTATGAGCTTTGCCAGTGTGGGGATAGATCAATTGCATTATCTCCTCGGTAAAAGGAGACTCGTTCTCGACAAGACTGATTATTCTTGCGATCGACCGGGTGTTTCCTTCAAGTGCTTTTTCTACCAGGTCATGCAATTTTTATATACTCTCCTTTGAGTGTTTTTCTTCAACTGCGCTCCTGAGCCATTTGACGCATTTATCAGTACTTGTACCAGGTCCAAATATCGCACCTGCACCCATTTCCATAAGACCTGGAATATCATCGTCCGGAATAACGCCACCTCCGAAAACGATAATATCTGAAGCATCATTTTCCTTGAGAAGCTCAATTATCCTTGAGAAATAAAAGTTGTGCGCCCCCGAAAGTATACTGATCCCAATAGCATCAGCATCTTCCTGTATAGCTGTATCCACTATCTGTTCTGGCGTCTGCCTGAGTCCGGTATAGATAACTTCCATCCCGGAGTCACGTAGAGCTCTTGCTATTACCTTTGCGCCCCTGTCATGTCCATCAAGTCCGGGTTTAGAAACAATAACACGAATCACTTTATCAGTCATAATTATTCCCCCTGTATCTGGTCTTTTTAATGATCAAAGAACGATGTTCTCTGTATACTCACCAAATTCTTCCCTGAGTACTCCACATATTTCTCCCTCTGTGGCATAACATCTAACTGCATCTATTATTTTTGGCATCAGGTTTTCTGATGTATCCCGAGAGGCATTGCGTATTTCATCAAGAGCATTCTGTACAGCGATATTGTCCCTGTTCTCTTTCAGTTTGCGAATTTTTTCGACCTGCATTTTTCCTACAGACTCGTCCACCCTTAAAAGCTGGAAATCTCTCTCTTCCTCCTCTGTCTGGAACTTGTTCACTCCTACAACGACGTTTTCTCCGCTTTCAACATTTTTCTGGTAATCATAAGCTGCATCCTGGATCTGTTTCTGTACATAACCTTTTTCTATAGCTCTCAGCATTCCACCCATGTCATCTATCTTCGAAATGTATTCCATGGCTTCCCTTTCGACCTCATTGGTAAGGGATTCAATGGCATAACTTCCTGCAAGGGGATCTACGGTATCAGTTGTTCCTGATTCATAGGCAATGATCTGCTGGGTTTTGAGTGCTATCCTTACACTCTTTTCAGAAGGAAGCGCAAGAGCTTCATCCATACTGTTTGTATGCAGGGACTGCGTACCCCCCAGAGTTGCAGCAAGAGCCTGGAGTGCTACCCTGACGATATTGTTTTCAGGCTGCTGCGCTGTAAGAGAACAGCCTGCAGTCTGAGTATGGAACCTTAGTTTTAGTGCCTTTGGGTCAGTTACGTCGAACCTTTCCTTCATTATCCGGGCCCACATCCTCCTTGCTGCCCTGAATTTTGCAACTTCTTCGAGGAAGGAGTTGTGAGCATTGAAGAAAAAGGAAAGTCTTTTCCCGAAAACATTTGGATCAAGTCCTAATTTTATCGCAGCATCAACATAAGCTATAGCGTCAGCAAGGGTGAAAGCGACTTCCTGAGAAGCAGTGCTTCCGGCTTCCCTTATGTGGTAACCGGAAATGGAAATGGTATTCCATTTGGGTACATTGCTGCTACAGTATTCAAATACATCTGTTATAAGCCTCATGGATGGTTCGGGAGGGAAAATATAAGTTCCTCTGGCAATATACTCTTTCAAAATATCATTCTGTATAGTTCCCGAGAGTTTCTCTGTTGGAATTCCCTGTTTCTCTCCTACACATATGTACATGGCAAGGAGAACACTGGCTGGTGCGTTAATTGTCATTGAGGTAGAAACCTTGTCCAGCGGTATCTGGTCAAAAAGGATCTCCATATCAGCCAGGCTGTCTATAGCAACTCCTACTTTTCCACACTCTCCCTGGGCCATAGGATGATCTGAATCATAACCTATCTGGGTGGGAAGATCGAAAGCTACCGATAAACCAGATCCTCCCTGCTTTAAGAGAGAACGGTATCTTTTATTTGATTCTTCTGCCGTAGAAAAACCAGCGTACATCCTCATTGTCCAGAGCCTTCCCCTGTACATATTTGGTTGAACTCCCCTTGTAAATGGATATACACCGGGGAAACCTATTTCTTCGGTAAAGCTGGTGTTTTCAAGGTCAAGTGGTGAATACAGCCTTTTTACAGGTATCTGCCCCACAGTTCGAAATTCTTTTTTCCTTTCGTCAGACTTGGAAAGGATCTTTTCCAAAGCTTTCTCGTAGGATCTTTCGAGATCTCTTATCTCTTCAAGTTGTTTCTTATCAAACAAGATATTCTCCCCCTAAACTTTAGATAATTTAAAATCAAGTTACTATTTTTTCCACATAAACCACTTTCTCATATAACAGTATATCAAAATTTTTGGTTTAGACCTTTCTAACTGTAAACTCAATTGATAAAATATCTACCAACACTGTGCGAAGGACCTGATAAACTATTTTCTTTAACCTATTATGCTTATCCCGGCAAAAGAATAGAAACCAAAAGTGATGGCTGCTGCCAAAAGAAAACCCAGCAATATTCGCAGGTATAGTATCCACAGTTCTCCCCCAGGCCATTTCCCTCTTCTTATATTTCCGACGATCCTCGCTATTAAAAGTGATGCTATAAACATTGCCAGGGCAAGTAATGCCTGGATATTGACCATTGGTATATCCATTCTGTTTACATCTCCAATCAGTTTTTCAAACGATTCAGGTAGTGCTCACAAAAATGGGGAATATCGAATTTTTACGATATCCCCCATTTATAATACATTAAAGAAGGTTTTTCAAATTGATTTTCTCTATGCCAGGATATTACCCTGTTTTTCCTGTCTCAAAGAATTATAACCATGAATCTGTTTCAAAACTGAAATGGCTACTTCCAGAGCCCTTTTCCCGTCACTGATCCCGACAAGAGGTTTCCTGCCTTCTCTTACACATGTCACAAAATGTTGAAGCTCCAGTTTCAGCGGTTCACTCTTGGGAAATACAGGATGTTCTATGACTTCAACCAGACCTTTGTTTTCCCTCACACACCTGTGAATAGAGACGTCCTGTGTCTCATAATTAACGGCAACATACCTTTCAGGTTCCATTATTTCCAGCTGCCTGAGCCTTCTTTCTGAAACTCTGCTAACGTTTATATGTGCAATAGAACCATTCCTGAAGGCCATCTGGGCTGTTGCAATATCTTCATGTTCTGACCTTACAAAACTCCCCATAGCCGATATGTTAGTCAGATCCGAGTTGACAAGAGAAAGGATAATGTCTATGTCGTGGATCATAAGGTCAAGAACAACGCCAACATCATTTATTCTTGGAGAGAAAGGTCCAAGTCTGCGGGATTCAAGGTAAAGAGGTTTGTGGATTATCTTTGAGATATATTGAACTGCACTGTTAAACCTCTCTATATGTCCAACCTGAAGCACAAGATCTGATTTTTCTGCACTTTTAAGCAAATCCTCCGCTTCACTGACTGTAGTCGTTACCGGTTTTTCTATCAGAACATGGATACCGTTCTGAAGGGCTTTTTTGGCTATTTCATGATGCTGGCTTGTCGGAACAACTACACTCACCGCATCAGGAGAAGCCTTTTTTATGAATTCGTCAATATCGCTATAATACGGAACTCCAAGGCTCTCTCCTACAGCTTCTGCCCTGCTTTCACTTTTATCAACCACACCAACCAGATGTGTCCCGAGGATTTCCGTATAGACTCTCGCGTGATGTTGGCCAAGATGCCCAACCCCAATTACCCCCAGTTTTTTGCATTCCATCCAAGGATCAACTCCTCCGGGATTTTTAATACTGTTCTATAATATATTGTCCCACCAGAATATGCAATTTTGGCACGAGTCAGGATAAATTCCCGCAAGAAGGAACATCCTGTCATTGTTATCACCTCTTCTGTATGAATACAAAAGATCTTTATTACATGATGTGCAAAGAGGAATATTAATTATACTTGCGGAGGGAATACCTTCCTGCAGAAGCTGTTCCCTTATGATATTGCCAAGATCAAAATAAATCTTATTTTCTTTTTCGGTTATCCATTCAGCTGAAAACCGTTTCTTTGCAATCTTAGTGGATTGATCATCCTTATTTCTTGAATAACAACAACTGCCTATTCCTGGCCCAATAAAGATCCTGCAATTTTCGAAAAATAGCTTTGTATCATAGAAGTTTTTCAGTTTCCTGATACTTTTTCCGGAAATATTCTCAAGGGTCCCCCTGAATCCTGAATGAAGTATCAGAATCTTTGGATCAGGATCTGAAAAGACTATTATTACTGAAAAACAGTCAGCAAACCTCAGAGAACCAGCGATTTCAGGCCTGCTTACCAGAACACCGTCACCTTTAGGCCTTACCGGAAGAACTATATCCATAGACGTTTCCAGTATTACTGTTCCATGTTTCTGTTCAGGAGCAACCAGGGCAACTTTTTCAGTCTGATCATCAGCAATATTTTTCCACATAGCTGCCGGATCTCCGTAATAGCTCTTTGTATATTTGCCTCGCATAAACATGGTAATGCTAAGTTCATTGAACATTTCCGGAAGTTCATATTTCAGGAATACCTGAGAGTCGTAAATAAAGACGGTATAATCTCTTTTCTTTTCAATAATCGCCGGTTCAGGTGATTTTGGTTTCATTGTCCGGCCCTGATTATATTTTTAATAAAAGAAACAAGATAAAGGCTTCCACATATCAGAACAGGTTGTTTGTTTTTAAGAGCTGTCAGGAGAGCATCCCTGGGATCACTGAAAGTGGAAATTCTGTCCTTTGAAAGATATTGTAAAAGTTCTTCTTTAATTTCGCTACTTCTTGCAGAACGTTCATTGTCCGGTATTTCAGTGCAGTATATTTTACTGTTCAACGATGCAAGGAGCTTAAGTGAAGATGAATAATCTTTGTCTTTCATGGAAGCATAGATCACTGTCATCTTTTCAAGATCCTTACCCGACCACAATTGTATTATGCTTTCTACAAGTGATTTCATTCCCGCAGGATTATGTGCACCGTCCAGGATCACTGGAGGATCATCAAAAATCAGTTCCATTCTTCCTGGCCACTGTACAGAATTGAGACCTGATCTTATTGATTCAATATTTATTCCCTGGAGATCTCTGCGCAACAGAAGTCCGGCAACTACTGCAAGGGAACTGTTTTTCAGCTGGAAAAGCCCTTTAAGAGGGGTATGAAGTCCTGTAACAAGCTCGGACAGAAAAGAGATGTCAAATGTTGAACCTGAGATATCAGTAATAACTTCACTTATCTCTGCATCTTCATCCATTATATAGTATTCTGCATGTCTGTCTCTGCAGAGATTTTTGAACTGTTCGTTGATGCTGTGGCTGTAACCGGCAAAAAGAGCTTTTCCTCTATCGTTGACAATAGCGAACTTTTCAGAGGCTATTTCTTCCAGTGTGCTACCTAAATACTCACTGTGATCTTCAGCCAGACTTGTAATAACAGAAAGAATTACATTATCACCGTGATTAGTCGCATCCAGCCTGCCTCCCATTCCAGCTTCAAGAACAGCTATCTCTGCTCCTTCATCTCTAGCCAGTAAAAAGGCTGCGGCGGTAATATTTTCAAAATAGGTTGGTCTGTGGTTGTTAAGATAGGAATCTTTCATAAGGGCAGCTTCGACCTGGTTCACAGCATCGGTCCATCTTGATTCAGACAACTGGATCCCCTTAAGGGTCAATCTCTCTGTAACAGAAAGCAAATGAGGACTTGTGTAAAGGGCTGTTTTATAACCAGAATCATTGAGGATCGAAGCTATTCCAGAAGAAACTGACCCTTTGCCGTTGGTACCAGCTACGTTAACGGTTCTGAAATCCTTCTGGGGATTTCCCAGAGCAGATAGAAGTTTTTTTATACGATCCAGCCCTGGATTTATACCAGGGCTGGAAATGTCAGAGATCATCTGCTCAATAATATTCATACTATCCATTTAAAGACAAAGCTCCTATTCCCCTCTAAGGCTTTGAATATTCTGCGAAATTCTGTCTTTCCTCATGTTACTTTCTTTTAGTCTGTCTTTTTCTTTTTGAACAATTTCTTCTGGAGCCTTGTTCACAAATTTTTCATTTTTAAGTTTGGATTCGCTTTTAAATATATTTTTCTCTATTTCAGAAAGCTCTTCTTCAAGTCTTGATATTTCCTGATCGACGTCTACCAGGCTGCCTACTCCGAGATAAATCTCAAGGTCCGGGAGAACAGCTACAAGACAGGCAGAAGGTTTGTTTTCACCCTCTGAGAGGAAAGAAATATTATCAACTCCCGTTAAGAGCGAAATAAGGTCCTGGTTATTTCTGACCAGATTAATAATACTCTGCTTTTCAGTTCTCAAATGAACCATTTCGATCCTTTTTTGAGGAGGCAATCCCGCTTCTGCCCTGAGGTTCCTGGTTCTACCTATTATTTCCTGCATATTACTGAAATCCTCGAATATAGCTGTTGATAGATCTGTACTTTCCTGTCCTTCCGGCCACTTATCTTCTTCTATAAATTTATCCGAGAAATCAAAGGCATTCCACAATTCTTCAGTTATAAAGGGAACAAAAGGATGAAGAAGTATAATGACCTGCCTGAATACCTTTCTTATTACAACCTGGGTTGCTTTCTTTCTTGCAGGAGTTTCCTCTCCTCTGAGAGCCGGCTTTGAGAGCTCAAGATACCAGTCACAAAGCTCCCCCCAGACGAAATCATAAAGCAATCTTGCAGCCTCGCCAACATAGTAACCTTCTATATATTCAGTAACAGTTTTTACTATTTCTTCCGTCCTGAAAATTATCCACTTGTCGTGAAGCCTGAGATCTGAATCAGCTGGTACATGTTCTCTGTCTTCATCTGATAAATTCATCAGGGCGAATCTACTGGCATTCCACATTTTGTTCATAAAAAGGCGATAAGTTTCTACTTTTTTTCTGCCGAGCAGTATGTCCCTTCCCTGTACCGTAAGAGCTGCAATGGTGAGTCTTAGAGAATCGGCACCGAACTCGTCGATCAGCGTGAGAGGATCAATCACATTTCCTTTGGATTTGCTCATCTTCTGACCGTTTTCATCTCTAACCAGGGCATGAATATAAACGTCTTTGAAAGGTTCTTCATCCATGAATTCAAGACCCATCATTATCATCCTCGCAACCCAGAAGAAAATAATGTCAAATCCCGTTACCATAAGGGAAGTGGGATAGAAATAATCAAGGTCCTCCGTTTTATCGGGCCAACCAAGGGTCGAAAAAGGCCAAAGCGCACTGCTGAACCAGGTGTCAAGGACATCCTCGTCCTGCAAAATGTTAACACTTCCGCAACTTTCACATACATCAGGATCAGTTTCTGCAACGGTAAGATGTCCACAATCCTGACAGGTCCATGCAGGAATTCGATGTCCCCACCATAATTGCCTTGATATGCACCAGTCCCGGATATTTTCCATCCACTGGAAATATGTATTTTCCCACTGTTTTGGAACCCATGAGATTTTATCTTCTTTTACAGCTCTTACTCCTGCATCTGCGAGAGGACGGGTCTTCACGAACCATTGTTCGGAAAGATATGGCTCTATTACTGTATTGCATCTGTAGCAATGTCCAACAGAATGCTGGATATCTTCAGTTTTCTCGAGCAACCCTTCTCTGGAAAGGTCCTCTACTATCCTTTCTCTTGCTTCTTTTACGTTCATACCCTTATAGACGGACGCATTCTCGTTCATTATGCCATTTTCGTCAATTACAGCGATCTGTTCAAGATCGTGGCGCTGACCTACGAGAAAATCATTTGGATCATGGGCAGGAGTTATCTTTACGCAGCCAGTTCCAAATTCAGGATCTACCATGACATCTTCAATAACAGTTATTGTTCTCTCTGTTTCTGGAACTTTTACCTTTTTACCTATCAAATGTTTTTTATCTTCAGACCTGGGATGAATAGCTATTGCAGTGTCACCAAGTATGGTTTCAGGTCTGGTAGTAGCAACAGTAAGGGTAGTATTCTCTCCAACTACAGGATATCTTACGTAATAAAGCTTTGAAGGTTCTTCCTCGTGTTCGACCTCCAGGTCGGACAACGCTGTATGACACCGTGGACACCAGTTAATGAGGTATTTACCCCTGTAGACAAGACCCTTTTCATACAACCTGACAAAAACTGTCCTTACTGCGCTGGACAAACCTTCGTCCATAGTAAAGCGAAGTCTTCTCCAGTCGCATGAATCGCCAAGTTTTTTCTGCTGATTTATGATCCTGTCGCCATAATCCTCTTTCCATTCCCATACTTTCTTTACAAAATCTTCTCTTCCCAGCTCCTGCCTTGAAATACCTTCTTCGGCGAGTTTTCGCTCTACCACGTTCTGGGTTGCTATACCCGCATGATCAGTTCCGGGTAACCAGAGAACGTTATAACCCTGCATTCTCTTGTATCTGCATATAATATCCTGGAATGTATGGTTAAAAGCATGTCCGATATGTAATGAACCTGTTACATTTGGGGGAGGTATCACAATAGAAAAGGATTTTTTGCTCTTATCTACGTCTGCGTTAAAAAGACCTCTTTTTTCCCATTCCTCATACCATTTGCTCTCAACAGGACCGGGATCATAAGTTTTCTGCAAGAACTCTCTCTCTTTATCCATTGAAATTCCCCCTAATCAAATTATCAACCCGAATAAATGAACTCCGGAGTTTTTTTATTTTGATAAAAATTTATGGTATTACAGATCCTGATCATACAGAAAGGATCAGATATTTTGCCAGTTATTTTTCAGATGATCTACAAAAAAGGTTTTCAGTTCTAAAATGCCATCCCCCGTCTCTGATGATGTAAGGTGAGGGACATTTAAGGATTTCAGACCGTTCCTGATGTACTTCATAAGTAGCTGTTTTCTCTTGCCTCGGGCGATCTTGTCTACTTTTGTAAAGACCACATGAAAAGGAAAACCAATGGCGGTCATCCATTCCTGCAGCTGAAGATCATTATCGAGCAAGCCGTGTCTGAAGTCTACAAGGCTTACTATCATTGCAAGAGTTGATCGAGATGTGAGATACTCCTCTATGAGCGATGCGAAATAGTTTCTCTCCTGTTTGCTCCTCGCAGCATATCCATAACCCGGCAGATCGACAATGTAGAATTGCAGATCTTCTGCTTCTATTCTGATAAAATTGATGCTTCTTGTTTTGCCCGGTTTTGATGCAACCCGGGCTATATTCTGTCCCGCAATAGCATTGATAAGTGATGATTTGCCAACATTCGATCTTCCGGCGATAGCTATTTCTGGAATTGATTCTTCCGGGAACTGGTCTCTTTTGAAGGCCGTCTTTTCCAACCTGGCACTGTAATTTAGAGTCATAATATTCTACTTCAGAGCAAGACTGAAAACTTCACTTACTTTATTAACGTAAGAAATTTTCATCTTGTCTAAGGTCCAGGACGCCATATCCTGTACATCTACCTTGTTTGCCATTGGCAGAATAACATGAAAAATATTGTTACGTTTGGCCGCAAGAACCTTTTCCCTTATTCCACCAACTGGCAGAATATCTCCTCTAAGAGATATTTCACCTGTCATGGCTATCTGATGGGAAACCTTATTTCCGGTAAGTGCGGACAGTATTGCAAGAGCCATTGTACAACCAGCAGATGGCCCATCTTTGGGAATTGCCCCTTCAGGTACATGTAAATGGATATCTGTCTCTTCCCACGGAACAGATTCAAGATCAAGATCCCTGGATCTTGATTTAAGATAACCAAGAGCCGTCTGGGCTGATTCCTGCATAATATCTCCCAGGTTGCCTGTAAGTGTAATTTTCCCCTTGCCTTTCATTGATGCTGCTTCAATTACCAGAACATCTCCTCCGGTTTGTGTCCATGCCAGCCCTATGGCGAATCCTGACTGGTTTTCCACAGGCAGCCTGACATTCCTTGATCCCGGAGGCCCAAGATATTCTCTAAGAATTTTTTTACCGACTGAAATAGGATATTTAATATCTTCACCCTTCTCCTCGGACTCAATTATTGACCTTGTCGCCTTCCGGCATATTGTGGCAAGCTGTCGTTCTAACTGACGAACTCCTGCTTCCCTTGTGTGTTCTTTTATGACCAACTCTATGCTGGCTGATGATATCTTTATATCTTTTCTGCTCAGTCCGTGTTCTTTCATCTTTTTTGGCAGAAGATATTTACGGGCAATATGTTTCTTTTCCTCTGCAACATAGCCAGGTATCTGTATTATCTCCATTCTGTCAAGCAGAGGCGCAGGAATAGTATGGGTAACATTAGCAGTCGTTATAAAAATACATTGACTTAGATCAAAAGGGACCTCGAGAAAATTATCCGTAAAATTGCTATTCTGTTCGGGATCAAGTACCTCAAGCAATGCTGAAGAGGGATCTCCTCTGAAATCCATCCCCATCTTGTCAATTTCATCCATGAGAATTACAGGATTATTAGTTCCAGCCTGTTTAACCTTTTGTATAATCTTTCCCGGCAATGCTCCAATGTAGGTTTTTCTGTGCCCTCTTATCTCTGCCTCATCTCTCATTCCTCCGAGGGACATGCTCACGAAGTTACGTCCCAGTGAACTTGCTATAGACCTTGCGAGAGAGGTCTTGCCGACTCCGGGAGGACCCACAAAACAAAGTACCTGACCCCTTATCTCGCTTTCCGAAGCCCTTTTGCGAACTGCAAGATATTCCAGGATCCTGGTCTTGACCTTTTCAAGTCCGTAATGATCTTTGTCCAGAACCGATCTGGCTCTGGTAATATCAAGAGAGTCTACAGTTGACTTCTGCCATGGCAGTGATACCAGCCAGTCTATATATGTCCTTACAACAGTTGCTTCAGCTGACATCGAAGGCATTTTTGACATGCGGTCAAGTTCGTGCAGAGCCTTTTCGTGCACTTCTTCAGGCATACCGGAATTCTCTATCTTTTCTCTGAGTTCATCGAGTTCTGATGAAGATTCCCCCTGACCGAGCTCATCCTGGATCACCTTGAGCTGTTCTCTTAAATAGTACTCTTTATGCCCTCTTTCCAGCTCTTTTTTTACCCTGTTCTGAATATCCTGTTCAAGTTCAAGTATTTCTATCTCCTCAACAAGGACTTTCAAAAGATGCTTAAGAAACTGTTCAGTGTCTGAAATCTCCAGAAGTTTCTGTTTGTCACTAACCTTTATAGTGATGTGTGATGCGATAATATCCGCGATCTGTCCAGCATCTTCCATATTGAGGGCAGATACAAGAACCTCATTGGGAATTCTTGGATGAAGCGTTACATATCTTTCAAACTGTTCAAGAACGCTTCTTTTCAGAGCTTCAATATTCTCGCTTTCAACCTGAACTTTAGGGATAGGTATTACATCTGCCTCTAAAACTTCCTTTCCCTTTCTTATCTCTTCTATATTGACCCTTTCCATACCCTCGATAAGGACCTTAGTGGTACCATCAGGTATTCTCACCATCTGCAATATATTGCAGACAGTTCCAACTGTGTACAGATCTGAAGCTTCAGGGTCTTCAGTTTCAACCTCTTTCTGAGCTACCAGGAGTATCTTCCTTTCCTGTAGCATTGCGTGCTCTATAGCCTTTAAAGATCTTGGCCTTCCCACAAAAAGAGGAGCTATTATGCCAGGGAAAATAACCATATCCCTTACAGGCAATACGTAATAATACTGTAATTCTGTCGCCTCAGATGACATATTTATCAGGCAACCTCCTCGTTCTTTTTTATGATCCTGGGGTTTTCTTCTCCTCTGACTGTAGCACCATTGATCTTTATTTTTTCTATTTTTTCAGCGCTGGATGGTATTTCATACATGAGATCAAGCATCAGCTTCTCCAGGATTGATCTAAGCCCTCTGGCACCAGTGTTCTGTCGTTTTGCTTTTCGTGCTATCTCCCTTAAAGCGCTTTCCTGAATATCCAGTTCTACATTGTCCATGGTGAAAGCATGCCTGTACTGCTTGATCAAAGCGTTCTCAGGTTCAACGAGTATCCTTACAAGGGATTCCTCATCAAGATCTTCAAGGGGAACTATAACTGGAAGTCTTCCTATAAGCTCTGGGATGAACCCGTAAGACATTAGATCCTCCGGCTGGCTCTGGAGGAGAAGTCCAAATTTTTCATTTTTCTTCATATTGGCTACAGTTCCTCCAAATCCTATAACCTGCTGATTCACCCTTCTGGCAACAACATCTTCGAGATTATCAAATGCACCAGCACATATGAAAAGGATATTGGAGGTATCTATCTGGATGAAATCCTGATATGGATGTTTTCTCCCACCCTTGGGGGGAATATTGGCAACGGTTCCCTCCAGGATCTTAAGCAATGCCTGCTGAACCCCTTCTCCTGAAACATCACGGGTTATAGAAGTGGATTCAGATTTACGGGCTACCTTATCTATTTCATCAATATAAATAATCCCCTGTTCAGCAGCCTTGACGTCATAATCAGCCGCCTGTAGAAGTTTCACAAGAATATTCTCTACGTCTTCACCAACATAGCCAGCCTCAGTAAGAGTTGTTGCATCAGCCATGGCAAAGGGTACGTTGAGCTTTCTGGCCAGACTCTGTGCAATAAGAGTTTTGCCGCATCCAGTGGGACCGACGAGGAGTATATTGCTTTTCTGCAATTCCACATCTGATTCTGTCCTGTTTGCGTTGTTATGAATTCTCTTATAGTGATTATATACTGCAACAGAAACGCTCTTTTTTGCATAGTCCTGTCCAATCACATAGTGATCGAGAAATCCCTTTATGGAAACTGGCTTCGGAAGATCCTCAAGAGGTGTTTCCAGCCCGATCCCGTTCTCCTTTGATACTTCCTCATCTTCCTCTTCAAGAATCAGATTACAAAGATGTACGCATTCGTTACAGATATATACTCCGGGGCCAGCGATCAGCTTAAGGACCTCATCCTGGCTTTTCCCGCAAAATGAGCAATGAAGATCTTTAGTTGAATTGTCATTGCCCTGTTCATCAAACCTGAACATATTTAAAACCTCCTGTTTATAATCATATCTACAAAAAAAGAATTATTCTTTCAATACTGATCCTGTAGAGTATTTTTATTCATGCAGAAACGGGAGCTCCTTTCGGGCTCCCGAATATTTTACTTCTTTTTAGCTATTCTGGAAAACGTAGAGCTCATTTACCTCTGAGAGATTACCTTATCAATCAGACCGTATGAAACAGCTTCTTCGGCAGACATGAAGAAATCTCTTTCAGTATCACTTGCTATCTTCTCTCTTTTCTGTCCTGTATGAGCAGTAAGAATATCGTTCAAACGTTCTTTAAGATGAAGTATTTCCCTTGCATGGATCTCTATATCCGAAGCCTGTCCCTGCATTCCACCAAGGGGCTGATGGATCATAATCCTTGCATTTGGCAGGGCTATCCGCTTTCCTTTAGTTCCTCCAGCAAGTAACACGGCTCCCATACTGGCTGCCTGACCGATACATATAGTTGATACAGGGCATTTTACATACTGCATGGTGTCATAAATAGCAAGTCCTGCAGATACAACTCCTCCAGGACTGTTAATATAGAGGAAAATGTCCTTTTCAGGATCTTCACTTTCCAGAAAAAGCAACTGTGCAACCGTTGTATTTGCAAGATTTTCTTCAATGGT